>ENA-UEQW01002633-UEQW01002633.1-human-gut-metagenome-genome-assembly--contig:-NODE-2633-length-13327-cov-13.586792_pt1 | contig 13327 bp, 15 predicted proteins | sample MGYA00242947_ERZ507947 | MGnify/ENA primary metagenome ERZ507947 (study PRJEB26167, sample SAMN06115421) | human gut metagenome | host: Homo sapiens | place: China:Guizhou | collected 2015-03-17... | reverse complement strand
AATAGTAAAGTGCTGACCCGTAAAACGAACGGGCAATTTCTTTTTTGTCATTAGTAACTTCTTACAGGTGAATACTTTTCTTATAATGGGTTACGGATACAGATATAGCATCTGCATCATAAACCTCATGAATAAATGATAATAGAAATTTTCCCCTCAAAAAGAGTTGAAGGTGATAAGAAAACTGAGATTAGGATTCCCAGTATAGACTATGCACGGATTCTAAAAATACGTGCTATTGAACAACGAATGCTCGACATGATTTGTTTTTTGTTCTAAATTTGATGCAAAGATAATGCTTTTCTAAATCTCTGGCAAGGATATCAGCCAATCACATAAGTGATTTTAACGATTCCCGAATCGTAAGCCTCACTTCCGGCGAACTTCCAAGTTGATTCTTTGGGCTGGTTCGGGAATAAAGGAATGCCATTGCCTAAAATCACGGGAATATAGCAGATTTGCATTTCATCCACCAAATCGTGATTCAGCAAAAGCGTTATCACTTGTCCACCGCCAACCAACCAAATGTCTTTACCATCCTGTTGCTTTAGCGCCTTTACTGTTTCTACAACATTTTCCGTAATGAATTTTACATTCTTGGTCGGCGTAAGATTTGTGTTGCGGTGAGAAACGATATAGCACGCTTTGTCTGAATATGGCCACTCAAAGTCCATATCAAGAACTGCGCGGTAAGTCTTCCCGCCCATGATAATCGTATCAATGGAATCCATCAAATCTTTGTAGCCATATTCGGTTCCGGTAGGCATTGGGTATTTGGTTAGCCAATCTAAATTACCATCAGGGCGTGCGATGTAGCCGTCGAGCGATACAGCGATGTACAGTTTAATCTTTTTTTTCATGTCTCTAAAATTTAATTGTTTATACTCGTGTTCGCTGTACATCAAAAAAAAGCGTGGAATCCACATTGCTCCGGCATAAAGGTACTGGTATACCCGACAAACGAAACACGCAGTTCCACGCCATACTTGCGTATAGCATGAACATTGCACATTCCATCTCGTTTGTCTAAAATTTCCAGATCCGGCAGCACCCAAAACAAAAATACCCCTGAAAGGGTTTCCGATAACAATCGGCTGTCCTGAAGATGTATATAGCTTCTTCAGGTATTACTTCAGCTGGTTTCTCCTTCGGTTTAGGTTTCTTGAAATACTTATAGCCATACCAGGCAATACCACCGAAAACAGCCCACTGAAGTACAAAGACTATAATACGGCCAATAATATCAATGACAAAGGAAAGGATATATCCGGCTATGGCCAGAAATATACTACCTACAATAAACAGAATTAAGATTCTGATAATACCTGTCATTATGTCCTTTCTTTGTTCCATACGCTTTTGATTTTGTTACAGATTCAAATTTACATACCCATTCCAAACCCCCGGCTTCTTTTCCTGGGCTGGTCAAGTTCTTCCTCCTGTTGCTTCTTCCGCTGCGGTGCCTGGTTGATATCCGGAACTTGGGAAATACTGTTTCCCTGTTGTTGGCTCTCTTCACGGCCTTGTTCCTGATGCGGTTCCTGAAGATCCCGGCTCCATTCGGCTTTCATCTTCTCAAGCCGTTCATGGTTCACACGTTCCGCCCACTCCTTTTTCTGAAATATTTCTTTCGGGCTTCCGTTCTTCATGGTATTGAGATAGTCGAAGGTCTGTTCCGGGGCCCGGTCATACCCTGTGCGCTTGTCAAATGAAGATTCACACTTTCGGAAAAAATCTGTCCTGTCAAAACCTCCCTTCACGTTTCCGCAGTTCTTCTTCCCGGTGTGGTTGGTCTTTGGGCTTAACTTCCTGGTGTTGCTCCTGTCCTTCCGGCTGACAATGATATGTGCGTGCATGTCGTACCGGTCGGCTCCCTTCCTCTCGAAATGGATTTTTCCGTAATACTCGATATCCTCTTTGTTCAAGCCTTTTCCGAACCCTTCCGCATAGTGCTGCATCACATCATCACGGACATACTTTCTCATGGCTTCAGCCTGTTCCTTCTCGGTCTTGCCCATTTTCTCCAGCTCCCGGCTGGAAGGGCTTACCGTGATCACATAGAACTTCGCATCGCTCCGGCTTAATTTTGCCTTGTTGTTGTCTATCTTAAAGGTTACTTCCTGTGCGCTTATATAGTCACGTGAGTTATTGAAAAACGGCTGCACTTCCTGGCCGTTCTTCATGCGCTCCAGATCCTCATGCTGGAGGTAGGTCGTTACTCCTGTGCAGCTCCCTGTATTGGCATAGGTCCCGGAACCGCCACCCTGAATTTTTATATTCATAGTCCCCTCCTTTCCTTTTCCCTCTCATAGACCTTGTTTATATCATCGAGCAGCCCGGTCTTTCCTTTTGCATCGAGGAAGGAAACTATATGTTGCATGGCTTTAAGTTGTGCTGTTTCATTGGCTTCTATCCGCTTAAAAATGGCCTGCTGGTTCTTCCTGATAGTTGCATCAGAATCCCGTACCGCTCTTTCAGCTCTGTCAATAGCTTTTCCCTTTTCGCTGGATTGATTCATTACCTCGATGAAAAGTTCGCTGTTCTCCTTCAGGAACCGCCTGAACTTTTCTTCCGAAAGTAAGGATGAAAGGCTTATGGTTATTTGTGTGCTGGCTCCGGCCAGAGCTTCACAAGCCGGACGCACAAGATCCGTTTCCTGTTTCTTCAGGAATGCGAACACCTGATCCATGCGCTTGATAAGCTTCTGCATTTCCTGTGCCGGGCTTTCATGCTCGACCGGGTTTATACCGTACTTCTCAAAATAATTTATAGCATGTGTAAGGAACTCCATTTTTGACACATTGTTTGCCTTGGCCAGACGGTCAAGTTTAGTAAAAGTAGTACGTTCTACTGCTACCGTTGTTTTACTGTCTTTTTCCATGATATTATAAGGCTTATTATAATGAATTAATATACTAACTTATTGGTTTACAAGATAGTATATTTATTCATTATAACCAAATTATATTGGTATAATTTCCTAAATAGCTGATTTACAGCTAAAAACCCCGTAGGGCAAGAGGAAAAAACAGGGTTTGCCCGGTTTCCTCTTGCTGTTCTATCGAACACCCTCCCCAGCGCGAAATTAGCAAAGGGGACGGGGAGAGATAGAACCTATCCCACACACGTGAACACCCACGAAAACCGCACACCCGGTACACAACAGAATTACCCAACAAAAATGCACAACAGAATCCTGACGAAACACCACAAAAAACTCATCGGTCGGGGAGCGCCGCACGGCAAGGGGCGGGACCACCCGTCCCGACGAGTGCAGCCGTTTGCCATATTTTGATTTTGTGACACAATCAAAAAAGCATTATACATAAACATATATATGCAAAATTATACATATTTTAACGCGCCGGAAAATTTGCCTACCTAAACTCACCTAACTCCCTAAAGGGAGGGCTCTCTTTTTCTCCCTCTTTGTGCGGTTTTCCACATTGGGCAAGCAAGATCACTTTTACTCTAAAATCCGCTTTCTTGTTAGAATGTCTTTGCAGAATATCTTGTACGAATGTGTTTTTAATGTTGCAACAGGCTGATTTTATGAATTTTGCAAATAACTAAAGGGCATAAAAGATACTCAAATTACTAAATAAGGAGCATAAAAGATACTCAAATTACTAAACATACCCCCTATAAAAGATACTCAAATTACTAAATATACCGATAAAAAATACCTTTTCTTTTTGCTTATTACTTTTTATTGCCTATATTTGCAAAGCAACCCCTAAAAATCAAGAATATGGTAAAAGGAAAAGACTTGGTGTCGTTCATACCTCCTACAGAAGAAGAAATAATGCTCATTCAGCCTAATAATGTAACTTTTGGGCAGTACAATATTTCTGAATGGCAAGAAAACTTGCTTACTCTTATCAGTGACAAGATACAAAAACACATGACAAGAGAAGAAGAACTGCCACGTGACTTATTTAATCAGCCTTATGTTACTATCAGATGCGATGAAGCTGGAGGAAGAAACAATAAAACAAAGGTCTTAAAAGAAGCTCTGGACTTGACAAAAAAGAATTTTTCCTTCCGCTGGGTTCATCCCAAAATACACAAGACAATAGAAACCGTTGGCGCAATCATCACAACGATACACAACATAAAAGGGACTAACCAGGTTATGCTTAATATAAACCCTTGGGCTATTCCGTTCTTGATTTATTACGGTGTTGGTGTTGGAGGTACAAGATATTCTAAAGGGCTTGCGCTTGGGCTTCGTGGTAACTACACAAAAAGGCTGTATAAGATAATTTGCAGCCAAAGAGACAGAAAACAGTATTACTACCCGATACTTCAGCTAAGAAAAGATCTGGAGATACCTGAAGTCTATTCTAATGCCCAGATAGACCAGAAGATTTTACGTCCGGCAAAGGAACGCATCAAGGAAAGCGGCTCTGATGTATGGTTTGACTATAAACTGATTTGCAAATATCCAATTAAGGGAAGAAAGCCCAAAGCTGATACAGTTGTATTCAATATAAACACTCTGCATCCACGTGAAGAAGGAGGGGAACAGTACGAACAATATTCATTTGTTTACAGGTGGATCAGTAATGCAATGGATAACCCTACAAACAATAAAGCAGTAAAGGCTGTAGATAAAATAGCAGAACTCGGAAGGCTTAAGAATGTATATGAAAGATGCTGTTATTACGATGACAGAGTATGTACAGGAGAAATGACAAGAAAGCACGCTGAAAATGCACTGCTTAAAATGTTAAGAGAAGAGTTCGGAATAAAATAATTTGATTTTGTCACACAATCAAAAACCAAATATATGAAAGAAGGAGATTTGATATTGGTATCTGCTGAAGCTACAGGCTTAGGAAAGCCAATGAAAGCCGTTATAGACAAGATTGAAACATTCATGGGACAAACCCTTGTAACGGTCACTTACACGCAACCAGACGACTTATCCGGCTTCGGTGGTTGTTTTGTAGATATACATATAACAAAGCTATAATATATTTTTTGTAGAATATGTATATTACTAAATATATTCTTTATATTTTTACACATAAATCATTGATATGCAAGAAAAAACAAATATACAAACATCAACTTTAAGAGTGCCAAAAAGCATACTTGAGGAAATAAAAATATATTGCCGAAAAGCCGGAAAGCCTGTCGGTGAATGGGTTGAAACAGCCTGGAAATTCATAGAAAAGAATGACTTCGACATCTATGATAAGGAAACAACACCATTTCTTCCTGTACCTCCAGACATCGAGAAGGAAAGAAACCAGGTAGAAGCCCTTTGTATGCTTATGAGCGAGTTTATAACTGCACAGAAGCAGATACAACTTCCGGCTCCAGAGCTTATCGCAAAGGCAGCTGAAGAAAAGGTGCGTGCTGAAATGAAGTCTGAAGAACAGGCTAAAGAGCTCCAGGTTCTTCAGGAAGAAAACAACCGATTACGTAACGAAATCAAAGTTCTTCAGGAGTATAAGGAAAAGGCACACCGGGAACTCTGCCGGGTACGTGATGAACAGAAAACAATAGGGAAAATAAAAGTAAATACAGAATTAAAATGAAAGATTTATTTGAAGAACCAATAAATAGCACACCTGTAAAGAAAGAAATATCAGGATATGCTATTTATTCTCCACAACAAAAAGCTCGAACAGTAGTCAATAATTTACCAGAGTTTTATCCAGACTTACCAGAAGGAAAATTTGAGATCATTTATTGTGATCCACCTTGGGATTATGGAGGGAAAATGCAGTTTGATAAATCATCTAAAAAATCAGAAAATAAAAATTGGGAAAGAGATATTTTTATTAGTGCTGCAAATTTCAAATATCCTACAGTAAAAACTAAGGAATTAAAGAAAATACCTATACAGGATATATGTGCAGACAACTGCCTTTTGTTTATGTGGGTTACAAACCCTCATTTAGCACAAGGAATAGAACTTGGCCAAGCATGGGGATTTGAATACAAGACTGTAGGATTTGTTTGGGATAAATGCAACCATAACCCAGGACAATATACTTTATCAAACTGTGAATTATGCCTCATTTTCAAAAAAGGTAAAATACCAACACCAAGGGGAGCAAGAAACGTTCAACAATTAGTCAGAGTGCCAAGAACAGAACATAGTGTAAAACCGATAGAAGTTCTACACAATATAGAAAAAATGTTCCCTACTCAGGAAAAAATAGAACTGTTTGCAAGACACAAACCAGAAGGCTGGACTGTTTGGGGATTGGACGTAAGACCTGTTTATAAAGAATAATAAAATAAAAAAGATAGAGGGTAACCTCTATCTTTTTTATCACTCCAATAAAGGAGCAATATAAGTCTCAAAATGTTCTATTAAGCTATCTACATTCTTTGTATCTCTCCAAAAGAAATAATTTGCCTTATATTCATCAAACCAAAAAGTTATTTCTCTTACTCGACATGGATCTCGAGTAATATCACCCTGAAAAACAATCCAGAAAGGAAGATTTGGGGCTTCAATATTACCTGTTTCTCTCAATTTACCTAAAAGACCTGGAGTGAAATATTTACAAAGCCTTTCATGTGCATTACCACGGCCAGCAGATCTTGGCTTTCCTTCAACCCAACCATCTTGCCTTTTTATTTCAACAAAAATAATTTTTCCTGTTCTATTATTCTTTATAGCTCCATCCGGTTGAATACCATGTTTTGTTATAGGTTCTTCTGGAGTATAAATTTCAGCCAGATCTTTTTCACTTAGTTCAACATCAACATATAAATCTTTAAAGAAAGTAGGTTGACTTATAACTTCATATTCGGTCCCTTCAAATAATTTAGAAAATACATCAATAAAAGAATGTTCAGCAACGGTTGCATTTGCACCTCCATAATCTTGCCATTTACGTCTAAAGCGGTTATCAAAACTTCCCATATTATTGTTCTATTAAAAGTGAAATATTAATTTTCAGCGCTTTAGCTATTTTTAATGCAGTAAGCAATGAAGGAATTTTTTCAACTCTTTCAATAGAACCTATATATGTCCTATGTAGGCCAGAATATTCAGCTAACTTTTCCTGAGATATTCCAGCTTTTTCTCTATAATATCGAACTTTATTAGCAAAGTTTTGCAGTATTTCCTTTTCCTCCTCTTTCATAACTCAATTGCACAAAATAGCATTCTAAAGAATGCAAAAGTATCCCGACAAGACTCCATAGTCAACAGCCTATAGAATGCAATTGAAAATGAAAAGCATGAATTACAAAAAAATATTGCTATTATCCTAACATAATGAACATTTTATATCAGAAATTAATGCATAAAGCCATAGATTCTGATAATACCTGTCATTATATCCTTTCTTTGTTCCATACGCTTTTGATTTTGTTACAGATTCAAAATTACAATTACATACCCATTCCAAAACCCCGGCTTCTTTTCCTGGGCTGGTCGAGTTCTTCTTCCTGTTGCTTCTTTCTCTGCGGCGCCTGGTTGATTTCCGGAACTTGGGAAATACTGTTTCCCTGTTGTTGGCTCTCTTCCCGGCCTTGTTCCTGGTGCGGTTCCTGAAGATCCCGGCTCCATTCGGCTTTCATCTTCTCAAGCCGTTCATGGTTCACACGTTCCGCCCACTCCTTTTTCTGAAATATTTCTTTCGGGCTTCCGTTCTTCATGGTATTGAGATAGTCGAAGGTCTGTTCCGGGGCCCGGTCATACCCTGTGCGCTTGTCAAATGAAGATTCACACTTTCGGAAAAAATCTGTCCTGTCAAAACCTCCCTTCACGTTTCCGCAGTTCTTCTTCCCGGTGTGGTTGGTCTTTGGGCTTAACTTCCTGGTGTTGCTCCTGTCCTTCCGGCTGACAATGATATGTGCGTGCATGTCGTACCGGTCGGCTCCCTTCCTCTCGAAATGGATTTTTCCGTAATACTCGATATCCTCTTTGTTCAAGCCTTTTCCGAACCCTTCCGCATAGTGCTGCATCACATCATCACGGACATACTTTCTCATGGCTTCAGCCTGTTCCTTCTCGGTCTTGCCCATTTTCTCCAGCTCCCGGCTGGAAGGGCTTACCGTGATCACATAGAACTTCGCATCGCTCCGGCTTAATTTTGCCTTGTTGTTGTCTATCTTAAAGGTTACTTCCTGTGCGCTTATATAGTCACGTGAGTTATTGAAAAACGGCTGCACTTCCTGGCCGTTCTTCATGCGCTCCAGATCCTCATGCTGGAGGTAGGTCGTTACTCCTGTGCAGCTCCCTGTATTGGCATAGGTCCCGGAACCGCCACCCTGAATTTTTATATTCATAGTCCCCTCCTTTCCTTTTCCCTCTCATAGACCTTGTTTATATCATCGAGCAGCCCGGTCTTTCCTTTTGCATCGAGGAAGGAAACTATATGTTGCATGGCTTTAAGTTGTGCTGTTTCATTGGCTTCTATCCGCTTAAAAATGGCCTGCTGGTTCTTCCTGATAGTTGCATCAGAATCCCGTACCGCTCTTTCAGCTCTGTCAATAGCTTTTCCCTTTTCGCTGGATTGATTCATTACCTCGATGAAAAGTTCGCTGTTCTCCTTCAGGAACCGCCTGAACTTTTCTTCCGAAAGTAAGGATGAAAGGCTTATGGTTATTTGTGTGCTGGCTCCGGCCAGAGCTTCACAAGCCGGACGCACAAGATCCGTTTCCTGTTTCTTCAGGAATGCGAACACCTGATCCATGCGCTTGATAAGCTTCTGCATTTCCTGTGCCGGGCTTTCATGCTCGACCGGGTTTATACCGTACTTCTCAAAATAATTTATAGCATGTGTAAGGAACTCCATTTTTGACACATTGTTTGCCTTGGCCAGACGGTCAAGTTTAGTAAAAGTAGTACGTTCTACTGCTACCGTTGTTTTACTGTCTTTTTCCATGATATTATAAGGCTTATTATAATGAATTAATATACTAACTTATTGGTTTACAAGATAGTATATTTATTCATTATAACCAAATTATATTGGTATAATTTCCTAAATAGCTGATTTACAGCTAAAAACCCCGTAGGGCAAGAGGAAAAAACAGGGTTTGCCCGGTTTCCTCTTGCTGTTCTATCGAACACCCTCCCCAGCGCGAAATTAGCAAAGGGGACGGGGAGAGATAGAACCTATCCCACACACGCTAACACCCACGAAAACCGCACACCCGGTACACAACAGAATTACCCAACAAAACCGCACAACAGAACATGTCCGGAACAGCACAAAAAACTCATCGGTCGGGGAGCGCCGCACGGCAAGGGGGTGTACCAACACTCCCGACGAGTGCAGCCGTTTAATTGGGTATATGATATAAGTTATTTTGATTCTGTCACAAATTCAAAAGGATTGCAGTAAGTTCCAAAACGGCACATACTGCAATCCTTCATTTGTCGTCATAATGCCCCCAGGCTGAAATGATAAACACAATTACGGTAGTCTCGTTGACCATATACCTGATACGGTTCTTCTTGTCCAGCTGCCTTGACCAGACACCCTCCAGGTATCTCAACTGTTCCGGATGCCCTGTACCCGTGTACGGGTGTTCCCGGAGTTCATCAAGCAGCTTCTCCAGCTTCCTGAAAAGCTGCGGAGAGGATTTTCTCATCAACAGGACATGTTTTACCGCTTCTTTGGAAAATTCTATCTCATACATTGCCTTCGCCCTCTATACGGTTAAGAAAATCATCCAGAGACTCGTTTTTAGCCATTCTGAAGGTATTTCCGTTTCGGATATCTTCAATACCTCTCTGGATGGCCGCAAGTTCTTCCTTTGAAGGGAAATCACCTTCTCTGACTGCACACACCATAATAGGGGCTGCATTGCGTCTGGAGACCAGGATCGTTTCCGTCTCTGCCATTTCGAAGTATTTCTTCTGATTGGCACGAAATTCGCGTGTTGTAACAATCTGCATAGTTCTAATATATTGGTTTTCACCGCAAAAATAGGGATAAAAATCAATAAAACAAAAGTTTTGTGTACTTATTTGTGTACACGCGCGGAAAATTCGTTCCTCAAAGAACGCTGCGCTGGCTTTTGCTTTGCTTTCACAAACATTCAAAAACTCGTTTTTCACGGATTTGGAGGTCTGGAAGCCACATTCAGGCTAAAATTTTATGACTTGTTTTTAAGCATTACTTGTTATATGCTTATCAACTTTTAAAAAATGCACTTTAACAATCTGACAAACAGAATATTACAATCATCAACAGCGATCTAACTACGAGTTTTTGAATACTAACTGCGAGTTTTTGAATACTATTTCAAAGTTTAACTACGAGTTTTTGAATACTAATCACACAATCTACGAGTTTTATTTGTAAAACTCGTTTTTAATACTTATATTTGCGCAAAACACTGATAATTATGGCAATAGTAAACAAAGACCTTATCCAAAGTTATATTATGACTACTGCAAAATATGACTTTAATGTGTACGAAAAGCGTATCATTTATCGTCTCGTAGAAATGGCTCAAGGAGAGCTGCAAGGTATAAAGTTCGCTGATAACTGTCAGAAGATAGAGCATGATCTTTTCAGTTGCGTAAATATAACCATGCCTATCGCCTGCCTGCTTAATGGAGAGGACGACAAGAATTATGCGAGAGTAAAAGAAGCCCTACAGTCGCTTCAGCGAAAGATCTTTGAGTATGAAGATGATGAGATCTGGCAAAGTATCTCTATCATAGCCTTGCCTTATATACGGAAGCGTTCTTCAGTATTATCCTTTCAGGTACACCCACGTGTATGGGACTGCATACTTGATTTCTCAAAGGGTTTCAGGAAATACGAACTGAAAGCAGCCATGAGCTTTAAGAGCCAGTTTTCAATGCGCTTTTATGAGTTGTTGAGCAACCAGAAAACTCCTCTGATATACTCTATAGAACAGCTAAAGGAAATGTTTTGCGTAACAGACAAATACGAGCGCATCAACGATTTTATACGTTATGTTGTGGATGCTGCAAAAAAAGAGCTTGATGAAGTCAGCCCATATACCTTTGAGTACACACCGCTCAAAACAGGGCGAAAGATAACGGCCATAAAGTTTTATCCGGTATATCAACCGGAACACCGTGACAGTGATTTGGAAAAACATGACCTTCAAAAACAGACTGCTTTAAGCTGGTCGTTAGCTCCGGAAATAAGAAGTTATCTTAAAAACTCGATTGAGTTTTCAGATAAAGAGATTAAAAACAATCTAGATCTGTTTATATCAGCACAAACCTTACTTCCAGACTTCCTTAATGAACTCGCCATTCTAAAAGGGAAATCAAGGGAAAAGAAGAACCCAAAAGGTTATATAATCAATGCTATCAAGGGAAAAATTAAAGACAGAAAGAAACTTTGATTTTGTCACACAATCAAAAAAACAAAGACATGAAAGAAGGAGATTTGATATTGGTATCAGCTGAAGCTACAGGCTTAGGAAAGCCAATGGAAGCCATTATAGACAAGATTGAGACATTCATGGGACAAACCCTTGTAACAGTCACTTACACGCAACCAGACGCCTTATCCGGCTTCGGAGGGTGCTTTGTGGATTCTCATATCACTTTAAGCGAAAAAAAGGCCAAGTAACCTGAATATATTTCAGGAATATTCGGTATATTTACAGCATATTCAATTAAAAAGAAGCATAAAACCAGCATATCAAGCATATTATAAGCATATTTATATCAATCGGTTAAGGTATGACAGATAAAGCAACCATACAACCCAAAAGCAAGCCGGAAAAGACTACAATCTCAATAAGCGGAGAAACATCTGAACGGCTGGAGATATACTGCCGGGCAAACGGCATATTACGGAAAGAGTTCGTTTCTCTCGCCCTGGAATACTTTGAACGCACAGGTTTCGACCTGAAGAGTAACGCACTTGATTACTCCCCCTTGGAAAAGATCATCGGAGAATTGAATGAAGTAAAAGCGACCATGCAGACAAGCAATGAGGGAACAGAAGCGATTCGCCAACTACTACAGGCAGTCCGGGAACAGACCGCAAAACAGCTTCCAGCTCCAGAACTTATAGCCCAGGCAACAGAAGCAAAGGCCAAAGCGGAAAGTCTGGCCGCAGAACAGGCCAAAGAACTACAGGTTCTTCAGGAAGAAAACAACCGATTGCGTAACGAAATCAAAGCTCTTCAGGAGTATAAAGAAAAAGCACACCGGGAACTTTGCCGTGTACGTGACGAACAAAAAACAATAGGGAAAATCAAAGTAAATACAGAACTATAAACTATTTAATCAAAGTAATATGAAAACAAAGGATTTTTTCGGAATACTAATATTATTCCTTAGTGTACTTAGCCTTACCAATGGGTGTAAATATTGCTGATAAAAAAGGCAATATTTTATCCACAAAAAATGTAAAGCCCGAAAATCGATTTGACAATCCTGAAATAAACAGAAATGACTTAAGGGCTATCTTGTTGAATAGTTTAGAAAACGACACGGTTATTTGGGATAGAAAACTTGTTATGCTTGAACCTGGTAAGAAGAAGTGGACACTAACTTTTGAGAATAAACCGAGTGAAACAGCAGATTTGGTTATTCTTGCCAATGGCGGGATGTCCAAGGTAAGAAAATTTGTTACCGACACGGAAGTTGAAGAAACAGGTACTTTCAATATACAAGCCGATATTCATCAACCAGAGATAAACTGTCCTGGATTTTTTCAGCTATGCAATGGAAACCGGCTAATGGCATCTCACCAAGGTAATTTATTATTTGCTAACCCCAATAATAATGGTGCATTGCATTTTGGAATAAGTTTTAAAACACCTGATGAATGGAAAAACCAAACGCAGGTAGATTTTCAAAACAGAAATAGTGTCGTTGATTTTCTTCTGAAAGAATTTTCCGATTGGGACGAACGCTACAAAGAATTGATTCATACGACGTTGTCATTTGTAGGATTGGCTACACGGATATTTCCTTTAGAAAAGCCTTGGAAAAGCAAGCGCCCATTACCCATAACAATGATTGGGGATGCCGCACATTTGATGCCGCCTTTTGCAGGGCAGGGAGTAAATAGTGGGTTGGTGGATGCCTTGATATTGTCTGATAATCTAGCCGATGGAAAATTTAATAGCATTGAAGAGGCTGTTAAAAATTATGAACAGCAAATGTTTATCTATGGCAAAGAAGCACAAGAAGAATCAACTCAAAACGAAATTGAAATGTTTAAACCCGACTTTACGTTTCAGCAATTGTTAAATGTATAAAATGGAATAAAACGGCACATAACAAACAAATTGGCAATAGAGCCGGTGAAGTACTTCTATTGAACTTTTGTGCAATGTTGAAGATTAGTAATTCTATTCAACATTTGTGCTAAAAGTCGGCTCCATCGCCAATTTG
>ENA-UEQW01002630-UEQW01002630.1-human-gut-metagenome-genome-assembly--contig:-NODE-2630-length-13343-cov-11.342907_pt1 | contig 13343 bp, 15 predicted proteins | sample MGYA00242947_ERZ507947 | MGnify/ENA primary metagenome ERZ507947 (study PRJEB26167, sample SAMN06115421) | human gut metagenome | host: Homo sapiens | place: China:Guizhou | collected 2015-03-17... | reverse complement strand
TTGCCCACCTGAAAAATGGTGACTCTCGGATGAATGTTAAAGATTCACACGGTATCCCTATGGGAAATCACCTTGAAACCTTATATGACCCCAGAACGGATACATACTATCTGCGTTTCATTCCGACACTCTTGACACCAACTATGTGCTTCTATTCTTTCGATGCAACGAAAGTAGCTGCTATGAATGATGGCAAGATGCCTATATTTCCTCATGTGGTGTCTTTTCTGCCTGATAGGTACTTAGATGAATGTGCTACGAAAAAGATACTGCCAGTTTTTTATTCATAAATAGCCCGGAAAAGTTTTTTGAGGAGCTGAAAGAACAAGTTACAATAGCCATCAAGCAAAATGAGAATATCCTAACTACTGACCGATATTATCATACTAAAGGAAATGACGACTGTGAACTTTTTGCAGATAAAGTTGATTATACTCGACATTTGCCTACAGACATCTATTATGATGAGCCAAGACCATCGGCAGAACCCTTTTGGAAATACCCACAATATCATTTTCAATCAGAGGTTCGAGTCGCCATTTTGAACACAAATTTCGTGTGGGACTATGACCCGCAGCACTTCAAGTACGAACAGCACAGGCTGGATGTGTATTTGCCGCACTTGCACGAATACGCAACCATTCGTGCAGCCAAAGACCTACAGAATATTTGTTTCTTTTGCCGTAGTGAAGATGAACCTGTCATGTGCGCGGTCAACCTACCTTATCAAGAAGAAAAATGACTCATGTCAAACTGTAAGTTTAAGATTATACAAAATATCTTCGGAGGGTTGGAGAGAAGCTGGTGCCCTATTGGATGCCAGCTTCCTTTTTTATATACAATTCGTTTACTCGGAGGAAATCCCACACAAAAGTTGGAAGAAGTCGCTCACCCGAAATCGGGGCTTAAAACAGAAATCCCACAGAAAAGTTGGGAGAAGTCGCTCGGTCGAAATAGGGCTTAAATTAAAAAATCCCACACAAAACTTTGAATATCCTATCGCGGGATGATATTGACAAAAGGGAAAATGATGCTATAATATCTGCGAATTATTCGCATATTGGAGGGCGGCTGATGTCAGGCTATAATACAAAACAGCGAAGAGCCCTGCTTGCTTTTTTAGGGGAGCACCCGGACGAGCTGCTGACTGCACACCAGATGGCGGACGCGCTGGCAGAGAAACAAATCAGCCTTAGCGCCGTGTATCGAAACCTTGCACAGCTGGAAGCGGAGGAAAAGGTGCGCCGCAGCGCAAAAAGCGGGTCGCACGAAGCGTTTTATCAGTATCTTGACGCCAAGGGCTGCAAGGGCGCGCTGCACATGAGCTGCATAAAATGCGGCAAAACCTTTCACATGGCCGACAGCAACGCCGCCCTGTTTGCAAAGCACTTGGCGCAGAGCGAGCAATTCACGCTGGACGCAGCCGACACGATCCTCTATGGAACCTGCTCGGACTGCAAGGGAAAATAACAAACAGAAGGGAGGACAGACCATGACAAAGAAGCTTTGTTTTATGACGCGCCTGCTGGCGGCCGTGCTGGCCGTTGTCATGCTGTCCTCTGCAATCTATCTTGCGGTCGAAGCCGATCATGACTGCTCCGGCGACGACTGCGCCATCTGCCATCAGATCGGTGTCTGCGAGAATCTGCTGAAATCTCTGGGGCTTGCCGGTGCTGCCGCGGCGATCTCCGCCGCGTTTACATATACCATGTGCAGGGCGGTTCTGCCCTGCACAGAGATGATCGGCACGCTGACACTTGTTTCTCTCAAGGTAAAGCTTTCGAATTAAAAACAGGACTTTTACAAGGGCGAAGTCTATCCGTTTTCGGATAGGCTCTTGCGGTTTTGCCGCTGCCCTTGTATTTTTGCGCCTATTTTTCAAAAATTCGGAGGTTTTATCCATATGATGAAGAAAATTTTTACCATCTTTCTTGCGCTGACCATGGTGGTCGGCCTGCTTGCCGGCTGCGGCAAAAAGAACGCCGTAGAGAAGGGGGAGAGCGATTCCAACAAACTGAGCGTCGTCACCACCATTTTCCCCGAATACGACTGGGTCAGAGAAATTCTCGGCGACAAGGCCGAGAGCACCGATCTGACCATGTTGCTGAGCAACGGCGTTGACCTGCACAGCTACCAGCCCACGGCGGATGACATCGTCAAGATTTCCGACTGCGACCTGTTTCTCTATGTGGGCGGCGAGTCCGACGGCTGGGTGGAGAGCGTCCTGAAAAACGCCGACAATAAGAATGTAAAAGTCATCAACTTGCTGGAGGTGCTGGGTGATTCCGTAAAAACGGAGGAGACCGTTGAGGGTATGCAGGAGGCAGAGCACGCCCATGACCACAGCAAGGAGGTTTCCACCTTTGAAGAACATGAGGTTCAGGACAGAAGTCTGTCCGACTGGGAGGGCAGCTGGCAGTCCGCCTACCCCTTTGCGCTGGACGGAACGCTGGACGGTGCCTTTGCAGCGATGGCAGAGGAAGGCGAGATGACCGCCGACGAGTATAAGACTTACTATCAGAATGGCTACAAAACGGACATTACCAATATTGACATTGAAGGCGACCACATTGCGTTCACCTATGAGGACGGCAAAAAGATCGGCTCTGACTACAAGTATATCGGTTATTACGTTCAGAACTGGTCTACCGGCACCAAGGCGGCCATGTATCGCTTTGAAGCGGTGGACAGAACCTCCGGCGCACCGGTCTGCATCGAATTCAACGACCACATGATCGAATCAGCTGCGCCCGAGCATTTCCACATCCGAATGAGCAACGAGAGCTTTGACGCCATCGTTGATCCGGAAAAGTCGTGGCCAACCTTCTTCCCGGCTGACATGACCGGTGAGGATCTCTGCGAGCACATGGAGGGCCACGGCCATGACCATGGGGAGGAAAAGGACGAGCACGTCTGGCTGTCTTTGAAGAACGCCAAAACGCTGGTCGGCGCGATTGCCGATGCCTTGCAGGAACTTGATCCCGATAACAAGGATACCTACGCCGCCAACGCCTCCGCCTATATCGAAGAGCTTTCCGCGCTGGATGGCGCGTACCAGTCTGCCGTGGACGGCGCGGCGCACAAGACTGTCCTGTTTGGCGACCGCTTTCCATTCCGCTATCTGGTGGATGACTACGGCCTGAGCTACTACGCTGCCTTTGCAGGCTGCTCCGCCGAGAGCGAAGCCAGCTTTGAAACCGTTTCGTTTCTTGCAAAGAAGGTGGACGAGCTGGGACTTCCCTGCGTGCTGACCATTGAGGGCAAGAACCACAAGCTCGCAGAAACCATCGTCCAGAGCACCGCCGCTAAAAACCAGAAGGTGCTGACCATGGACTCCATGCAGTCCACCACCGCCAAGGATGTGGCAAACGGTGCTACCTACCTCTCTGTCATGGAGCGGAACCTCTCCGTGCTGAAAGAGGCACTGGGTTAAGGAGGCGGGATAATGGCTCAGCTCACTTGTCAAAAGCTCTGCGTCGGCTACGATGGGAGACCTGTTCTGCAAGGCCTTGATTTTGAGGCCTTTGCGGGCGACTACCTCTGCATCGTAGGAGAAAATGGCTCCGGCAAGAGTACCCTTATGAAAACGATCCTCGGCTTGCAGCCGCCCATCAGCGGCAGAATTTTGACGGGCGACGGGCTGAGGAAAAACGAGATCGGCTATCTGCCGCAGCAGACCGTTGTCCAGAAGGACTTCCCGGCATCCGTGAGAGAGATCGTTCTCTCAGGATGTCAGGGACGCTGCGGCAGCCGCTCTTTTTATAACAAAGAAGAAAAACAGCTCGCGGCGGACGCCATGGAGAAAATGCAGATCACGCCCCTTGCCAAGCGCTGCTACCGGACGCTCTCCGGCGGTCAGCAGCAGCGGGTGTTGCTCGCCCACGCCCTGTGCGCTACCCGAAAAATGCTGTTTCTGGATGAACCGGTCTCTGGCCTCGACCCAAAGGTGACGGCGGAAATGTATGCGCTCATTCAAAAGCTCAATTACGAGGATGGCATCACCGTTGTGATGATCTCCCATGACCTGAACGCGGCGCTGCAATATGCCAGCCACATCCTGCACATCGGGGACTCGGCGTTCTTCGGCACGAAGGCGGCTTACCTGAATGAGTTTTCGCAGGCATGGCAGAAGGGTGGCGGGGCATAATGACGGCGATTTTTGAAAAAATTGCGTTCTACTGGACCTATCCCTTTGTCCGCTACGCGCTTATTGTCGGTGTGCTGATCGCGCTCTGCTCGTCGCTGCTGGGGGTCACGCTGGTGCTGAAACGGTTTTCCTTCATCGGCGACGGCCTTTCCCACGTGGCCTTCGGCGCCATGTCCATCGCCGCCGTGCTGGGACTGACGGACGATATGCCCCTGACGCTGGGTGTCACGGTGGTCTGTGCCGTCCTGCTGCTACGCACGGGGCAGAACACGAAGATCAAGGGCGATGCCGCCGTCGCCATGATCTCAGTGGGAGCGCTGGCCATCGGGTATCTGCTGATGAACCTCTTCTCCACCTCGTCCAACCTCTCCGGCGATGTGTGCAGCACGCTGTTCGGCTCCACCTCCATCCTGACGCTGTCAAAAAGCGAGGTCTGGCTGTGTGCGGGACTGTCCGTGGTGGTCGTGGCGGTGTTTCTGCTCTATTACAACAAGATCTTTGCCGTGACCTTTGACGAAGACTTTGCCAAGGCGGTGGGGACAAAGGCAGACCTGTACAACCTGCTGCTCGCCGTCATCGTTGCTGTGGTGATCGTGCTGGCGATGAATCTGGTCGGCTCGCTGCTGATCTCCGCACTGGTGATCTTCCCGGCGCTGTCCGCCATGCGCCTTTTTCAGAATTTCCGGTCCGTGACGGTCTGCTCGGCCGTGCTGTCAGTGAGCTGCGCGGTGCTGGGCATTCTGGTCTCCATTCTGGCGGGGACGCCGGTGGGTTCCACCATCGTGGCGGCGGATATTCTGGCATTTTTGATTTGTTCGGCTCTTGGCCGCGCAAGGGGAGGGGAAACGGGATGAAACGGCTTTTTTGTTTGTTGCTGGCCGCCTGTATGACGGTTTCCCTCTGTGCCTGCGGGAAAGGCAGCGAAAAGGACGCAGGAAATGATACGCCTTCTTCCGATAGGGAAGTCTCCGCACCGACAGAGAGCATTCCAACGCCGAAAGAACAGGAAACGCCGGGGAAGTCTAAGCCGTCGCAGCCCGCTGCCGGCAAAGTGGATGTGGATCTGACGGTGCTCAGCAGCACCATGGTCTACTCCGAGGTCTACAATATGCTCTATTTCTACCCGGAGGACTATTACGGAAAAACTGTAAAAATGACCGGCCAATTCAATGTTTACCAATGGGTAGATGAAAGCGGTGTTGTTGCCGATATGCCGGTAGCCTACGCCTGCATCATTTCAGACGCAACGGCCTGCTGCGCCGAGGGCATGGAGTTTGTGTTGAAGGATGACCTCGCCTACCCGGACGATTACCCGGAGCTGGGGACGGAGATCACCGTCATCGGCGAATTTCAGTCCTATGAGGAAAACGGGATGACATGGTACCATCTGGTGAACGCAAGGCTGGCGTGATACCGCGATAGCGCTGCATACATAGTAAGCGTGACGATTTCAGGGAGAAAAGTATTCCGGTGCTGCCTGACTGCAATTTATAAGAGCCGGACAAAGGACGTCATTTATCCCGCTGCAGAAAAATTCTCATGAGGAGAGCAGTGTGTTGAATTTGAGATGACTCCTTAAAGAATAGGCAGACTTAACATAAACTTTATTCCTGTTATGATAACATAATTTATGAATACCCTGCTCTGGATGGAACACTTCTGCAAGGAACCAGACAGGCTGCAAAAACAGAAATGATCAACGATGGAGAATATGAATGACTTTTGAAATTCACAGTGATATCACAAATCGATCTATGACCGTAGCTGCCCGCGCGATGCGCAGGGCGCTGCGCAGGGCGCTGCGGCGAAAGAGAAGCATTATTTGGGCCATCTTCGGCTGGAGCGTCTTTTTCATCAACGCTCTGCTGCTGATCCCATTTGACGGAGAGCCTTTTGCGCTTGATGCCAGTACGGTGATTTCCCTGCTGGCAGAGGTGATGCTGCTGTCCGTTCTGCTGTTTCAGGATCGGTTCAACGGCATGATCGCCTGTAAAAACACGCTGGCGGGCACAAAGGAATATCATGTCGCATTCGGTGAGGATTCCTATACCGTCGTTACGGCGGCCACCACCTCCACGTTCCACTATGAGCTGATCGACGCACTGGCTGAGTCGCAGGACTACATCATCCTTCTGATGAAGAAACGCTATGCGCAGCCTCTGGACAAGCGTACTCTTACCGGCGGGACGGTGGAGGAATTCAACCGATTCCTTGAGGAGAAGACCGGAAAGACGTTCCGGCGTGTGAAATGAACGAATTTTCTATTACGCCCTTTCGCGGGCCGCATTTGCTTCTGCTTTTGCTTACGGTAACGGCGGTGCTGTTCATACTCTTGCTGCTGCGCGGAAAACCGGAAGCACGGCGCTCCCGGTATCTGATCGGCGTTTGCTTTTTTAATCTCGCGCTGTTTGCCGGCTACAAGTTCTCACTGTCCATGGACGCAACGTATATCCGTGCGTACTATCCCAATGGCTTCAGCATTTTTAATGAGCTGCCGCTGCACCTGTGCAACATCAATCTGTTCCTGATCCCGCTGGGCGTGTGGAAGAGAAACCGCTCGATCATGGGCTTTTCCTTCTTTGTAGCGCCCCTTGGCGCACTGATGGCGCTGCTCTTCCCGGAGCCGCTGTTCTCCGGCTTTTCGCTGTTAATGCCGCGAATTTTTGGCTACTATGTGACCCACGCGCTCCTTGTTGTCTGCGGTCTGAGTCTGGCAACGCTGGGCTTTTACCGTCCTGCCCCAAGGGATATTCCGCAGATCCTCAAGACCTTTGGCCTGCTTGCCGTAGGCGCGCACCTTATCAATCTCCTGTTGCGCCTCACGCTCTGCCCGGAGGCGAACTACTTCTTCACTTATGGCGCGGAGATTGGTGTGCTCAAGCTGTTTTGGCGTATCATCCCGGTGCCGCTGCTCTACGGGCTGCCGGCACCGCTGATCCTTGCAGCCTATATGTACGCGGTCTGCGCGTTGTCCCGCCTGACGCAAGGAGAGGAAGAGGTGTCTTTTTCATAGGTTGGATAAGTCCCACAGCGCAAAAACAGGAGGATACGACATTGCATGATAGAAATATAAGAGGAATCGGCATCGCCCTGTGCTTGTTGACTCTCTTGCTGTCCCTGTCCGAGTGCGGTTCATTGAAGGATGACACGCTTCTGATCGCCAACGCAGTGATCACGGAAATCGATACAGAAAAGCAAACCATAACGGTAAAGGACGATGTCGATGAAAGTACTTTAGGTGAAGGATGTCTGACAGAATGTTCGTCCATTCCTATGGTCTATTGCGACTTTGCCACGCAGAAGGTTACAAAGATTTCTTTTGAGGATTTACAGGTCAATGATAAGGTTATTATGTGTATCAGGAGCTCGGAAATGGAGAACTTCCGAAGCGGCGGCAACGAGGAGAATACGCTCAAAGTCGAACAATTGCAGTTGTATACGCAAAGACCTGCCGAATGGGTCTCGGCTGTCCAACGCTGCATCGAGGCTTCGGGATCGAGCCAGAGAGCATGAAGTGGGTCAGCCAGCACACCAACGCTAACATAGTCGAAACGGACTTCTTCGAGACCTGCAGCACCTCTTATGCCAATAGCACGGCACTGTGGATAATCTTGTGAGGATGCACATATGAGCAATCAAAATAGACAGCTATATATCGTAATCAGCCAGACCGGAACACTTCTGTCCCGAATCCTTAAGCAAATCACCGGCGCAGAATATAACCACGCCTCCATCAGCCTGTCCAGAGATTTAGAGAGGATGTACTCTTTTGGCCGCAGGCATCCCTATAATCCGTTTTGGGGCGGCTTCGTGATAGAGTCGCCTCGTACCGGTACCTTCAAGCGTTTTTCCGAAACTAAGGTGTTGGTTCTGAGCGTGAGTGTCACAGAAGAACAACACGCAGAGCTCAAAGAAATGCTCGATGTGATGTGGAAGCGGAGGAGGAAGTACAGTTACAACTATATTGGCTTATGTCTGGCATGCTTCCATGTTGTCTGGAAGCAGGAGGGCTGCTATTATTGCTCAGAGTTTGTCGGAGAGCTTCTCACAAAAAGTCGGGTTGACGGCACGGAACAGCTACGTTCCTCTATCATACAGCCGATGCAGTTCCTTAGAGTGCCGCACACACTGCTCTACTGCGGAAAACTTCGCGAATATGTGAGCAACACCTGTTCCGAGGGCATATGTGAAGATGCAACAAATCACACAGTGCATAGGCGACTGCCATAACAGCAGACAAGGGGGCTCGTGATCGAGTATCTGCAAAGATGATTTTGATCTGCCGACGTGGCTTCTGTTTTTGCAGGCATAATGGATAGTCATCCTGACCATATTGACTACGGGGGTGTGTTCCTCATACACAAGCCCTGTGGTCATTGGATATCTCCGGGGGCTTTGGGACGGTTATTTCGGCCGTGTGTACCTGCTTCCTTGGCCGGCGACCATGGAGATGGACCAGATTTCTGTGGAAATACCTGATCAGGCAAGAAGGACTGCCGCAACTTTGGCGCTGCTTACTGTGCCTCGGTTTCTTTTTCCATGCTGATATTACGAAGGAGATTAAAAAACAGCGGCACAGAGAGTTTGCTCTGTGCCGCTGTATGCTTTATACATTGTATAAAAACCTTACATGCTATCTGCTCTTTTGCCCTGTCGGAGTGAACGGCAGACGACATACCCTGCCGGAGCGATCATGATCAGAATAAAAATGCTGATCAGTTCATTCACCTCGGATGGCGCAAAGCCCTGCAGCATAGTAATGAGGTTGTTTGCGAAATGCACGAGGATGGGAAACAGCAGGTTCCTTTTCTTCTCGTAAAGGATTCCCGCGGCAATGCCCATGAAGGCAGCGTAGACAGCCTGCACGATATTCAGATGATAAACGCCGAAGAGTACAGATGACATTAAAATCGCAGCCCAAGCGGGGGCGAATTTCCGCATGGAGCGAAGCACAATGCCGCGGAATAGAATTTCTTCTACAACAGGTGCGGCAATCACCGCAATCATAAATGTTCCAAATGCATTTCCGCCGGCAATATTTTCAGCACCGGCGTTCATTGCCTCAACGCTTTTTTGAAGCGAGGGAAGCTGTTCTGCCAGCATGATCCAAAGACCGGAGATGCCGCAAATGCCAAATCCCACGACCAGACTGCCGAGCACATCTTTGAAATTTGTCGCTGTGCGCGGTTCACTTATCTCTTTCCTCCAAAGCAGCTTATAGAGCGTGAAGAATACGAGGATAAGAACAGCGTAGATCAAAATCTCGCCCCAATATGAGTGTTTCATAAATTGCTGCGGGGGGATATGAAAAACATCCAAAACGAGCCTTTCCACAAGAAAATATAATAGATTGGACAGCAAAAAATGCAGTGCGATTGCAAGAATGGGAATAGCGAAATATCTTTTTTTCATCATACGGTCAATTTTTTCTCCTGTCTGTATTTTTGAGGGGACTGCAGCAGTATAACAGATTTAACTTAAAGTCTTCGTTAAGTGGCGAAGCTGCAATCTTTCGGAAACGGCATCGCAAAAGGACACTGTTTATCTTCCCTGCCGAATCATTTGAGTTTTGACCTTTCTCTAAAGGGTGTTTTCCTCATAGTTGGTGACATACTGAATTTGGCATTAGGCTCTTTGAGTTCTGCAAAGCTTTTGAAGTTCAAACAGAAAATACCCACAGCCAAAGCGACTGTGGGTATGATCAAATCAGATTGTACGAGATGACGCTGTCCTGCCGATCTCTACAGACCGTAGCTGCTTCTTCCATCTGCAAAACCCCGACGCTCCGTGGCTGACGGGGTTATCCGCACTTGCCAATACGCCCAAAGGGGGCTTGAAGGGGAGATTCTTAACGCGCAGAAGGAGGAAGATCGTCCGTCTCTGGCGCCTTGAGAAGAAAGTGGCTTTTGTGAAAGTCGAGCAAGCCCTCATCCCGCATTTTTCCAAGCTCCAGCGACAGTCCGCTGCGCTCCACACCGAGGTAATCCGCAAGCTGCTGGCGGGAGAACGGAATGTCGAACTCGTAGCCGCCCCGGCGCTGCGCCTCGGCGGAAAAATAGGACATCAGCTTTGCCCGGGTCGTGCGCTGGCCCATGTGGGTGAGCTTTTCGTTGAGCCGCAGGTTCTTCTCCGCCAACTCGCCCAGCAGGTTGCGGATGATCCGGCTATGGTGGGAGCAGGCGGAGGGGCACACGCTCAAAACGCGCCTTATGTGCAGAAACATCACCGTCACCGCGCTCTCCGCCTCCACGCTCACGTTCAGCACCGCCCCCGGCGCGCAGGCGAACACCTCCGCGAAGGTCTGCCCCGGCCCGGTCTTGGAGAGGATGTTGCGGTTTCCCCAGATATCCTCCTGCACGATGAGGGTGCTGCCCGCCAGCACGAGACCCACTTCCTCCACCGCGTCTCCAGCGCGGAGCAGGCGGGAGCCTTTGGGAAAGGTGCCGATCCTCGCCCCAAGGCAGGAGAGCATGGCGGCAAGCTCCTCGTCGGAAATGCCGGAGAAAAGGGGCGCCATATGGAGCACCGGAAAAAATTCTTTCATAAAAAGTCCTCTTTCGTTGAAAATTCAACCGACTTGCTGCGTTTAGTATAGTACAATGGGCATACAAAAGCAACAGGAGGATCGAACATGAAACGACGGATCATCGAGATCGACGAAAATAAGTGCAACGGCTGCGGCGCCTGCGCTGCCGCCTGTCACGAGGGCGCTATCGCTATGGTGGACGGCAAGGCGAAGCTCATGCGGGACGATTACTGCGACGGCTTGGGCGACTGCCTGCCCGCCTGCCCCACGGGGGCCATCACCTTTGTGGAGCGGGAAGCGGCGGCCTATGACGAGCAGGCCGTTATGGAAAATAAGCAGCGGAAAATGCGGAAAGAGGGCATGACCCTGCCCTGCGGCTGCCCCGGCAGCCAGTCCCGGAATATTCAGCGTCAGGAGGCGCCCGCCGTGGAAACGCCGCAAGCCCAGCAGACGAGCCGCCTTTCCCAGTGGCCTGTGCAAATCAAGCTGGTACCGGTGAACGCCCCGTATTTTGACGGTGCGCGGCTGCTCATCGCCGCCGACTGCACCGCCTACGCCTACGCCGCATTCCACGAGCGGTTCATCAAGGGGCACATCACCCTTGTGGGCTGCCCCAAGCTGGACGGCGTGGACTATTCCGAAAAGCTGACGGAGATCATCCGGGAGAACAACATCAAGAGCGTCACTGTTGTGCGGATGGAGGTGCCCTGCTGCGGCGGACTGGAGAACGCGGCGAAAACGGCGCTCCAGCAGAGCGGAAAATTCATTCCGTGGCAGGTGGTCACCGTGACAGTGGACGGCCGGCTGGTGGAAGAATAACAAAATCATTAGAAAAAGGAAGGAAGAAGCACAATGAAGTATATATGCAGTCTTTGCGGTTGATAATATGACGAGAGCGCGGGTTACCCGGAGGGTGGCATCGCCCCCGGTACGCCCTGGAGCGAGGTGCCGGAGGATTTTGAGTGCCCCCTGTGCAATGTGGGCAAGGATTCCTTCGAAGAGGCGTGAGCTTTCTGCAAGAGAGGCAAAGACTATGAGTTATGAAAACTGGAAGGACAAAATCGGCACATTTGAAGTGATGGACGTGCGGGGCAAAAAGATGGACTTCTTCCCCGCATTGAAGGCAAAGGCTGCCGCGCTGAAAAACGGCGAAGGACTGCATATCATCCAGACCTTCGAGCCTGTCCCCCTGTACCCGGTGCTGGCCCTTATGGGCTTTGAGCATCACACGGAGAAGGTGAGCGGCAGCGAATATCACATCTGGTTTTATCGAGTGAGGAAAGGAGAATAACCGCATGAGCTACGAAAACTGGAAGAATAAGGCGCAGGGGTTTCAGACCGTGGATGTGCGCCATATACAGGGCAGCTTCTTTGAAGGGCTGAAGAAAAGAGCCGAGGCGTTGGAGGTGGGCGAAGGATTACACATCATCCAGACCTTTGAGCCGCATCCACTGTACGCTGTCATGGAGGGCTTGGGCTACGAACACTACACCGAGCAGCGGGGTGAGGCGGAGTTCCATGTCTGGTTCTGCCGTGTGGAGAAGAAGGAAGGCGACGGCTCCGCTCCTTTCAAGCCACTGGCTCTTTTGAACTATCCCATGATCGATGAAAAGCTGGGGCAGATCGCCGTGGATTTCTGGGAGACTACATGGCAAAGCGAGAAGCGCGTACTGCCCTACGAAACGCGGCTGCTGCTGTCCCTGACCAACGCAGTGGGCGCAGGCCGGATGCGGCAGGCGGCGCGGGAGCTGGTAAAGGCATATATCCACGGCGTGGAGAGCGCCGCGCTGGACGATGTGTTCGAGCTGCTGGCATGGAATCAGGGTATCGGATTTTTCAGCAGCGAGATCGGCCCCTCGGCACTGTTTCAGGCGTACAAGCTCATTAAAAACGGTGAGAAGCAGGGCAAGTCCCGGGAGGATATCTACAGTGCGCTGCGCGAGAAATTCGGGGAGAAGAACCCAGAGATGCAGGTTCTGAACTAAAAAGCAGAAGGAGACGAACGACAATGGATAACAGAATGTTTTGCTTTCAGTGCGAGCAGACGGCTGGCTGCGCCGGTTGTACCGGAAAAGCCGGCGTCTGCGGAAAAACCGCTGAGGTGGCGGAACTCCAGGATCAGCTGACTGGCGCTCTGGTTGGACTGTCCCGTGCAGTAGATAATGCCCCGGATGCGAATGAGGGGACTTGGCGGCTGATGATCGAGGGCCTGTTCACCACCGTCACCAATGTGAGCTTCAACGAAAAGACCATTCGGGAGCTGATCGATCAGGTACACGAGGAAAAGGCCCGCCTTGTTCCCGGTTGCTCCGGCTGCGGCTCCCGCTGCGGGAGAAACGATGATTATGATATGAACTTGCTCTGGAACGCGCAGGAGGATATTCGCAGCCTCAAATCCCTGATCCTCTTTGGCGTGCGCGGCATGGCGGCTTACGCCCATCACGCTATGATGCTGGGTTATGCCGACGAGGAAGTGAACCGCTTTTTCGCCAAGGCTCTTTTTGCCGTGGGCGAGGACTGGGATATGGACGCGCTGCTGCCCATCGTCATGGAGGTGGGCGAGAAAAATCTCCAGTGCATGGCGCTTCTGGACAAGGCCAACACCGAAAGCTACGGTACGCCCGCGCCTGCCACCGTCCCGCTGACGGTGGAGAAGGGGCCGTTCATCGT
>ENA-UEQW01002627-UEQW01002627.1-human-gut-metagenome-genome-assembly--contig:-NODE-2627-length-13345-cov-11.373153_pt1 | contig 13345 bp, 13 predicted proteins | sample MGYA00242947_ERZ507947 | MGnify/ENA primary metagenome ERZ507947 (study PRJEB26167, sample SAMN06115421) | human gut metagenome | host: Homo sapiens | place: China:Guizhou | collected 2015-03-17... | reverse complement strand
GTGTAATTACTCATAATGGTAAATATTATACACCAAAAATCAGAAAATACAAGTAATGTTAATTGCCGAATCTATATATTCTATCAGATTCCTCCGAGAAAAACTGTTTGAGAGAATCGTCGTTTTTGATTGCATTGATGATCTCTTTCGCCTTGGCTTTGTTTTCTGTAGCCTCTGCATCATTGATCGCCTGTTGTATTTTAGCCTTTGAATCCCCGGTTGTACATTTGTCCAAAGCTCTTTTCAAGGGAACGACCATTTTCGAGATGGAACGCAACCATTCGGATTTTTCTTTTTCTTTCCGTTTTTGAAGTGCAAAGATTTCACTCAGGAGATCCTTGATCGCATATTCCATAAATTTAGCTTTCTTGTCATCAGAAAAGCCTTCAATTGCCTTCGCAGTCAGGGTACTGACGATGGCTGAACTCCAACTTGCCAATTTAATGATCCGATCTTCTTCATTTTCCGGAACTTCATCAAGAAAGGCCACATGAAAAATATCGAACTCGTCCTTGAAATCCATGATAATTGAATTCGGGGTATTTTGAGTGTCCTCACAAGGTGTCGCTGCCATCTCTTTCTGAACTTGTTGAATGATCTCTTCCCGGTTGCCGAAGCCGATGATAACAGGATTGGTGGTTTTCCGGAGATTAAGACGAATGATTTCAGACATAATCGTATCCTTTTTTTAATTTTTTTTTTGAACATCGTTACGCAGGATGTTTTTCTGCGGATTGATTTAAAGTTCCAATCACAACTCTTCCAAGGTTTGTTTACCCTCCTTTCACTCCTTGGGGTTCAGGTGATCGAGGAATTATCCTTCTCTACCCAGCTATCGAGCCATGTTCTGCAATTGTGACATGGATTTCGATATTATTTTCTTTTTTATCCGCACTATTTTTGATATTGATTGCTTTCTACCAGGCTATCGAACTCTGTTGACGAAATTGTGACACTTGTTACAAGAAAAAGGGGGTGTTTTTCTTGAAATTTTTTCAGGTTACTCTATTTTTACCGAAGTAAGATTGTTTTTACTCAAACTAAGGAGATGGTGAGTATGAAAGAACGATGGGAGATGGGAACGCAGACAATGCTGGATCGGCTGTGCAATACCGGAGCCACGCGCGATATTGCTTTGGAATTATTTCAAGCGAAATACCGATATCTGATCTTTGCAATAGCTTCCGAATATGGTTTGAACGATACGGATGCCGATGAACTTCTGTCGATTGTCTTACGTGAAGTCTGGCAGCATACGGTTGCTGAACGCTATCGGGATCAACGCAAGCCGTTCAGGGCATTTCTGCGTACAGTAATCAAGCGAAGAGCACTGGATTTGATCCGTAAACGGAAGACGTGGCAGGTTTCTTTGGAGGATTCATACCAGCAGCAGGACGAAGATGAAGACGAGGATGACTTCAATCTGGAACACCTGCCGGATGCGGATGCCGAAAATCCGTTTCGACTTGTGGAAATGCAATTTGACCGGATGTATTATCGGAACTTGATTTTATATGGGTTGAAAGAATTGCGAAAAAGAATCAATGAGGAAACGTATCAAATTTTTGACTTGGCTATGATTCAGCGCCGCCCAAGCAAGGATGTTGCTGATTTTTTTGACGTAACGGTCAATTATGTCAATAAGGTAAAGCGTGACAACTGCGAGCGGTTACGGCAAATGCTTCAAGAATTTATAGAACATGGCGATAACCTTCCATTCAATACAGAAGAGGAATTTGAGCAGGAAGTTACCGCCACAATTGCAAATTTCAAAGAATGGGTCTAAGCGTTTTCTGCTTCCCTTTTTAGTTGACGAGGATACTTTGGTTTTTCAGGAAGTTCATCGTAATACTGCTCGATGACTTCCCGTTTGATGTTGTAAAATAAAATAATTGTCTGAGTAACCCTGTTCAGGTCGGTTTCTTGTAAATATTCAGTCGTTTTTGAAACCTGTTCCAACAGCTTATTCAAAGAAGTTGTGACCGGTTCCTTTTCGTCCGGCATCAACAGCAGCTTGTCAAAAATGCGGCACTCCAGTTGGAATGTGTTATAAACCAGCAGTTCCCGTTTGCGAACTCCTTTTTTCTCCGCAATCCATTTGACAATCTCATGGTAAGGAACTTCGTTGCTTTTAAACGGATAAGCGAATAGGGTGGAATAATGCCACAGGAGTTGCTTCTTAATTTCAGTTTCTTCTGCAGAAACTGAACTGAATTTCTGATCTTTCACCAAGCCAAGCGTGATTTTCAGGGATTCTTTCTGAACGGGAAGCAGGTGACGGAGAAAATCGTCGAAATCATTGCTGTCCCACTTCCTGCTGAGATGAAGGTGATTGATAAGCGATTTCAGCTTGTCATCAGATTTATGAGCAGCTTTTGAAAATTCCTGCCGGGCAGAAGTCAGCAGTGATCGAATTGTAACGAGATCCGATATGCGTTCCTCTGGATTCTGTGCCGCCAGTTTTCGGATAAAATTGTTCAGGCGTTTACTCGATTCCGAAAACGTAGTTTCATTTGAAAGAGCAGGATATTTTTCCGCAGCCAAGCCCGTAAAAAGGGTATAGAGGGTTTTCCCTAGTGCGTAAAAGTCATCTGCCTGAGTTAATTTGCTGTTATCAGATTTCTCCGGCGGCAGGAATGGCCTGGTTCCAACCATGGAGCATTCGGGCGCATCCGATATCAGACCGATATCGCCCAGTTTGAGTTTTCCGTTGACATATAAGATGTTGGCTGGTTTGATATCCCGATGAGTCAACCCGAATGAGTGTAAGGTTTCGATTGCATTCAGCAGATGGTCGGCAATTGCGAAAACCTCCTCATTGTTTAAGCGGCGTTTCTTTTGAAGCCGTCTTTCCAAGGTTGAAGCGATATAACTATCGGGATCGTTAGAAAGGTTATCAGCCGGTTCCATTGTGTAATACAACAAATTATCATCTTCACCGGCGTAATAGATGGCGATCAGTTCTGGATGAGAAAAAGAGATGTTGCGGGCATAAGTTTTCAGTCCGCGCCATTCTCGTTCCCAAGAATCAGTAGAAACCTGTTTTTCTACTACTTTCAAAGCCACTCGACGTTCTAATATGTCCTCTACCAAATATACTTTTCCATACCCGCCTGTACCGCATTCTTTGATGATTTTAAAGTTATGGAAAAATTTGCCAACCTCAAGATCCATTGATTCCTCCCGTAATTGAACACGTCGTAATGTATTATGGCTTCAGGAGCGAGGCAAGTTTGTTTCTGAAAAATTTTATAACTTTTTGCCTTTTGAGTGTCACATTTTTCTTTTTCATTCACGATCGCGCGCGTTCATTAATATAAAGAACGGATGATTGTGATTAAACAGAAAAAACTCCGAAAAAAACAAAGACGGCTCTTGCGGGATTCAGCTTGCCGTTGTATCTTATTTATAAGCGGTTTTGTCCGCTGGGTTCTTTACACCGTGTAGTTTGCAAAAACGCTGAAAACCGACCAAGTTAAAACGTATTTTTGCTTTGCTCTTTTATGCTTCCCGGCTCTGTGGGGTTGCTTTGTACCCGGTAGGATTGTGTCTACATCTCTTACCGGGCGCTTTCTCGCATCCACAGAGCAGGTTCTTGGTCGGACCTTCAGCGTTGTGCTTGAAAGCGTCCGCCTTTTTTTCGCCTTCAAGCCGATTCCCAAAACACATGGAGTCGGCTTTTTATTGTTAGGCTTTACTGATACTGGCGAATTAATAAATAAAAAGTTATCTCCGGTACAACTGGTGATAATCCCTTTGGTCCTGAGCCGAAGGAGCTATAAGACTTTTTACTTTCGAGAATGATATAGATTTAGCAAATAAACCAAAACGCTGCGAACAACAGGAGTGCAAGTGTAAAACAACCAACAAACAGGAAAAACTAATGATGAATTCAAATGGTGTTCGAAAAACTGTGAAGCTGTACTGTATAAGTGGTATTTACGCATGCAAAAAGAAAGCAAAGAACTGGAATAATTTGAATCATTAACCATAAACCATAGTTGCTATGGTAAAAGTAATGAAGGGAAGAGAAATGAAGAAAATGTTCGTCTCCTTGCTTGTTTTCGGTCTTGCCATTGGCTCGCAGTGGCAAGTTTGGGCACAAGAAAACGTGTTGCCTTTGGTTGAAATGCCGCCACAGGTCGTTTCAGATGGAGGAGTAGAAGCCGTAAGGGATGCTCAGGAAACGGAACCTGTTCTGAATGGAAAAATGAAGGAAGCTCTCGCTGTTTTGAAAGCTCAAGCCAAGTCTAAAGGTTGGAAACAGGGATGGGATGACAAGAAAAAAAGAATTATTGTTTTTGAGGTAGCAGACTTTGAGACCACAGACCCGGCTACCGATGAATCACTTTTTATAAAACGGGAAATGGCCGTAAAAAAAGCTATTCTTTCTGCAAAAGTGACGATTATTCAGACTATTAATCAGGATATGTCCGCAATGGATTTAGTCAACGTGCCGGGAGCCGATATCAATAAAGCATTGGGAACAGAAGGGGAAAGACTCAATGCTGATTTGGCTCGGCTGAAAGAAGACATCGCGAATTTACTCGAAAAGGTAGACAATGTCGCTGCTGCGGAACTTCGCGGAGCAACATTTGGAGAGCGCTTGAATGATATTATGGTTGCTGCAATTAAAAAACTTGATAAAGATTATGCTGTAAACGGCAGAAATGAAAAAGGCCGAGCTGATTATATTGCCATCAAAAGCAAGTTTGAAGTAGTACTGAAAAAGTACGAGGAATTGAAAAAAAATGCGGAAGTCATGCAGGAAAATATTCTTGAGCGCCAGGAAAGTGCGATCGAATCCATGGCAAAAATGCCGCTTTACGGTTCTTCCGTCATTATGCAGTCTGAATCATGGAATAAACAGACAGGCAAATATCAAGTTGCTGTAATGCTGTGTTGGAGTTATGCTTTGGAACGTTCTGCGCGTGCGATTGTAACCGGAGAAGAGTACCGGATCAAACCATCAGTAAATGCCGAATCAGTTGAAGATTGGCTGGAAAAACAGAACCTGATGACAATGATAGGCCCTCGCCAATATATTGATGACAAAGGGAATCGCTGGTTCCTCGGTATTACCGCTCGCCCCTGCGATGATGAACTCAGTTCTAGTGAACGAAGAAAAAACAGGGGTCTTGCTGACATGTTCGCGCAGCAGATGGCTGCGTTTTGCGTGTGGGCGGATGTAGAAAGCTACAAAATGGCTAAACAGGCATTGGAAAGTCGTGGAGATAAAACTATGCAACGTGATATTGTTGCAGAAAGTTATGCCGAAAAATTGACGCAATCATTTGAAAACAAAAAGATTCGCGGGATGCGGAAACTTTTTGGTGAAGAAATGACACACCCCATCACAGGAACCACCAACTATGTTGCTGTCTATGGCTTGCATCCCAATGATGTAAAAACTGCGCTGGAAATTGAAAAGGAAAATTACGTTACAAAGGTAATGGATAATCGCTATCAGACCGTTGAAGACGGACGTGATGCGGCAAACAGAAACGCTGTCGAAGTATCTCGAGGCAGACTGCAGGATTTTCAGGAGGGATATGACCAGCAGAAGAAGAAGATAACAGATGAACTTCAGAAACAGCAGCAGTCAGATCCCCCTGCAAAAAAAGCAACATCAACATCTGGTACATATATTGACAATGCAGAATATATTAGTGATGATTTTTAATTGATGTTTGTCGGCAAATCCGCCGCTGAACTGTAAACGGCGGATTTACTGGTGATTCACCCGCCGGAGAAGTTCAATGGCAAAGTATGTTATTTACTGCATGTTTTTAGCGTTACTGTGTGCAGGTTGTGCAACGACTGACATGGCTCAGAATCCACAATCGAAAGGATTATCCACGGCAATGGAACAATGCAATACTGAACAAAAGATTGAGTTTTCTCCTGATTATCAATCCAATTTAACAGATAAATATCCTGAAGCGATAGAGATTTATGAATCAAGTCCCAAGGTTTCACAGGGGGTATATTTTTTTGAAGGACTTGTTTTTGTTGTTGTGGAAATTGATACTCGCCAAGAAAACATTGAATATCTCGAGGGAACGGCAATGTTAAGAAGCATGGCATTGCTGCGTTCTCATTTTAATATTCTTCCGCAAAATTTTAAAGTTCGCAACCGACTTGTTGAAAAAGAATTTGATAAAAAAAGCGGCATCTACCGGTATGCTGTTGTGTATAGAAAAAAAGATATAGAAAAACTTTTGATTCCATCATCGAAAGATGAATAACTGATGTATCATTGATATAGGAAACATTATGAAGAATCTATTAAAAATTCAAAGTACAATGCTTTTTACCTTGGTTCTTTTTACCTCATACTCAGCATGTGCAGGAGTAAATGATTTTTCAGATGTAAACATTGATGATAATTTTTTACCTTATTTATCTAACAAGAAACATTTTATGTCAACGCCTGGAGTGCGTGAATTTAATACAAATAATAATGAACGAATTATTGTTTGTGTTGTATCAATGCCAAGTAAAGGGAAATCAGAATCTGATTTTGTGAAAATGGTGAAAATTTGTCGCATCAAGGCTCAGGTTGAACTTTTAAAGGCCAAGGAATATGAGTTATCTGCTTTTACTCGCGTTGAAGATAAATATATTTGTAAAAATGACGGAGTCCGCAAGGAGATTAAATCTCTTTCGTCATACTTGAATGTTGTAGAAGAAAGAGTAGAGGGAGTAGTACAGGCATGGCCTGTTATTGGAACGTGGTTTTCCAAAGATGAAAAAGAATTTTATCTTGCTGTTGGAATTGTTTTTTCTAAGGAAAGTAAAATATCTAAATGATTTACTATAAACCAATCTTAATCGCAATATTTTCTGTATTTTTTATATTGGGATTACTAGCAGAGTATCCCAATGTGAATAATGCCAATAAAAGAATTAACGTATTGGCCCAAGGTCAAGGTATTACCAAAGCTGAAGCATTGGAAGATGCATTGAAAGATGCAATAGTGAAAGCTGTCGGCGCTTATATTGTTGCCCGATCTACTCTTAAGAACGATGATTTAATAGAAGAAATTTATGTGAATGCAGATGCAGTTATTTCTCACTATGAGGAAAGGAGGTTGTTTGAAAAAGATGGAGTTGTAACCTTGGAGATAGTTGCAACAGTTGTAGGAAATGAATTGGCACGTTATATCAAAAAAGGTGAAACGAGCGCATTTACGCAACTCGATAAAATAAATTTATTCAATCATCGTGATGCATTAGTTGCGGCAGAAAAATCATTGGAATATATATTTGAGGATTATGGAACACAAATTTTTCAGTTTTCAAAAAAAAATCTGTCGTGGGCGCATGATGATCAAGTAGATAGCGTCAATGCTAGAATTGAACTTGCGTACGATATCACAATTGATCAACAGGCGTATGCTAAATTTGAGAATCGTCTCAAAAATCTTTTGGATAAGATTGCTATAGAAAAACAAGAAGGAAATATTTCTGCCAAAGTCAATTTTTGGTATGGCAATGGAAAAATTGATCTATTCCGCGAAGGTATACGTAAAGGAAGGTGGCCTACTGGAACAAAAATTATTATATTATGTAATCATTACTTCCGATATAGACAAAAATATTTAAAATATTATATGTATGCTGTTCCAAATCAAATAAGAAAAAAAATAGATGAACTATTTGATGATAGTTTTTATATACTTGTTGTCAGATTTGAAATGAAAGAGGCGAAAAATATTGTTGAAAGAAGAGTAGAGATTCCTATCGAAATTTCGAGATATGACTTCGGGGGAGAGGTGAGAATAATTGAAAATATGTTTGATGACCCGAAATATTTTAAAAAAGGCTTTAAAACGATATTTGATTTTCAGCGTGATGATGTCAAAAAAATAAATTCTATTACAGGAGAAGTGTATTCCGGAATAAAAGCCAGATATCTTGACGCGTTGAATAGCATGCAAGCAGCAAATATGCACGATTTGGCAACTTTTAGACAATATGTTCCTGCGATGCTCGCAATGGCTGAAATTTTTGGGGAGGAATATTTTTATTATAGGGCGGCATTAGCTGGGAGCAGAAAAGCACAACAAAAACTTGGCTGGAAAAGCAGTGGCTTGGGGTTTGAGATTCTTATAGATAATGAGAGTAATGCTGTTGTATCTTCTGCAAGAAAAGGAAGTCCTGCTCAAAAGGGTATGGTGTTAAAAAAAATTAACGGGAAACAGTTGCGGAGGGTTGATGCAGATGAATTATCATCCATTGTAGGAGAACTTTTACCGGGAGCAAGTGTGACTATCGAGTTCACCAATGGCGAAACTCATACCTTTAATGTTTTACCGAAATAGGTATGCTTGTTGTAAATAAAATGAACATGAAATTTCTGTTAACTTTCGTCGTTACCGTATTCTCTCTTCTGACTATGGCCGGAGAAGATTACGGCGGTAAAACCGCACTTGTCGCCAATGTGGAAATCGTAGCAGGAAACCACAGGCAGATTACGACACGGGAAGATGGGAATGCCTTTGTCATCTCAACAGAGAATAATATTGCAAAATCTCCCTGGAACATGATGGTTGATCTTGGCCGGATCATAGATAAAACTCGGAAACTGCCTTGGAAGTCGGCGTTGGAATATAAAGCCGAAGTTCCCTGCAAGATCACTTGTAACATCTATACCGCTATGGTGAATGACCAGCAGATTTGGGGCGGTATTGCTGTTTATGTCAACGATACAAAGCTGGATCGGGCGAAGATAAAGATGGTCAAGCATAAAGATCAGTTTTCTTCTTCTAAAAAGTCCAAACAAAGCAGGAAACGGGTTTCGCCTCCTACCGGTCAACCGGGAGAAGTGTTGATCAATTATGAGAATCGCGCCCAGTTTGAAGTCAGCTTGAAAGCAGGAGAAACTATCAGGATTGCGATTGACGCCCGTGCTTTATAAGGTGACAATGCGGATGGTAACCGATTTATACAGATGGATGGCGGTTCTATTCGGTACATTCATGCTTGCTGGATGTACCGGCACTCCTCAATATCGGGTCACACTTCAGCGTAATCATGATGACGGCTTCCTGCATACGTTATGGGTGCAGGATGGAACCGGCAATGTGTCATCGTTAGAATATTATGCGTACGTTTCTTCTCATTTGCTGAAACCGTTTGAATACCGGGATGATGTTATCAAATTGGAATGGCTTGACGCGGGAGATGAACCGGTATTCTTCGACCTGTTCCGAAATGGGAAACGGTATCTGCTGATTCACGATTTCGGTGGCAGTAATTACGGTCCGTATCATCTGCGAGTGATTGAATTCGATGCGGACGGCTGGCGACAGATTTATTATGGCCCCACTGGAGAAATACCACGTCTGGATGATGTGAATGGAGATGGCCGGTTTGAGTTCAGGCATTTTGATGATTTTTCTACTCCATTGGCAACCATGAATCCTTGTGGAGTTTTGGTTCTCGCGTATTCCAACGGCAAGTTAATGCCGGATAGAGAGTTGAATAAAAAAGTGCCGATGACTTCGGAAGATCTGTCTGCATTGGCAGAAAAGTATAAAAAAATTATCCATGAATTCGGATACGCTTCCTCCGATAACGGGGAAGATGTCAAGGCGTATTTCGTCAAAGAAACGCTGATTGATCTCCTGTATGGTGGTAACTGGCATCAATGTGATCAAGTTATTCAATATTTGAAGTACGATCCTGTTTCTGGAGAACAATTGAAAACAAAAATTCTTGAAGAAGTTCAGGCATCTCCGTATTATGTCTTCATTATGAATTTGAATAGTCAATAACATACAGTGTGGCTGCGCAACGAAATCCGCCGGAAATGAGCATCGCGTCCGTTGGAAGCCCTTATCGTTGATTGCCAAATTGAAAAACGGCTGGAAGAACTATCCTCAATAACTTCGGAATGCAATGTTTAAATGGAAAACGAGCAATACCATTCATCCCTCGCTCTCCGTGAACGAAAAACGGTAAAAAAAGTTGCCTTCATCTTGGATCATGGTGCTGACATCAATCAGAAAGATCAGGATGGGAATGTGATTCTGCATGATGTGCTGAAACATCGATATTCCATAAAGACCATCCAGAGATTGCTGAATGCCGGTGCGGATGTCAATGCCCGTAATCATGATGGAGATACTCCCCTGCTTGTACTTTTACAACAATTGAACAGTGTTTTACATCCGGGGAGTGATGATCCTGATTACATCCCTTTCCCGGACTCTTCGGAAGAGAAGAACATTCAACATACAGAATGTGATGCGGAATCATTCTTTACTGAAGCGATACCGCTACTTTTAAATGCCGGAGCCGATGTCAATATCTGCAATAATCATGATGATACCCCGCTGATTATCGCCTGCCGGTATGGTGGTTCAACGATTCAGAAGATGCTGATTGCGGCCGGAGCTGATGTCAATTACAGAGATGGGAATGGTGTTACTCCTTTAATGGGAATACTTCGGAATTTTCCTGACGGTTTGGGGTTATTTAAAGACTTTGAACACAAAGGATTTGTTTCTGTATTGCCCAAAGAGCAACTGCTGCAATATCTCAAGGTCAGGCTTGATACGGCAGAAGAAATAACCGCAAACTTTCTTGATTATGCCAACACAAGTGAACGGTCTTTGCGGCTTCTTGAAGCATTTTACGATCTTCAATCTGTTACCGGAGTAAAAGTTCTGCTGGCAGCCGGAGCCGATGTCAATGCAAGGGATATCTATGGACGAACCCCTTTGATGTATGCGGTTCGGCACAATATCTATACTTATAACATCACACAGTTGCTTGAAGCCGGGGCATATCCCGATGCCAAAGATGTTTACGGCAGAACGGTTTTGCATTTTCTTGCCGAACGTCAACCCCAATTCCGTTTAAAGTTCCTTGAGGCATTACGCGAAGCTCCGGTGACGACAGATCAATTCGGCTACGCACCATGGGCTTACTGGTGTTTGCAGGGTACTCATTTACTCTTCGGGTATCGTACTTGCAATGATATTCTTGCTGCTGATTTGCAGAACTTTCAGCCTGAACACTCTCCGGCTGATCCGACCTTTCAGATGATGCTGGATCGTGCTGAAATTTTACTGGAGCAAGGCGGCGATCTTCAGCTGATGCGTTCTGAATTTGTCAAAGCTGAAAATGAAGTTCCGCCACAGGAAGATGAACACTTCCGTTACTTTAATTTTCCAAGTGTGTTTGCTCTGATACTTTACAAAAATTTCAATCCCCACGCTAAAGAACTGCGGCTTGCGGATCGTGATTACGGCAGATTCTATTTCCTGTACAGTAAATTGCAGGGAAATGATGAAACGTTGCTGACAAAGGCGATTGCATGGAATCCATATTGTGCCGCTTACTGGTTTGAGTATGCTGAATTGCTGAAACAGCAGGATAATTTACAAAGATTGCGGGAAGTGCTTGGACAAATGTTTGAATTTCTCAATGATCGCCAAGACATCGGAACAGCATATCAGTATCTTGGCTATTATTATGAACAACAGAAAATGTACGAGCTTGCGGCTTGTTTATACCGCTTCAGCATGGTATATGATGGCAATGATTTTGCGGCAAGAGATAAACTTGCTGAACTTTCCTGTGCCAGTGGAATCAATTTCAAGTATCGTCATTGGAAAATTGATGAGATAAAAGATGAACTGAAAAAATCTTCTCTTCCGACAGGTGCAAGCAATACGGTTCTCAAAACGGCCTATCAGTGGTGGAAGTTGGCACTGGAGAAAAAGGCTTATGATATTGTTTACTATTTTAAGAACATTTATCACTGCTTGAGATAAGATATACGCTGCAGAAATAGCCAATGACTTCCGGAAATATCTGAAGATATCTTCAACTCGGAGCCGGATTCTTATGGTAAACGCGGAGAGCTATTGAACTTTTCAAAATATCGGCATTTTATGATTAACTGTTCCGGTTAAGTGGCTATATGCTTGACAAACGGTAAATCCATGCTAATTTTATCCCGTATCCGCTTCCCACTTGGTATGAGTTTTTTCGCGGGACTCAACTTTTGAAATAGCTCAAATGAATTACCGGTCGAGGATGAGTATATTTGAGTTGAGGAGATTATGATATGAGTGAATTGTCATTTCAAACATTCTGCATAGAGTTTTACAGCAGACATATACAGAAAACCGGCCCGGAAGTGTATGACTTGTTCCAGAAAAGCGGGCTTTTGAAGATGCTGGAAACGGACTATGAGGACTTGCATGGCATGGGTATGGAAGCCCTTATGCAATTCTTTGATGAATACCTTGCAAAGGAACTGGAAAAATGAAGCTGTATCATGGAGGACTTACCGCAGTAAACTCTCCACGTATTATCCACAGCGAAATCGGGCGGGATTTTGGTTTTGCATTCTACACGACCGATATCAAAGAACAAGCCGAACGCTGGGCTTACCGTCGTCAACGGGCCGCAATTCGTAATGGATGCTCTTCCGCCCAAGCCATAGTTTCAGTTTTTGAATTTGATGAAGCCGCGTCCCGGAAAAATTTGGAATTTCTGGACTTCCCGGAAGCAAATCTTGCCTGGCTTGATCTTGTTGTCGCCTGTCGCTTGGATTGTACCTTTACGCATGGCAAAGATGTGATTACAGGCAAGATCGCCAATGACAATGTCGGTGAAACCATCTCGTATGTCATCGCCGGAATCATGCGCAAAGAGGATGCGCTTGAAAGATTGAGATTTCAAAAGATCAACAATCAAGTTGCTTTCTGTTCGGAACGGGCTTTGGCGTATTTGAAATATGAATCCTGTTATACTGTTGCAAAGGTTTCCTATGATCGAGCATAATTTAGTCAGAGCCACAGTAATTCCGGAAATTGTTCGTCTGATTTGTAACTATTACAAGATTAGCGAAAAGGAAGCCCTGTGTCGTTTCTACAAATCGAAAACCGCCGCCAACTATGCTGATGAAGAAACTGGAATTTACGGACAGTCCGCCCTCTACGTTGCCGGATTGTTTATAATGGAGCAGGACGGTGAGATTGATGAAAAACGTTTTGCATAAACAGTGATTGCGCCGGAATTGGGACATCATAGCCGCCGAAATTGAAGGAAGAGTAGTGGTAAGGATATCCAAATAGGAGTTGAGGTCGGCAGTACAGTGGCTTAATTTCTCCTGCGATTGCGTTATAATCATCTGATGGGAACCTTATGGTTCCGAAAATGCCCGACAGTTGTCCGACTGCCGGGTGTTTTTGTCTTTACTTTCCGGATCGGAGGAAAGAAACGGTTATGATCGAAAAAAACGCAACTCAAGGAGGAAAAGAAATGAGGATCGAAAAGAAAGTCTTGAATGATGCCTTGCGGATACTGGGCAAGATGGTAT
>ENA-UEQW01002626-UEQW01002626.1-human-gut-metagenome-genome-assembly--contig:-NODE-2626-length-13347-cov-4.294876_pt1 | contig 13347 bp, 19 predicted proteins | sample MGYA00242947_ERZ507947 | MGnify/ENA primary metagenome ERZ507947 (study PRJEB26167, sample SAMN06115421) | human gut metagenome | host: Homo sapiens | place: China:Guizhou | collected 2015-03-17... | reverse complement strand
CCAGCCGGGTTGTTCCAGCCATCACTCTTGGAGTCGGACAGCACCAGCGTGTAGATGCCGTTGGCGACGCAGAAGTCTCCGTAGTTCAGACCGTTCGCCACCTTGAACTGAGCGATGGAGGCGACCATCTGACCGCTCGTGCCCTTGCCCGAGTACAGCTTGTACGAACCCTCCTCAGGCCAGGAGTCCAGACGCGCCACCAGCGTGATCAGGTGTCTCTCGCCAGTGCAAGGCTCCACCGACAGCGTAATGGGAACCGTCACCGTGCCACCGCCCACCTTGTTGGCGCTAATCTGGTACACCGTGGAAGGACTCTGGACGTTGCACGTGCCCGAGATCTTGCCGGTGTTGAAGTCCAGGGTAATGCCCTCAGGCAGCGCAGGCGACACAATGAAGTCGAAGTAGTAGTCTGAGTTCGCGTAAATCTCGCCCATCTCGATGCCGACCGTGATGAGGATGGGCGACGTGTACACGAGGTCGGGAATGTTCGTGGGCACGTTCGCGGCGAACAGGTTGAAGCCGCCAAGCTGCCAGGAGCAGTCTGTCTCGTCGCCCGTGCCGATGTTCTCGAAGCGGTACTGGTTCCAGGGCTTGCTGTTCGACAGCCACACAATCTTGTGCTCGCCAGCCAACGACCACTCCATGTTGTTCACAGTGCGAAGCGTCGTCCACTCCTCCAGGTTGCTGTTGCGCGCCTTCACCGTCATCTGCTTAGGGAGCATGTCCTCCTGCTCGAACTGGAGGAATACGTCAACGGCGTTGACCCACTCGCGGCGGTCGTTATCGAAGGCAATGCCCCAGTAGTTGTTCAAGCAGCTATCCATGGAAATGTAGTTCACGTTGTGCAGGTTTGGCAGATCGTCCGGGTAGCCATCGTCGTAGTCGTAGGAGTCCACGGTGCAGTCGAACAGACGCGTGTTGCCCACGCCGTCCATCAGACGAAGCGCAGCGTCGAACACCGAGGTTGTCTGCGAAGCCATCTGCGCCACAATCGCAATGGCAATTGTGTTCGTGCCCTCCTGCAGGTAGTTCACCGCAGGCGTTTCAGCCGTAGCCATCGTTCTCTTGGGCAGCGAAATCTGGTGGAAGTGCAGGTTCGTGTACGCGTTCAGACCCACGCTCGACGTAGTCAAGTCACCTGTCACACCGTTGCGGAACGCCTCGTGTTCGTTCATGTAGATCACACAACCGTACAGGTAACGCAGCGAAATCACGAAGCCAGCCACGTCGTTCAGCGACGCCACGTTGAACGTCTGCTTGTACAACTGGATCTGGTTCGTCGCGCCCGTGAAGCCACCAATAGAGCCCGTGCTCCAGCCTGAAGTATCGGAATTGTACCAGTTCGCAGGCACCTCGTTCATCTTGTAGAACCACTGCGACTGTGGCGCCACCGACCACTGCGCAATCACCACACGGTCCTCGGCGAGACCCAGGTCGGCGTCGTAACGCATGCGCGCAATCGTCTCGTACTCGTCTTCGCCCAGCACCGCGTTGAGGTACAAATCCGACAGCTCAGACCAGGCGGTGCCCGTGGAACCCACGTCGATCTCGTACTTCGCATTCGTCAAGCACACGAACATCGACCAGTCTATGCCCGAGGGCTGACCCGAGTTCGCAGCCACGCTCAGCACCACCTGCTGCGTCGTCACGTCCTTGATAGAGAAGGACTCCAACTGAGCAGTGCCCTTGTAGGTGCGGAGCACGTTCACCAGTGTCGCGGTGCAGTCCACCACCTGCAGCGAGAAGGTGCCTTGGTAGTTCTGACCCAGCATCACTGACGTCATCGTAAACGTCGTCTGCGTCATCACAGCCGTCGCCTTGCCTGTAATCGTGCACGTGGCAGCCGTGAAGGTCAGGCCCGTGGGAAGGGAAGGAGCGATCTGGCAATCGACGAACTCCTGGTTCGTGGGGCGGATGTTCAGATTGGTGTGTCTCGCGTAGGCGGTATACGAGGTTTCCTCGAAGTCAAGGCCCGTAGGAAGCATGTCGGCGCACGTCACCGGCTGCATCTCCACAGCGTCCACGATATTCGAGTTCGCGCCGGCCGTGAGGAGGAAGCGGTACGACTGGAAGGCCTTCGCGTTGAAGTAGCCGTAGAATATCTTGTACGTGTTGGACTCGTATCTAGCACCGCTCACAGGCACCACGTTCGTGTAGGTGCTCGAAGAACTCATCGCGCCCGACACCGTGAACGTGCCCGGAGCCTGGTTCAGCAGCGTGTACGGCCACACGCGCACGCCGTTCACATGGGCGCGAGGTCCTGTCAGCTCGTAGGTCACCGTCGCGGGGAGGACGGTGGCAGCAGCGAAGTAGTAGTCCGTTTTGCCAAAGTTGAATATGCTTGCGGGGTTGGTACCGCCAGTCGCGGTGATCGTCACGGGGTACGCGTACACGTAGCACTTCTCCGTATTCGTGGTGGGAAGGGAAGACGCCAGCGAAGCCACGTACGCGTTGAAGTCGACGCTGCTCTCGTCCGTCGTAGGGAAGTGCAGCTCCACCGCCAGCACGCTGTTGTTATCAATCTCCTTAGCGGGACGAATGAAGCCGTGGTACTCGTGCGCCTCGAACGCGCCGTTGGAGAGAGTGGACGGAGACACAGCGCCCTCAGGCATGTGGTCGCGGTAGATCTCCACGCCGTTCACGTACGCAATGATACCGAACTTGTAGTTCATCGACACCTCGTACGCAGCCATGCCGCTCATACCCGTGAATGACTTGCGGAAGTACTGACTGCCCGACACGGAAGACGTAATCGAGCCCAGCGTCACAGATTGCCAACTGCCGTCCGAGAAGTTCAGCGTGTTCCAGTTCGAATCGACACTGCTCGTCGAAGTGTGCATCTTCCACTCCGCGCTCTTCATGACCGGGTAGTACAGCGACAGCGTGTACTCCTCCTCGCGCTTCTCTACCAACGTTGTCTTCAGCACAACATTGCCGTACAGACCCGCCACGCTCACCCAAGCACCAGCGGCCCAGGAATCACCGTACGAGTCGATGATCTTGAAGGTGTACTGGCTGTTCGTCGTAGAGGGCAGGCAGAACTCATTTGTGCGCTGCTCGTTGTTTCCAAACGAAGCGCTCGTCTCCAATTCGATAGCACCGTTCAGAATCTTGTAGGACTCCTCATTCGCATAGTTCGTGCACTTCTTCGTCACGGACACGTACACTTCGCCGCTGTTGCAGGTAATCGTGCCGAGAGCGACGGCAACTACGTATTAGACTTGTTGGGAACGCATACCAAGCAAGGCAAATAACGCTAAGCCTTTCATTCTTTACCAAAAGAAAATGTATGACTCCATGCAATTGCCACAAAACCGTTGTGAATAACCGCGATTCCCCTCTTGCCATGACGCATTCTGCCATCCGATTGGCTGACGAGGCTCGGTTTCCCCGTTTCGATTCCTGCGCTATTGACCACGTTTCCCCTGTTGTGTGGCGAAATGCGATCCCTTCTCAACGGTGGTGTTGTGTTCCTGATAGTCGCTTCCTTTCACACAGTCGTTTCTTCGCAACATCAGAAGAGGGATTTGAGGGTGCCTTTTTGTGCTGGAGAGGGTTCGGTTAGCTCTGCGATTGTGAATGACAACACAAACGGAAGAAATCAAACTGCCCATCTCTTCATCGTGATTTCTCATAGCGCATCCCGTATTTCGTGTCTCATACTACGAGCACACTAAACGACTCTAACAAATCCCCAATCAACATACACAACCCATATTCTGTGTTCTTTGCTAGTGATAGCACTCATTCATACTCATCCATTCACAATAGTGCCATTTGGATACAAGAACGCCTTCTCTGCAAGAATGAATACCACGAAAGGGTTTGGTGGTCATGCGAAATCTCCCAATCGGATTGGTCGAACCAGTTTCTTTCATTTCCCTAAACACAACACACGCCGACACTGCTGCGCTCATCTATTTCTTGAAATGAATGGGTATTATTCCAATTCGAGTCAAGTCTTCCTGCTGTGCTCGTCTTGCGGGATGACAAGACCGCTGACCTCCTTTTCCCACCCGCTCTCTCCTACTCTCCTCCCCTATTGCAAGGAGTGCAGAGATCGGCAGGAAAGACGTATCCTTTTTCTCTTTGTGTGTTATGGAATAGGCTCTGAAATGGCTGTCACGAAGTGCTCATTGCAGAATCTTGCTTCATCCTCCACGAATGGACAGCAAACGAAGAGACTTCGAGGCATCGCGTCCGTTCCCCAAGCGAGATGCAAGTCCGTCAAGCGAGCGCACCTTGCGTTGAGGAAGGCGTATGTGGCGCGTTTGGTCTTCCATCGGACGATTCACTGAGTCTTGTTTTAGAAACCCTTTCTTGCTAGTGTAGTTGTAATTTGTGTCCATTTCAATCTGTTTTTTCGATCCTTGTTCCGAATCACGCTACTCCTTCATCAGATGCTTGAGCGAGCTTTCTTCTTCGTCGTGCTATGAAGAGATATTGGGGCTTTTCAGCGTTCCCTCAACTAACGATCTTCGCAGAGTTCTCGTTGATGCCATACCAGTCGTTCGCTTCTCTCCATTCTGAACTCTACTCACCCGTTTCACAATAAACACACTACACACCATCCCAATCCGTATCCTCTCGAATCTTCTTCGGCGCCCTGCGCGTGCAATTCCTTCTCTTACTCACCTTGGACGACGTGTCGCTGCTCTCCACGTACAACTCCTCTTCCGGATTGCTCTCGCGCTTCACCGAGTGGAAGAGCGTGGAGGGCGAGTGCACCGACAGGTAGTCGCGCGCGTACTTGGAAAACTCCTCCTTCACCGATGACTCCGGAATGCGATGACCCAGCTCGCCAGCGTTCCCCACGAACCACATCAACATCGTGCCCTGCTTCACCGTTACGCGGTACATCGCCACGTGGTAGTTCGCCAGCAGCTCTATCACGTGACTGCGGTACAGCGACAGCGAGAAGGGCTCCTGCTCGTGGAAGTACGAGTAGCTTGCCTAGTCCTTAACGCCCAACGAAACGCCCACAATCACGTCATTGTTCACCACATCGCTGAACATGTTGTGCACGCTCTTCAGGCAGTTCCCCACCACCTTGTCGATGGTGTACAGCACGTACCCGCCCGCGCCGATCAGGTGCCGGCTGTGCGACTCGAACTGGATACTGTCCTCCTCGCCGCGCAGGAACAGCAGCACGTGGTTCATCAAGTGGTTCAGACGCTCCTCCTTCGACTCCTCCTTCGACTCCTCCATGTTCGCCTCTCTCTTCACTACGCCTCAACCTCCCTCGACGTCGCCACCTGTGTTGGAAACCTGGAACTCTCCCAGGTGGTTGGACGCCGCCACGCACAGCTTCGCCACCGTGTGCAGCCGTGAGTACAGAATCTACCACTAAGCACAGGGGGAAGCAAGCACCTCGTAGTATCGGAAGAACACGTACAACGAGTTCCCCACGAACACCGACGAGCAATCGTCGCTCTCCGCGTACGCGTCGCCTTCTTGCAGAGCCGCGCCCGTTGAGTTATTAACAGCCGCGTCCGTTGAGTTTTCAACAGCCGCATCCGTTGAGTTTTTAGCAGCCGCATCCGAGTTTTCAACAGTCGATTCTTCCAAAACAGAGCCGAACACAAGCGACTCGTCCATGGTGTCGTGCTCCTGCAGGAACTGCTCGTTCAGCTACGCCTCACTCCACCGCGCCATGCTCACCTCCTCACACGCCTCGAACGTGCCCTCCTTCAGGCGGAACACGGGACAGACCATCCGGTACAGTACCGTGCGGAAGCGCTTCATGTCCGAGTATGGCAGGTTCTTCCGCCCGCCGATGAGCAGCACGCGGAGCACCAGTTTGTGGATCATTGGGTCGTCGAGCCTGTACTGCAGGTGCGGCGCCATCGTGTCGTAGCCTCGCTCCTTGAACTGGATGTACTTCGACGGAACGATGTCCTTCACGCGCTCGTTCAGCACGTTCTACGCCTCACGCGCCCCTTGCTCGCCCACTCGGATGCTGTCGATGAAGAACTTCGCGCCCATGTTCTTCTTGTCCTGCGTCTTGAACGTGTAGCTCCGCGTGTCCAGCGAACGGTTGTAGTTCTCCTGCTGGATCTTCGTCCACTTCTACGCCTCACGCGTCGCCGCTTGCCCTACCGCCTCCAGCACGCACTTTTCCTTCATCCACTGCTCTTCCTTCTCGCGCATTCGCTTCATCAGCACGGGGATGGTGGTCTTCGGCGCCAGCGTCAGCATCATCATCACCACCTCGTCCACGCCCTTCCCGTACAGGCGTCGGATGGCGCGCTTGTCCACGGCGCTGAGAGCCGTGTCGGCGAGTTTGATGGGGGTGGATTGTTCGTGTGTTTCAGTTTTCTCTTCTTCCGTTTTATCATTCTTCTCTGTTTCAATCTTCTCATTCTTCTCTTCATTCTTCTCTTCTTCCCTATTCTCCTCTTTAATAATCTCATTCTTCCCTTCTTCATTCTCCTTACTCTTCTCCTCTTCACACCCCATACTCTTCTCTCTCTCACACCTCTCACACACCTCCCTATACAACACCTCCAACTTCCCCAAACAATGCCGGTTCGTCTCAATCAACACGTCCGTCTCAAACCGATCATCCTCCACACGGAACAGCATCTCCGCGTACGTGTTGCGGTGCGACAGCTACACCTCACCCCCACACGCCTCACTCACTCCCGACGTGAAGTCCTCGCTCCCGATCGGACACGATATCCAATTGTCGTTCAAAATCTTGCCCTCGCCGAACGTGCGACACTCACCGCCGCGCTGCAGATACTCTGGAGGCAGGTGGTGGTACGACGGCGTGCAGCGAGTCAACTGCTTCACCTGGTCGGGTAACAGCGCCGCCGGCGATTGCGTGATCTACCGCTCATTTCCGTTTCCCTCCCCTACGAACTGCGAGGGAATGCCGTGGTGGACCAGCAGGTCGTGGATCGCGTGGACGACGCTGCGATGACCCTCGTACACCGAATCGATCAGCATCACGAACTCCGCCATGGAAATGATCTTCTATGCATCAGGCCACGCAATCGCCTCCACTCGCGCGAACAGCATGCACACCTTCACGAACTGCGCGTAGCGAGACGCGCCGCCCTCCTGCATGATGAGATGCAGGCTGTGCTCGTCCTGCGAGGACAAATGAAACGGCTGCTCCTCCTCCTTCTCCACGCGCGCAACGCTCTCCACGTAGGGCACTGGGGAGGGCGGCTGCACTGCAGGGGGCGGAGACACTGTGTAGTTCTGAACCGGAATCGGCATCGTCATGTACGTAGGAGAGTACGAAACCGGAAATGGAAGAGGAGAAGGCATCGGCTCGTCCACCACGTATTTGGACCCGCTGCGCACATTCTGAGGCAAAAAGGCAATGAAATCATGGATCAAATCTGGCTGGTTGCTGAAGAGAGTCTTAATCTGCCCGTAAGCCCACGCCGCCAGAATTACCTCATTAATCGTAGATTCCAGGTCAATGTTGCCCGAGGAATAACCGCGCAGAAGCAGAATGAAACGCTCATACACGTCACTCTCGTTCTGCGGAAAGCGCTCCCGAATTCGATTCACATACGCCTTGGCCCCTCTACTCTTCACTCGCCTCCCATTCCACGTACCGGATCTCATCCACATCGTTCGCTTCCTCCGCGGGAACAGCTTCCGCAGGGAGAAAGGAGTAAAACAGCTTCAATAGGGGCGCGTTTCCCGACAGAAGAGCACTCACCAAACGGACTCCTTCCGACAGAGGAATTCTGCTTGTTACACGCTGCTCCATCAAGACGTACTCCCCTTTTCCATAAGAAAGGATGATACTCATGAACTGTGTCGTGGTCGCCGAGGACTCCCCATAGCACTTCTTCATCTATCCCTCATCCAGAGAATACACGTCGTATACCTCTTCTATAAAGCGGAACCCAGCATTGCTCTCACGCTCGTCCGCATCCATTTTGGGATTCTCCTCCTTTGTTGACATGGTACCTGACCCTAACCGACAACAATGGACGAGTCCCAACTTCTTATGATTTGCACAAGAATGAAACGCCCCCCTCCGCGGTTCTTTCGTCCTCGTTATGTCCTTATCATCGTCCTTTTGTGAATGGCACATCCCTTTTCTCTTATTCATCACGCCTATTCTACGTTCAACAACTTCCCGCCCGTTCTGGAAACAAACAGCACAAACCACGCCTCTACATAATAGTACAGCACGAATTCATCTTCTTCGCCTGCTTGTAGAACATCTTCGACTCTGCGGGTCAAGGAAGCCGCGTCAGCCCAACGCAAGGATATGATCAGACAAATCGTTTGACTTGCCCACGAGATCGTCCAGCTTCGTTCCACGCTCCAACACGCTATCGATGGTCTTGTTCTTTTCCTCATACACGCACCCCACTCCTACCAGCACCTCTTTGGTCTCGTCCAGCTGCGAATTGATCTGTGTAATCTTGTCGCACTTCGCAGGGTCCTGGTAGTCCTGAAGCGTCTTGGCCAGCGTCGTTACCGGGAACTGGTTGTCCTCCTTCGCGTTCTTCCAGCGAGCCCTGCTCCATGACCCCATCGCCATCACGCGTACATGTACTTCGCATCAAAGTCTTCCAGCAAGCGGCTCTCCAAGTTGAACGCCACACGCGCGGGGTACTCCTTGTCCGTCACCACCACAGCGCCCAATCCGTCCTGGCGAAGATAGCAGTGGCACATGTAGTCTATCGCAATCATTCCCATCGCACGATGCGTACCCTCGTGAGACACGCTCTGTCGCTCGGACAGATTCGTTCTCTGAATCAGCGTTCGCGAAATGAACGTCAGCATCTGCTTCACGCTACGAGTGACGCCCGGTGGACGACCCCTACGCGTTCTTCTGGAAATAGCTGAATTGGGAGAGCTCGCACTCCTGGCAGAGGATCACGGGATCGGGTGTGTCCTTTTTCCATTTCAGAATTGCAATACTGAGCACCTTCATATCCAACGAGTTGGCTGTTGAATGAATTGAAATTGGCAAGTGTCGTCTCTCTCCAAAAATCGAGGGCATTTCCGCTCCCCTTTCGGAGTGTTTTCTCCCCGTTTTGTGCCCATTCGTAAGCCCTGCAACAAACACGCTTCACGCATCGTCTCTAAAGAAACTGTTCCTCTCCCTCAAAGCCCGTAGGCAGTCCTCCCGTCGTCACGCAGCACACCTTGTACACCTCACCCATCTGGTCCTTGTGCACCAGACGCTCAGCGCTCTTGATGATGTCGTCCACCTTCGAGTCGTCCTCCACCGTCTCCGCCATCTGACGCACTCTCTCCTCAATGCCCATACCGCACAGGAAGTATCCCTGCACGTCACACTTCGCTCACACTCCCACCTGAGGAATCGGTCCGTGGTACTTCACCTTCTTCGACGGATCGTTCTCCACCACGCGACGCAGCGCTCGGAAGTCCACATCTGCCGTGATGTCCACCTCGCCCGGCTCCTGCAGATACGGCACGAAGCGGTGGTTCTTGATGCCGCGAATGCTGTTCTGTGGAGCGTAGTTGTTCCCGTAGTCGATGAACAGCGCGCTGCCTACGCCTCACCGCCTCTCCTCTCCCCCACCCGTCGTCGTCTCCAGCCACTGCACCACCTCCTGCATCAGCATGCACGCCTCGGGGCAAATCTCGATCGTGTCGCCCTCCTTCGCGTCGTACACGTTCAGCATCGCCTCGCTCGCGCTCTTCATGGTGTGCGATGTGCTTGTCTTGCTTTGTTTGTTCGTCTTCTTCTCGTTGTTATTACTCACTTTCTCCTTTCCGTTCACAGCACCCTCACTCTTCACCTTCACACCCTCACTCCCTCTCTGCTTCAACACCGCATCGATATCCTCGCTGATGTGGTACTCGCTCAAGTCCTTCTCGCCCAGCACCTTCCCGCTCGCGTCCACCAACGGAATGGACGTCTTGCACGGCTTCCCACTCGCGTCCACAATCGGCTTCCCCGTCGCATCCAGAAGTGGTTTCGCGTTCACGCCGCCCTCGCGCTTGATCTCCTCCTCCAGCAAGCGACGGCGCTCCTTCACGTGCTTTAAGAACGCTACTCGTCAACGAAACGCCCGTCACCCACCACTCTCGTTCGACGAACCCGTCTGCTCGATCGTCTCGCCCTCAAATAAACCGCCCAGCATCGCCGTCGCCGCCAGGTTGTTGTGCGGACACAGAATCTCCTTGAACTCCAAGCCGTTCGCCTCCTGCACCTTATCCTCCGATTGACCCTGCATCACCGCCTTCTCCAGCGACAGACTGGCGTGGTCGTCGCCCTTCGCGGTGCTCTGCAGGCTGTCGTCCACCTCCCAGTCCACGTGGTCCTTCAGGTCGATCAGCACCTCGCGCCAGCCCTTCTTCGTGTACTGGAACTTCTGGATCGGCAGCGCGTCCAGAAACTCGTGCCCGATGATCAGCGTCGGGTACTCGTGCGGCACCGAGGCGATGGTGTTGTGCCAGTAGATCTACTCCTCAGCTCACGCAGCCACCTCCACGTCCAGGTTCGCCGCGTCGCGCAGCTTCATGTGCTCCTTTCCCGTCACCACGTCCTTCGGCTCCGGCGTGTCCAGCGCCCTAGGCATTACGCAGCAGGAGAGCAACGCACTTGCAGTCCAGCGTGTACTTCTGCTTCTCGCGCATGCCCGTACTCATTTCCACCAGATGAATGTCGAGACCGTTGTAGAACCCGGGGAAGTGGCGCGCAGCGCGCAGCAAATCGCTCATCAGCGTGCCGCGACCCGGTCCCAGCTCCACCAGCTCCATCTTCTTCGGCTTTCCGAACTGCTCCCACTGCGTCACGCACCAGATCCCGATGAGTTCGCCAAACACCTGGTTGATTTCGGGGGACGTGATGAAGTGGCTCTGCTCCTTGCCAATGACGTCGCAATTGTGATAGAAGCCCAGCGTCGGGTGCGTCAGCGCGATTTTGGTAAACTCGGAAATGGAGAGCGGACCCTTCGTGATAATCAAGTTCTTTATGTGCTCAGAGAGGCTTTTCGTGTCCGAGCTGCTGATTTCTACACGGAATCCCCATTTGTGATCCACTACTCTTCATATCTTCCTCTGAAAAATAGGAAACGGAACGGAATGCCACCGGCTGAAATGACTTCAGAAGGGGCGTTCTGCACAATCGTCTTCCCTACGAGAATGAGCAGCAGTATGCAAAGCGCTCACGATCGAAGAGAGCATTCGCGGAGAAGAAAGTGGGCGCAGAATCGCATTCTCCCTGAAACGCATCCACGCATTCGGAAACAAACGCATCCACGCATTCGAAAACAAACACACAAATCACTTATATGAATAGCAACTACTCATCGCCATCGGCTTCAATTCACTGTCCACCGTGCGCACCACTACGCGCTCCTTCCCATACTCTCCCTGCAAGTCAAAACTGCGCACTCCGTAGTCCTCATCGTGCTACCCCTCAACGCATCGCGCCATCCCTACCTCCCTCGCCTCCGTCGCCAACTCCAGTCGGTACGCGTAGGCAGAAGAATGCTCTGTCGGCTTCACCATGTACATGATCACGACCACCATCGCCAGATAAAACGCGTTCCAAACGCCGTCGCGCGCGCTACACCTCAGTTGCCCCTCTCTCCCCTACACCCACTGCCACAGCCACAGGTTCGAGAGCTGGAACGAGTACATGGACAGGCAGAACCACCCCAGCACCACGGGGATCATCACGATGCCTCCAACCAACACTCGCCGGAACTGCGTGTAGAAACGCAGCTTCACGTGCTGCGACTGCTCGCGCAGACGCTCCGTCGTGCTGTTGAGGAAGACGATGATGAGCGAAGCGCTCGCCGTGTCCACGCTAGTCGTCATCCCATACCCTCGCCACCCACAGACACACGACGAGCAGGTGGAGCAGGTCGTACGAGTCGTGGTGCATGGTGCGCAGCAGGTACCTCCAGTCCCAGGCGGCCACGGCGAAGAACACGCACCCCGTCACCAGGAAGAAGCGCGCGCGCTCCGTCAGCGAAAAGGTCGTGATGCCCGCTCTACGCCTCACACCACCTCGCGTTCCTCACCCCAGCGACACCATCAGCACCATCAGACGCAGCATCGTCTGCATCACGCAGTTCAGCAGCACCGACAGGCCCTCCAGCAGCCGCTTCGACGTGCCCGTGCGGTTGAAGGAGCGCAGGTATGCCACGCGCGTCAAGCAGCCCAGCTCGCAGACGACCAGCAGCACCTGTGGGTCACAGCGACGGCGCAGCCCTACCAGAATGACCGTGTGGACGCCCATGAGCTCGGACTTGTGGGAGAACATGTTGTACGTCCAGTAGAGAAGGAGGCCCGAGTAGCACAGGAGGAGCAGCCAGTAGAGCGGGTAGTTGCCGAAGATAGACGCCGGCAATTCGCCGTAAGGATTCTGGACCACGTAGGAACCACTCACGAAGGCGTGATTGGTACGGTAGTCACAGCTGCTTGTTAGCAAGCGAAACGCAACGGTACGAGGATGCCACAACAAAGTACACGCCCGTTTCCTCCACATCGAAGTGCAACTCCACCTTCTCCACCTCGGGTCTATCGCTCACGCATATTGTGCAATCCCACTTCAACTTCACGGCCTGCACCTGGTACTCACCTTCTAAATCACTGGGGAAGAACAAATGACCGGGATTGTCGCAAACTTGCTTCTACCCCTCACACGCACTCTCCTCTCCAACCGTGTATCCCTCACTGTCGCAACATAAAACGCGTTTCGGATTCATCTCATCACTGCCTGCAGCATAGCCAAGGGACCTGAATGCGTATTCCGACATGATCGCGATCTATTTCTTACGCAGTGACACCATCCAGCACCTCCATCTCAGGAGGAGTATCGGAATCAGCAGTGTTCTGAGATAGCTGCATGTTCATCGTGATGTGCGGATCGTTGTGAAACCTAGTGGTGAACCGCGCCTCCAGATGCAACAAAAAGGAAGGAAACGACGACTTCGATAGCACGTACAAGCCGCGGTAAATGAAGGAAAGGCCAGACACCGAATAGGGACCCAAGTCCGCTACATAGGCCTGTACCACAAAAGGAAGGAAAAGCAGAGACTACGGCAATTACAGCAAGGACGCAACACTCTACTATCAGAGTCAATTGTCTCATCGTAGGCACCACCGATAATAGACCCAAGTCCACGCTTTGCAATAGACTCCTTTCAATCAAGAGAAATGTGACGCTCCCAGTGCAACCAACGCCCTTCAGTGACGATTTAAGTCGTTCAGATTCGCCCGCGCATCGATATATGGGTGCAGATGCGGGCTCTCTTCACAACTCGCCCGGAACAAACGTAGCTGTGAAACAAACAGCAGAAATGGAAAATAGGACAGAAGGACCGTGCATGCGGAGTAAAGAAACGCGAAAAACGCACACGGTTATTCATCATCACCGTTTCC
>ENA-UEQW01002623-UEQW01002623.1-human-gut-metagenome-genome-assembly--contig:-NODE-2623-length-13354-cov-2.663328_pt1 | contig 13354 bp, 10 predicted proteins | sample MGYA00242947_ERZ507947 | MGnify/ENA primary metagenome ERZ507947 (study PRJEB26167, sample SAMN06115421) | human gut metagenome | host: Homo sapiens | place: China:Guizhou | collected 2015-03-17... | reverse complement strand
TTCTAAGGCTGGTATGATTGCTTTGGCTAAGTCTATCGCTCAGGAGTTGGGTCCTAAGGGCGTACGTGCCAATGCTGCGAACCCGTCGTAGCGGGTGTAGTTGTCGCGGATCAGCTCGGCCAGCGCCGCCCAGTTTGCCGGGGTGACGTTCGACGAGTCGATCACGGGATCCATCGTCAGCACGTCGATGTCCACGTTGAGCCGCTTGAGCGAAGGGAATTCATCGTAGATGCCGCTGAAGTCGAAAGGCACCAGGGCGCCGGTTTCGGCATCGTTCTTCATGCCGATGGTACCGCCCGTATAGATGATCAGGATCGAAGATTTCATCGTATGGTCTTATGGTGTTATATTCCGAAAATACGTTTGGCGTTCGCCGTCGTTGCGGCCGCCACTTCGCCGGGGGGCAGCCCCTTCAGTTCCGCGACTTTCTCGCACACGAACCGCACATAGGCCGACTCGTTGCGCTCGCCGCGGTGGGGCGCGGGTGTCAGGTACGGGCAGTCAGTTTCGAGTACGATGTCGTCCAGTTCCATTTCACGCACCGTATCGGCCAGCTTGCTCTTCCTGAAAGTCACCACGCCGCCGATTCCGAAGGCGAAATCGCCGCAGGCTTTCAGTTTCCGGTAGGTGACGGCATCCTCCGAAAAGGCGTGGAACACGCCCCGCAGCCTCCGCCCGGCCTCCGCCGCGGCCGTCGCTTCCTCCCCGATGATCCGGCACATGTCGTCCCATGCCGCACGGGTGTGGATCGCCACCGGAAGGCCGAGCCGTGCGGCCAGGCGGCATTGCGAAACGAAAGCCTCGACCTGTTCGGCGACGAACTCGCCGCTCCAGTAGTAGTCCAGCCCGATCTCGCCCACGGCGCAGAAACGTGCGATGCCCTCGGGCGGGGCCGTGAGGTAACGTTCGGCGAGCGCCAGCTCCTCGCGCCAGTGCGGGTTGTCGTTCACCGAGGTGGGGTGCAGTCCCATCATCGGGACGCATTGCCCCGGGTGGCGGCGGCAGAGGTCGAACAGCGCCCCGTGGCTTTCGGAGTCTATGCCCGGGAGCAGCAGGTGCTCCACGCCCGCCGCCGCGGCGCGGGCCAGTGCCTCTTCGCGGTCGGCGTCGAACGCCGTATCGTACAGGTGTGAATGTGTATCCGTCAGTTTCATCGTGTTTTCATATATCGGTTGCCGGGCAGTTGCCGTACGGCTCCTGCCAGTTCCAGCCCTACGAGCAGGGCAGCCAGTTCACCCGGTTCCAGTCCGCTCAGCTCCGCGAGGGTTTCCACCGCCAGCGGGTCGTCCGTGCGGAAACAGCCCAGCAACCCAGCTTCGTCGGGCGTAAGCTCCGGTGTGGACGGTTTTTCCCGGAATGCTGCCGGTTCCGGGCCGAGATCCCACATCAGTTCGCGGACAATATCGTCGGCGGTCATCACGAGTTGCGCTTTGCGGTTGCGGATCAGGTGGTTCGTCCCCGACGACATGCCGTCCGTGGCGCGTCCCGGTACGGCCATTACCGAACGGTCGTAGCCGTCGGCGCAATGCGCCGTGGCGAGCGACCCGCCGCTGTCGGGCGACTCTACGACCACGCAGCCGGCACCCAGCCCTGCGATGATCCGGTTGCGGGCCAGGTATGCCGTGCCGTTCTGCCGCGTCTGCGAGTGGAGCTCCGTGACCAGTGCCCCGCCGTGGTCGAGGATGTCGCGCGCCACGGCCGTGTGTTGTGCCGGCATGACGCCGGGGAGCGGGTTCGCCAGTACCGCGACGGTTCGTACCCCTGCGGCCAGGGCTGCCCGGTGTGCCGCGACGTCGATGCCGAACGCCAGCCCGCTCACGATGCAGAGTCCCGGAACCTGTGCCGCGAGCCCCTCCACCAGCCTGTTGCACATCGTCTGCCCGTAGGGTGTTGCCCGGCGGGTGCCGACCATCGCGACGCAGCGTGCCGAGAGGGCGGCGGCGTTGCCTTTCAGGTATAGTACATGGGGATAATCGGGTATTTCACGCAGCAATGCCGGGAATTCGGGGTCGGTCGAAGCGATCGCGGAGATCGAATTGCGGCGGCAGTAGCCGAGTTCCTTTTCTGCGGCGGCGAAGCCTTTGCGGTGGACGATATTCCGGATAATGTCTTCCCGCAAGGCGGCTTTCATGGCCAGCTCCTCGGGTGCCGCCGCGAAAATGCCCCGTGCGTCGCCGAATATTCCGAGCAGGTGCACGGCGCCTTTCACGCCGATGCCCGGGGTCATCTGCAAGGCGATATCCTCGATGGTCATAACCGCAAAATGTCGTTTATTATCTTGTAAAGGTAAATATTTTTGGGAAATAGCGCAAAGTTGGGTCGAAGTTTTGCAGATTTTAGAAATGTTTGTATATTTGCACTCCGATACGCCTGAGCGTAACCCGGAAAACACCTGAGACGGTGGAGCCGGGGGCTGAATGAAATCAGCGGCCGCGGCCCGAACAGCGGTTTGCGCAGGACGGATCGGAAACGAAAAATGGTCTGATGGCCGAGTGGCTAGGCAAAGGTCTGCAAAACCTTGTACAGCGGTTCGAATCCGCTTCAGACCTCACCAAAACACCGTTGTAGATTACTACAACGGTGTTTTATTTTTAGCTTGTCATCCGAGTATTAATTGAAGCAGTCGCGGAGATGCATTCATGTATAAATAACTATCGCAATCTGATTCATTCAATTCTAATTTTGGGCTAGTTCTGATTTTGTATAATTTAATTCATTTATATGCATTTTAACCATTTGGCGCAATAAAGTTGGTTTATCGGCGGAATTCATCCGGGCGTTGGGAAATCATGCACGCGCATTGGTCTTTCGTGTCGCCTGAGTAGTGAACGGGATGCTATGTGAAAATCGGCGTTCGGAATTACCCGGACGCCGATTTTGTCAGCCGTTCTTGCGCATCGACAGTGCAATGCGGTTGCGGACCGTGTCGATGCCCGTCACGCGGACTTCGACGTGCTGTCCCAAATGGACGACATCGGCCGGCGATGCGACGTAGCGGTCGGCCAGCTGCGAGATATGCACCAGCCCGTCCTGCTTGATGCCGATATCGACGAACGCGCCGAAGGCCGTGATGTTGGTGACGATGCCGGGCAGCGTCATGCCTTCGCGCAGGTCGGCGACCGAGTGCACGTCGGGGTCGAACGAGAATGCCTGCAACTGTTCGCGCGGGTCGAGACCCCGCTTGTCGAGCGCTTCGAGAATGTCCGTCACGGTCGGCAGCCCCACCTCGGCGTCCACGTATCTTTCGGGTTTTATGCCTTTGCGCAGCTCCTTGTCCGCCAGCAGTTGCTCGACCGTCACGCCCGCGTCGGCGGCCATCCGCTCCACGATATGATACGACTCCGGGTGCACGGCGCTGTTGTCGAGCGGATTCCTGCCGCCTACCACGCGCAGGAATCCCGCCGCCTGCTCGTAGGCTTTGGCGCCCAGACGCGGCACTTTCAGCAGGCTTTTCCGGTCTTTGAAATCGCCGTTCGCGGCGCGGTATGCGACGATGTTTTCGGCCAGCGCAAGCCCCAGACCGGATATGTAGGTCAGAATATGCTTCGATGCGGTGTTGATGTTCACGCCGACCTTGTTCACGCAGCTCTCGACCACCGTGACCAGTCTGGCCCTGAGCTTGGACTGATCGACGCTGTGCTGGTATTGTCCCACGCCGATCGACTTTGGGTCGATCTTCACCAGCTCCGACAGCGGGTCCATCAGCCTGCGGCCGATGCTGACTGCGCCGCGAACGGTCACGTCGTGATCGGGGAACTCTTCGCGGGCCGCGGCCGACGCCGAGTAGACCGATGCGCCGTCCTCGCTCACCATGAACACCCCGACGCCCTCCAGCCCCAGTCCGCGGACCAGCTGTTCGGTCTCGCGCCCTGCCGTGCCGTCGCCTATGGCGAAGGCTTCGGCCTTGTACCGGGCCGCCAGCGACCGCAGCGTTTCGGCGGCTTCGGCGTAACGGTTCTGCGGCGGATGGGGATAGACGGTGGTGTTGTGCAGCAGGTTGCCCTGCGAATCGAGCGCCACGACTTTGCAGCCCGTGCGGAATCCGGGGTCGACGGCGATGATGCGCTTCTGTCCGAGCGGCGCCGAGAGCAGCAGCTGCCGCAGGTTTTCGGCGAATACCCGGATCGCTTCGTCGTCGGCCTTCTCCTTGGCCGCCGCCAGCAGTTCGGTCTCGATCGAGGGCCGTATCAGACGTTTGAACGAGTCCGCGACGGCAGCTTCCATCCATTCGCGCGTCGCCGAGCCGTGGCGTACGAACTGGCGGCAAAGCCCTTCCGTAATGCGGTCGGCGTCCATCTCCACCGAGATCTTCAGGACTCCTTCGTCCATGCCGCGGCGCATGGCCAGAAAGCGGTGCGATGAAACGGTGCGCAGCGGCGACGTCGCATCGAAGTAGTCCGAATATTTGACCCCTTCCTGCTCCTTGCCTTTCACGAGCCGGGAGTGAACTGCGCCTTCGCGGGCCGCCGTGCGGCGTACGCTGTTGCGGGCGCGCTCGTCCTCCGACACCCGCTCGGCGATGATGTCGCACGCCCCGGCTATCGCCTCCTCCGGAGTCGGTACGTCGGCCGTGACGAAACGCTGCGCCTGCCGTGCGATGTCGTGCGAATTTTGCGCCATGATGCTGTTTGCCAGCGGCTCCAGCCCGCGTTCGCGCGCTACGGTCGCCCGTGTCCGCCGCTTGGGCTTGTAAGGCAGGTAAATATCCTCCAGCTCTACGGCTTCCCAGCACGCTTCGATGCGTTTGCGAAGTTCGTCGGTCAGTTTGCCCTGCTCCCCGATCGTCGAGAGGACGGTCTGTTTGCGTGCTTCGAGTTCGGTGAGTTTGTCCAGCTGCTCCTTGACGGCCCCGACCTGCAGTTCGTCGAGCGAACCGGTCGCCTCCTTGCGGTAGCGGCTGATAAAGGGTATCGTCGCGCCGTCGCGCAGCAGGCGTACCGTGCCCTGCACCTGCCGGAGGGCGATTCCGAGTCTTTGTGCTATGATTTGTTCGGTCATTGTCGGTGTGTGTCGATCGGCAAAGATAGGAAATTGTCGCGATTTCGGAAGCCGGAACCGCCGCCGGATTCGCTTTTTCGCCCGCTCCTCCCCCGGAATGCGGATCAGTACCCGAACTTCGCGGCCGCCAGCTGCATGCGGCCGACGATATCGACTCCGAAGGGACAGTTGCTCTGGCAGCGGCCGCAGGCGATGCACTCCGAAGCGTGGTGCGCCAGCAGGTTGTAATGTTCGCGCACGGTTTCGGGCACTTCGTCCTGCGCCAGCGTCAGGTTGTAGTATTTGTTCACGCTTGCGATGTCGATCCCCGCCGTGCAGGGGGCGCAGTGGCCGCAGTACATGCAGTGTCCTTCCCACGAGAACCGGCCGAGTCCTGTCAGCGCCTGCGTGTAGTCGCGCTGGGCGGCTGTCGCCGTACACCATGCGAGCGCCGCCTCGATTTCGGTCCGGCTGCGGCATCCGGCCATCACGGCCGCCACGCCGGGGCGCGTCAGGGCGTATTCGATGCACTGCACCGGTGTCATCGGCTTCCCGAACGGCGAGTTGGTCCCGCTCAGCAGGTCCCCGCCGCCGTACGCCTTCATCACGTCGATCGCCACGCCTTCGCGTTCGCAGAATTCGTAGAGCCGCTGGCGTTCGGGGTCGATGTTGTGCAGCTCCTGCGCATAGCTTTCGTCGGCCCAGAGCGTGTCCACGTCGTCGCTCGGCGGCAGCAGGTCGTAACAGGGGTTGAGCGAGAACATCAGCACGTCGATCAGTCCGGTTCCCGCGGCCTGCCGCGCTACGGCGGGGTTGTGGCTGCTGATGCCGATATGGCGCAGGCGCCCCTCCGACCGGAGCCGCAGTGCCAGTTGCAGGATCGGCCCGTCCAATACCTTCCGCAGGTCGTCCTCGGCATCGACGTAGTGGATCATGCCTATATCGACGTAATCCGTCCCCAGCCGCGCGAGCAGGTCGTCGAATGCGGCCTGCGCCTTCTCCGGATCGCGCGTGCGGAGATACTGCCCCTCTTCCCACACCGAGCAGAGGTGCCCCTGTATGACGAACCCTTCGCGCCGCCCGGCCAGTGCCGCGCCGATGCTGCTGCGCAGTTCGGGGTTCGAAGCGTAGAGGTCGAGGAAGTTGATCCCGTTTTCGATTGCGAAGTCGAAGTCTGCCCGCACCTCTTCCTCCGGCCGGTTCATAAATCCCTCGCAGCCCAGCGCCACGGCGCTGACGCGCAGTCCCGTGCGGCCCAGTGTCCTGTACTCCATGCTATTTCAGTTCCACGAGTCGGTACTGCTGCGAACCCAGCCCTATGGCTTCGGCGTGTTCGAGCGTGTGGATGCCGTGGCGCGACTCCATGCGCTCGATCAGGTGCGATTTCCCCGGATCGGGCGATGCGTATACCATGTCGACGCACGCCTTGTCCAGCGCTACGGGATCGAGCGAGGCGAGGATGCCGATGTCGCCCATCTTCGGCTCTTCGGGATGCGCGTCGCAGTCGCAGTCCACCGAGAGGTTGTTCATCACGCTGATGTAGAGAATCCTGTCGCCGCAGTGGTCGGCGACCGACTTGGCCGACTCGGCCATCGACTCCAGAAAGTCGTCCTGCGCCGGGAGGTCGCTCCACATTTCGGCGGCGTTTTTGGTCTTGCCCGCCGAGTGTATCCACGCTTTCCCGGCCGACGATGCGATGCCGATCGAGATGTTCTTGACCGCACCGCCGAAGCCGCCCATCGCATGCCCCTTGAAGTGCGACAGCACCACCGTGAAGTCGTAGCGGGGGTAGTGCGAGCCGACGAAGTTCTCTTTCAGGTGTCTTCCGCCTTTCACCGGCAGGCTCACCTCTCCGTCGGCGTCCATGATGTCCACCGGGGCGATGGCCGTGAAACCGTGGTCGGCGGCGGCCTTCAGGTGCGCTTCCGTGTGTGCGCGTCCGCCGCCGTAGGCGGTGTTGCACTCGACGATCGTGCCGCCGACTTTGGTCACGATCTCCTTTATCAGCTCCGGTTTGAGGTAATTGTGCCCGTCCGGTTCGCCCGTCGAGAGCTTGACGGCGACCTTTCCCGTCGCGGGACGTTCCTGCGCTTCGTAGATGCGCACCATGTTTCGGGGTGTGATCTCGCGGATGAAGTATACTTCGGGGGCTTCGGTCTTTTCGCCGCCCTGAGCCGATCCGCAAGCCGTCAAAGGCAGGACCGACAGCAGTATGATCACATACATTCTATTGATCATGTCGATTGGATTTATTTGCGTAACAGATAGTTGATAATCAGGTAACCGCCCGCCGCCTGCGCGAGCATGCCGGGAATCCCGATGCGGAAATCCTGCACGGCGGCGGCCGCCGAACCCGTGAAGGCCCATTCTCCCAGCGTACCCGCCGTCTGGTAGAAGAGCACCACGCCCGCCAGCAGCGGCAGCGTCGCCAGAAACAGCGGCAGCCGGGCGGTGACGCCGGCGTTCGCCTCCGCAGACGCGCCGAAGAGCACGCCGATGACGCTGCGCGTGAGAAAGAGCGCAACAATGCACACCGCCGTGATGCCGAAGGCCGCACGGTAAGCGCGCGCGCCGGTGCGACGCAGCTCGCCGAAGTCGCCCGCGCCGTAGGCCCGGCTGATGAGCGGCTGGCTGCCGTCGCCGACGCCCTGCAGCAGCATGTATATCGTCGACAGCACATAGTCGATGCAGCCGTAGACCGCGATTGCCAGCGCCCCGCCGTAGCGCAGCAGGAAGTGATTCATGACCATGAGCGTGATGTTCGGCGAAAATGTCAGCCCGATCGGCGCAGCCGCGACCTTCAGCAGTGCGCCCCACAGCGGCAGCACCTCGCCCGCCTTCGGCGGCACGAAGCCCACGCGCCGCCGCACCAGATAGCCGATGGCGAGCAGCATCGTCGCCGCCTGTCCGATGACGGTCGCCCACGCGCCGCCGGCCATGCCCCAGTGAAACTCCCACACGAACAGGTAGTCGAGCGCGATGTTGGTCACAAAGCCCGTGCCCATCGCGACCATGGCGAACGCCGAGCCACCGAGGTTGCGGATGAAGGGCACAAGACCGGTGGCAAGGATCTGAAAGGCCGTGCCATAGGCGATCACGCGGATGTATTCCGCGGCCAGAGGGCGTGCCTCGTCCTGCGCGCCGAGCACCGTCAGCACCGGGCCGAGCAGCCCGAGCAGCACCGCCGCAAACGCCGCGCTCGTCGCGAGCAGCAGCAGCACCGTGCCGGAAAAGCACGTGCGCGGCGTCTGCTCCTCCCCGCGCGCCTGCAAAATGGTGCAGCGGATCGCACCGGCGAGGCCGATGCCCGTGCCGACAGCCTGCAGCAGCGCCGCTGCCGGATAGGCAAGCGTGATGGCAGCGAGACCGAGGTCGCCGAGCGATTGGCCGATGAAAAACCCGTCCACGATCGTGTACAGGCCCGAGAGCGCAAACGCAAGCACGGACGGGAGCACATAGGCCGCAAAAGAGTCATGCCGAGTTGTCTTCATTTGATCATTTCCGTTTCCTTTTCAAAGATCATATTAAACAGCGCGATCGCGTCCATCATCTCCTGCACGCGCGCATCACCCATGCGGGCAAAGACGGCGTCCTCGAGCGCATAGAGCGGCTCGAGCAGCGCGCGGGCGTAGGTCTGCCCGGCGGGCGTGAGGGAAGCGTTCTTCTCGCGCCGGTCGCCGCTGGCGTGGCTGAGCGTGACGTAGCCCTCGTCGCGCAGCGCGCGCACGACGGTGTTGACGGTCTGCTTGGGCAGGCCCGCGTGGTCAGCGATGGCCTTTTGCGTGGCGCCGGGATGGTTGTCGAGCACGTAGAGCACGAACAGGCGGTAGTTGTTCACGCCGTGCGCGGCGGCCCAGCGGTTGTAGAGCGCATCCGAGCGCCCCCAGACTTCCCAGAACTTTCTTGGACTATGCTGCATACTGTTCCTCCAAATAGTATTTATACGGACTATATTAGCATTTGCCCGGACGATTGTCAAGGCGGATGGAAAAACCGAGCAATTTGAACCGCTCCGGCACGCCAAAACCGCGCGCCCTCTGTTAAAAATTGCAGAGATGTGGTATACTTTCAAAAAAATTTTCACTCCCCTGTAACGCGGGGGATAAAAAAGTTGTCTTTATGATGGCACTTTGGACGGAAAGGAGTACACGCATGGACGATTCGCAGATCGTCGCGCTCTACTGGCAGCGGGACGAGCAAGCCATCGTCGAGACCGACGCAAAGTACGGGTCTTATTGCATGAAAATTTCGCAAAACATCTTATCCAACCGTGCCGACAGCGAGGAAAACGTCAACGACGCCTATCTGCACGCATGGGAGGCTATGCCGCCGCAGCGCCCGGCGATCCTCTCCGCCTTCCTCGGCAGGATCACGCGCAATCTGGCGCTCAACCGCTGCAAGGCGGCCAACGCCCAGAAGCGGCAGGGCAGCGCCTTCGCGCTCTTGCTCGACGAGCTGGATGACTGTGCCGTCGCGCACCCCGACCCGGAAAGCGCCACGGCGGCAACCATGCCCTCGCTCACGACCGACTATCTCGGCTCCGAGAACGCTGGTCTTGTCTGCTCACTTGTTATGATCGGCTTCGGCGTTGCCTCAGTCGGAACAAGCTTCCTCGCCAAGGCCGTCAACACCTCCATGGCCTTCATCCTGGCCGGCGTAATTGCCATTGTCGGCATCCTCGTCACACTTGCGCTTCCCAAACTCGGGAAGGCAGAACAATAATTCCGGGCTTCCGGCCCGTATCTCGGGCCGGAAGCTTTTTTTGCGTAAAAATATGATTTTTTCACACAGGGGATACTTGACAACTACCCCCTGTATTGTGTTACTTTATAAGTTCAGAACAAGTTAGGAGGTCAGAAATGACGAAATACAATCAGGTCACGCCGGAGATCGCCGCGCAGCTTCAGGCCATCGTGGGCGCGAAGCGCTTTTTCGCGGGCGACGCGGTGAAGGACGACTTCAGCCACGACGAAATGCCCATCTACGGCAAGTATTACCCCGAGGTGGTCTGCGAGGCCGAGAGCACCGAGGAAGTGTCCGCAATTCTGCGCGTGTGCTATGACAACAACATCCCCGTCACGCCGCGCGGCGCGGGCACGGGCCTCGTCGGCGGATGCGTGCCGCTGTGCGGCGGCGTGGTGCTGTGCACGACGCGCATGAACAAGATCCTCTCCTATGACATGAACAACCTCGTCGTGCACATCCAGCCCGGCGTGCTGCTGTGCGACCTCGCGGCCGACGCGCTCACGCACGGCCTGATGTACCCGCCCGACCCGGGCGAAAAGACCGCGACCGTGGGCGGCAACGTGTCCACGAACGCGGGCGGCATGCGCGCCGTGAAGTACGGCGTCACGCGCGACTACGTGCTGGCCATGACCGTGGTGCTGCCCGACGGCAGAGTCATGGAGCTTGGCAAGACCGTGTGCAAGACCAGCTCCGGCTACAGCCTGCTGCACCTGATGATCGGCTCGGAGGGCACGCTCGGCGTCATCACGGAGCTGACGCTCAAGCTCATCCCGAAGCCGGAAATGAACGTGAGCCTCATCCTCCCGTTTGCCGACGTGGAGACCGCCATCGCCTCCGTGCCGAAGATCAAGCTGGCCAACCTTGACCCGCAGTCGATCGAGTTCATGGAGCGCGACATCGTCGATTCCTCGGCGGCATTCACCGGCAACACCATCTTCCCCACGGTCGTGGACGGCAAAGAGGCGGGCGCGTACATTCTCGTCACCCTCGTCGGCGACAGCGAGGCCGAACTGACCGCGAAGATGGACCGCCTCGGCGCGCTTGCCGAGCAGTGCGGCGCGTACGACACGCTCGTCGTCTGGACCGACGGCCTGAAAAAGGACGTCTGGGCCGCGCGCAGCGCGTTCCTGACCGTCATCGAGGCGGACACGAAGCTGCTCGACGAGATGGACGTCGTCGTGCCGGTCGACCGCATCGCGGAGTTTCTCGTCTACACCCGCGCCACCGGCAAAGCGGAGGGCATCACCATCCGCAGCTTCGGCCACGCGGGCGACGGCAACCTGCACATCTACTGCTGCGCCAACGACATGGAGCTCGACGAGTTCAAGCGCCGCAGCAAGGCCGTCATGGACAAATGCTATGCCAAGTGCATCGAGTTCGGCGGGCAGGTCTCCGGTGAGCACGCCATTGGCCACGCAAAGAAGCAGTACCTGGTGGAGTCCGCCGGCGAGACGGCGTTCGGGCTCATGCAGGCGATCAAGCAGGTGTTTGACCCCAAGGGCATCCTCAACCCCGGCAAGGTCTGCACCAATGTGGAGGAGGGCTGAAGCATGCTGAATATTCTTGTTTGCGTCAAGCAGGTGCCCGACATCAACCTCGTGAAGATGGACCCCGTCACGGGCAGCCTGATCCGCACGGGCGTGCCGGCGATCCTCAACCCGCTGGACGCCAATGCGCTCGAGGCAGCCGTGCGCGTCAAGGAGGCGCACGGCGGCACGGTCACCGTCATCACGATGGGGCCGGACATGGCCAAGGAGGCGCTGCGCGAGTGCCTCGCCGCGGGCGCGGACCGCGCCGTGCTGCTGTCTGACCGCGCGTTTGCCAACGCCGACACCCTCGCCACGAGCTACGTCATTGCGAGCGCGGCAAAGCTGCTCGGTGCGTTTGACCTCATCTTCTGCGGCAAGGAGTCGCTCGACGGCGCGACCGGGCAGATGGGCTCGCAGCTGGCCGAGCGCTTCGGCGCGAGCCAGATCTCCTCGACGGCGAAGATCGTCGAGGTGGACACGGCCGCGCACACCATCACGGCCGAGCGCGACCTCGAGCGCGGCACGGAGGTGCTGCGCGCGAAGTATCCCTGCCTGCTCACGGTCGAGAAGGCGAACTTCCGCCCCCGCATCCCGAACCTGAAGCGCTGGAAGGCCTCGCGCACCGCGCCCATTGCGGTCTACAGCGCGGCCACCATCCCGGGGCTCGACTCCGCGCAGATCGGCGACCCCGGCTCCCCCACGAAGGTGCCGCGCACCTATCCGCCGGAGGTCGGCACGAAGGGCAGCATGATCGACGAGGGCAGCACGGAAAAGAACGTGGACCGGCTCTTCGGCCTGATCGCGGATGTGCTTTGAGGAGGTGCAGGCAGTGAATAAGACAGATTACAAAGACATGTGGGTCTTCATCGAGCGCGACGGCGACAGCGTGCTGCCGGTCTCGCTCGAGCTGTGCTCGGAAACGCGCAAGCTCTGCGACGCGAGCGGCGAGAAACTCGTCGCGGTCATCGTCGGCAGCATCTCGGACGGCGAGCTGCAGCGCGTGCTCGACTGCGGCGTGGACAAGGTCATCCACGTGACCGGCACGGGCTATGACTACTTCAATAACGATGCGTACACCAACCTCTTCACCGTCCTGTGCCGGAAGTACCGGCCCACGGCGGTCATGGTCGGCGGCACGATCAACGGGCGCGATTTTGCACCGCGCTTCGCCGCGCGTCTCGGCACCGGCTGCACCTCGGACGCGACCGAGCTCGTCTGGGATCCCAAGACGACGGACATCGAGTTCGTTGAGCCCGCCGTCGGCGGCAAGATGATGGCCGTCATCACCGTGCCGGTGGCGCGCCCGCAGGTCGGCACGATCCGCCCGGGCACGTTCAAGTGCGTGCCCTGCGGCGCGCGTGCGCACGAGGTCATCGAGGAGCACATCGACTTCCCGGTCGCGGACATCCGCACCGAGATCCTTGACTTCCGCGCTGACGATCTCGACGAGAGCCTGAACATCGCGGACGCGGACGTGATCGTCTGCGTCGGCAACGCGATCAAGGGGGCGGACGCCCTGCCGCGCTACCGCCGTCTGGCAGAGCGCCTCGGCGGCAAGGTCGCCTGCACGCGCCCGGTGTTCGACCGCGGCGTGCTGCCGTTCAAGCTCGTCATCGGGCAGTCCGGCGCTGTGGTCAAGCCGAAGCTGCTGCTGTCGTTCGGCGTGTCGGGCGCGGTCAACCACGTCACGGGCTTTTCGGACGCGGACGTGGTCGTCGCCGTGAACACCGATCCCGAGGCGGCGATCTTCAACTACTGCACCTACGGCATCGTCGGCGACATGGACGAGGTCTGCGAGGCCATGCTCGCAAAGCTCGGCGCGTGAGCCGGAACGAACACGCAAAAAAGCACCCGAGAGGGTGCTTTTTTGCGTGCTGCCCACCGTGTCGTAGGCGTCATAGTCCAGCAGGTAGTGCTGCCAGAAGCCCGTCCGGCGCAAAGGATATCGGTATGCAGCCGATGAGCGCGTCGGACGCAGCATCTTCAAAGATCCGGGCTGGGCAAAGGGCATACCATAAAACAAAAAGCAAAAAAGGACCTGGCATAGCCAGGTCCTTTTTTCTGGCACCCCCGGCTGGATTCGAACCAGTGGCCTGCCGCTT
>ENA-UEQW01002621-UEQW01002621.1-human-gut-metagenome-genome-assembly--contig:-NODE-2621-length-13365-cov-4.116571_pt1 | contig 13365 bp, 8 predicted proteins | sample MGYA00242947_ERZ507947 | MGnify/ENA primary metagenome ERZ507947 (study PRJEB26167, sample SAMN06115421) | human gut metagenome | host: Homo sapiens | place: China:Guizhou | collected 2015-03-17... | reverse complement strand
CCAAGAGTACTATTTTCTTTTGTCCTGCTTGTATTCTCTGAGTTGATGTATTCTGCTATCTCGTCAAAATTCTCTGTTTTAGCATCATTGACAAATGCTGTTTCATCATCATTTTTAATAAACGCAGAAGCAAAATCGTCTCTTAAAACAAATGGCACATCATCTTTAGGACTATAGTTTCGTGGAATAACATATTCGTTGCCAATTACAAAACCATATTTATGGGTTCCACTGTCAACCTTATAGTATTTTATGTCATTCCCCCAGTTAATAAAATTATCAGCTGAGTCCTTGGTAAAATTCAAGGAGCTGAAATTGTTACAGCTCAAAAGACCTGCAAGCTTTTTAATGTTGCTGGAATAATCTGCATTCGAATCAGGCCACACAATACCATTATCCACTATAACAGGCATCATGATACCACTCTGGTGCACACGTTGGACTATCTGCTTTACCTTGTCCCATGAAATGTCATTACCGGTATTGTATCCGGTATTGTATTTTGCAGAATCGTCTCCTAAATCCTTGGAAAGAACAGACTTTGAGCCGGAAAGATAGAGTAAATCAATTGTTGACACATCTATCTGCTCAAGCTCCTTGGGTGTGACAGTTTTTACATTGAAGGTCATATTGGCAGTCTTATCATCATCGCCTGTCTTACCCTCCTGATTGAATACACCTGTTCTGAACCAGTTATTGTTCTTGAAACCACCCTTATAATATATGTGTGTAGTATTTACAGGATAATCAAGCGAGCCTTTTTTATCAGCCTCCATTATATAGTCACCTTTTCCATTACCCACATAGGTATATGTCTGGCTGTCCTTAACTATATCAAAATATCCGTCTGTATCAGTGAGGATTACCCTGCCTGTGTTACCATCATTATTCTCTGTAGCAGAATCAGCTCTTGAAGCATCATCTGAAATATCATCTGCGCCGGTCTTACCTGCCGGCTGATTGTCCGGTATGACGCCATCTATCTTCTCGTATGGATTCTGTGAATCAAGCACTGCTCCATACTCGCCGGTCTCATCGTAATTAAACTCAATAGGTACCTCAGTGTTCACCTCGTAGTAGGTCTCGTCATCAGTGATTTTATCTGCAGACACATACTCCATCTCAACCGTACAGTATGTATACTTCTCATAATCCGGCTTACTGCCATCCGGCAGACTTGCCATCCGGTCAGCTCTTGCAACAAATTCATATGGTGATGTGATATCTGAATTGTCTTTCCTGTAAATATATGCCTTTGGGTCATATTTTGCTATATTTTGCATGCTCTCATCGGAAACGATTGCATATGAACTCTTTATAGCATAGACTACATGCTTATCAACGGCATCGTCACCTGTGCCTGTATCTGTCGTATTGTCTGTGCTGCTATCGATGTTACCATTTGTACCGCTGTCTGTATTTCCATCAGCCTTCTGTGAATTATCAGTCTCTACCAGATACTGGGTGTTTGTCATACCATCCGGCAGCTTGACAGCCGAAAACGCAACACTGTAGTAGCCTCTTTTTCCGGGTGCCTTAATTTGATTGCCATTTTCAGTCTCTGTATTAGAGCCATCCGCGGTACTTCCAGTACTTCCTGTACTGCCTGTATTACCAGTACTACCTGTATCCACAGATTCAGAGCCATCTTCTGTCTCATCCTCGCCCTGCATGAAAACATAATGGTCAACATTTTGTCTGTAATGACCTGTAGGCAGTCCCTCTTCATTTACAGCAAGCTGGTAATCGGTATTGAACTTATAATCTCCCTCCGCCTGCTCTGTCATCTTATAACCGGTGGTACCCTTGTTTATTCTGTCCATATCTACAAGGGCAAGCTCTGTCCAGTCATCGCCCTGACTGACATAGCTCTCCTCATACGGCTCATAATAAAGAGGCTTTGTGTTATCCTTTTTCTCGGTAGTAATAGGCGCAAGCTTTGTTTTCAGTTCCTCCATATAGGCAGACCTTTTTTGTACACCTGCACCATCTTTGTCAGACATCCTTGACAGTGTTCCAAACCAGTCGTCAGGCTCCTGACCATCAATCAGATAACCGATGGATGCCATTTTCTTGTCAGGCACCACCTCCACTATATTGAAGGGCTTGTCCTTGCCATGTGAGCTGACTATATCAGATATTCCATTGAACGCTACATTTGCATCGACCTTTGTAAGGCTGTCATTCAGCACAAAAGCTGCCACAACGAGACATCCTGTAAGTGTGAGCGATATTGGAACCACTATTTTTTTTCTTAATTTGCTCATTGCGATCGCTCCTTTTGTTATTTGTCATATTTAAAAGTAACTACATTAGAAGAAATACTCGGATCTGATTTCAAGGTTACCCAAACATATATTCTATAATGTTTCCCTGGAATACTGACCTCTGATGTCATGCTTAGTTCCTTGGTTGCTTCATGTTCATGCCCAAAAACCCAACTGTCTTCTATATGGTATGTAAATATTTTTCCACCTTTATAATCAGCCTGCTCTCCTGCAAACTCCTCTATATCATTACTTGGACTTTCTATTCCATTTTCCAACGAATAAGTCTCAATGTGCCATTCAAAGTTATTCACATCATATGCTATACCACTATTTCTTACCTCATACGGATTTATATGTGTTTTTTCAGTATTTCCTCCATTAAGTCCATATATTCCCTCCGTAGTCAGCCAATTACGTGTATCAACCACATTTATCGTTACAGATGTATATTTGGAAGTATCTTCTTTTGAAGTCACCTTAACCACAAACTGCTTTGATGTTTCATTCTCTGCGATAGATAATTTTGCTGTATTTCCGGAAGAATTAAACGTTGTTCCATTCCCATCAGCAGCCCTGCCGGTGTATGACCATATAACCTCTTGGCTTGGATTATTTCCACCCAATATTTTAGATGTAAATTCAAGGACATTGCTATTATCTCTTCTGACATATGAAATGCTCTGACCAGAAACATCTCTGCCACCATAATATATATGTACAGAAATCGGCTCTACCGGTGCCACATACTCCACGTCTGCTCCGGTCGGTACCTTATTGCGCATAGTGAAGTTCTGCTTTGAAGTATACTTCTTGTCTCCTGCCTTAAAGTCCACAACAAGTCCGACAGAATTCTTGCTTTCTGCCTCACTTAAATCAGGTGTAAAGCCTATTACATTTTCTGCCATAAGTGACTCCTTGCCCTGACCATCAGCCTTCACCGCACCTGTTGCAGGATCAAGTGTATCCTTTCGCAGATAGATTTTGTGCTCTGATGGTCTGTATATGATATTGTATGTACAATCCTTGTTGTAAATAATCAGCTTGCTGTCGGATGATGTTTCCTCAGATGATGCTTCTTCGGATGACGCTTCTTCCGCTGATGCAGTTGCAATATAACCTGCCTCAGGGTTTACTGATGCCACTTCAACCGGGGCTGCCACCGTAGCAGGCTCATACTTAACACCCTTTTGCGCATCAATTATCAGATTTCCTATCTGATTCATGGTCAGCTGTGCCTCATACTGCAGGTCTACGTCCTTTGTAGCATACTTATACTGCTTCGTACTCGTACCGATAAAGCCTGTAACAGCCAGTCCGAGTATTCCCATTATCGCCATGACAATGACAAGCTCAACAAGTGTAAAGCCACTGTTTTTCCTATTATTTGATTTATTCATGCGCTTTAAAATCTTCATGGTTCATCTTCCTCTCCGATTTCATCATAAAACCTTATAACAGCCTTGCGTCAAAATAAAATATTTTGCATTTAACTATGTAAATTACTCACATACCACCTTGCCGGTTTCCTTGTATATCGTGATAACCTTCTCGGTGCTGTTTTTTTGAACCCAGATACGGCTGCAGTACTTGCCGTTAGTATCCGGCTTTTGTGCACCTGAGCTTCTGTCGAACTGAAGCTCTATACTGTCAGAGACGTTCAATTGTGTCTTGCCACTATAATCATCATTCATGGAATAGTATACTTCAATCCTGCTCTTTCCGATTTTACTCGGATCAGATTCCGTACCATTTATAGTCATCTTATAATAGTAGGCACCATCTGATGCCTTGTATATCTTAAGAACTGCGCTGTCCTTTCCCATAGAGGTAACTCTTGTTTTGTTAATTATCGATTCAATATTTCTGGCACATTGCTTCACCTCAACACCCATGACCGAGCGAATGGATATGGTTGCCGCGCCTATCAGTACGACAGATATCGCTATCACTACTATAAGCTCCACCAGAGAGAAACCACCATTATTCTTTTTTACTTTTACACACATATTGGATTCCTCCCTTGTATATATCGTCAAAATATGTCAAATATAAATATTTCGCAGCTGTTTTGTGTCTTGGAAACCGCTTATTTTCTACTCCTTTGTCCAGTTCTGGTATGTAATGAGTGTAGCATAATCTATTTTTGTATCCGCCTCTTTCTTGTTTGAAAAAGCAGAAACATTACCCAGATAGTTGGCACCATCCATGAACACATCATACAGGTGCAGTGCATCGTCTGCATCACTTACCTTTTCAAGAAGCAATGCCTTAAATACCTCCTGTGTACCATTATCAATCTCGCACTGCTCTTTGTTTACGATTATCCTGCCCTTTGCAATTATAGTACCTGTAAAGTCAGCATCAAGTGTCACATTTCCTGTAGCAACAATTATATCCACATTGTGTGATTTGTCATTTGCATCATAGGTGTAGTTACCGTTTTTGACAATTGCCTGGTATTTTTTTCCCTGATACTCAGTCTCAAATATATGTTTGTTACCGGAATTTGGCACTATCTTCTGCAAATTGGTATTGTTAACTATATTTGTAAAAAGCGAAACACTTGCTGCATTTGTCGGTAAATCCGCATAATTTGTCAAAAGCTTTGAGTTTAGTGCAGTATATGTGCGCTGTAAAGCATCCGACTGTGCATCCATGTCCACACCATCAGCTATGCCCTTCAAAAGGCTTAAATTGCTGCCATCGTAGATGCTGTAATTGCCGGCAGTATAGATGCTTGCTGCCTCATTTACCTTTATGCTGTCAGTATAGAACTTAGTGTATCTATTGAGCTTGTCACTGTCTGCGCCAAAATAGTCTCTGTAATACTCAGCAGCCTTATTCGTTGGCAGATTGACATAATAGTATACAAGTCCATCATCATTATTATCAGTAGAAGGAACAAAGACCTTCTTTATACAGTTGTCGATTGTCTTTGACTCCGGCATATATGCCGAGAGAGCCTTACCTGTCTTTGTGCTGACCACATTGGCATTTATCTCAGTATACTTTGTTTGATCATGTCCGGTTGCAGTAATATCCTTGTACTCCTTATAGGAAAGTGGATTCTTGTTGTAAAGCGATTTGGCATCCGCACCATTTCCACTTGTGCCTATGCACTCAGGCGGCACAAGGTATGCTATCTGGTCACCCTTTACAGAGATTGACTCACCCATAGCCACATTGCTGTTTTGTGTACCCACACCACTTGAATTTACAATAGCCTGTGTATTGATATATGCAGTTCCTGCTAACATAAGCTCCCTGATATTTGACATATCAAGAGATGCCTCCCTGCCGTTTATGATAATAGCAGAGCTATCGCCTGCGACAGGATTTTCCTTGTCAGCACCTCCGTTGCCAAAGCCGACGTACTTTGCATTGTTATTCTTATTATTCTTGCCAAGTGTGACATTTGAGCCTGTACCCTTTAATGTCATGTCATCCGCCACATATGTCATGCCATCCAGATTGACTGTTGCACCATTTACATTTATGTTGCCTGTCCACAGCTGACACTGTGCATCAACAGAAAGTTTACTGTTATTGTGTACACCAGCCATGTTATTTTTTATTGTAGCCGTATCTTTTCCGGCAAAGTCTCCCACCTCTATATCGCCCTCTGCAATCATATAGCTGGTATCCTTTACATCAAGTGTGGCATTGTTTGGAATAACAACACTCGTAGTAGAAGTTCCTGTGTCTGCCGCATTTTCGCAGCCGGCATAGAGATTGCCGGATAGATTTACTTTAGTAAGTCCTGATGTAATTTTCAGTCCTTCATTTCCTACAAGAGAATATGTAAAAAGCTCCGGAACTCCTCCCGATGCTGTAAAGCTCATGGATGGAACTCCCAGAGAAATGTCTGTCTCTATTATTGATTTAAATCCCTTTTCATCGGTATACTCTACCCTTAGTCCGTTCAGCACGACACGATTTTGGTACACCTTGAGCTGTCCATTGCCGTTTACATCGGCATTGGTCGATTTGATAATAGCACGTGGCTGATTGTCTTTATTCTCGAGAAGCTTCGGGTCTACATATTGTATGAGCTTTCCCATATTAAACGTCATACCTGTGCTGTCATACTCCAGGCTGGTCTTTAAGCTCTTCAGATACTCCTGCGCAAAGTTGCTCTGTCTGCCGGCCTCATTTATGCTGCTGTCAGAGTAATTCTCCATAACCTTGGTATATCCTGCTGAGTAAGCCTTGGAAATATCTCCCTGCAGACCTGTACATATCTGATCCAGCACACCCTCTGCCGAGTAAAAGTTATCTGTATTTTTTTCATCCGTCACCTTCATCTGGAGGTTCATAAGTGCTATCCACAGCACAGTCACAGCTAAAACAGCCACTATAGCCATTGCAACTACAACCATCACAAAGGAAGCACCACGGTTATCGTTACGCTTCATAATTAATACCCCATGCTTCCGGTCATCGTAACAACCGGGTCTTTATCATTAAATATATCATCCAGTGAAGCCTTGCTCTCGTATACAGCCACCTTCACATCATACAGCCTTTCAGATGCATTGCTTTTTGTCAGATTCTTTATATCGACAATTGCCTTTACATCATTCTGAATTACATTGTTATTAAAGCCATATATAGCCTGCCCCGGCTGTAGTGGATTATCCGGTGCTCCCATATTTACATTCAGATTGGTGGCTATATGAGTATAAGCATGACCTGTACGATTTCCCGGCTCACTTACCTTCACATATGCCTTATATGTACTCTCCTTCGTGCTCAACTCTGACTGATCCGATATAGTCTTTTGCTTTACAATATTTACCGTGCAGTCCAGCTTGTCCTTATTATTGATTATAATGACATCGTTGCAGGTATTGTAAAGTGCTCCTGTAGATGTGTACCATGGATTGTAAAACAGATAGACATTTCTCAGATTATGGTTTACAGTATCTGAAGAATTGTCGTAAATCACCATGGTATAATCATCCTTCAGTGCACTATTCGGATCCGGAAAAGTCTTTCTTACTCCATTCTTATTGATAGAATACGAATACGACACCGTCACCTTGGTAGCCTTATTGCTCGCAGCTCCACTCTTTTCTATATCAATTGTGATAGTTCTCTTTATATCACTCTGCTGTACACTGAAGCCTAGATTCATATTGTTAAATGCAGATATAATATTTGTAGCAGAATACTTGTCTGCACTCATGCAGTCAAAATTTGCATCCATGGCCGACATATCCGCTACCTCGTCCATGTTGTACTTTTTAACCTTATTGTCCGACTCTGCGTCCGATTTTGCATCCACTGTCACAAGAGCATTGTATTTCTTTGTGCCTGACTGCACACCAGACATATAGAAATAATACTTGTGTGCATCCGACTCCCTGAAATCCCAAAGCGATGTATCGATTATTTTGGCTGATGCATCAGTCTTGTGAATACAGCTAGTGATGACATCGTCCTTGTTTACAATCTCAGCACTGATATCCTCAAGCCTCTTTACATTATCAAACTTGCCCGACTTCTTAAGAAGCTCACATGCACTGCTTCCATCTGATATATTAAAGCCGTCCGCCACGTCAAAGCCCTCCGACGGATAGTTGAACTGATACGCCAGTGTCTTCATGGAGTTCTTCTCAATGCCCTCCATAATGTTTGTCGCCAGATGTGTAGCATTCATCTCGTTTTTTGCCTTTACATTGGTCTTTGTAGCTGTGACAAATGCATTCAAAAAAGGAAGCACGATTATTGCGAGAATAGCAATCGACACAATAATCTCCACAAGTGTTACTCCTCGATCATCGTTTTTTAGCTTTCTCAAATCTGCTTCCTCCCCTCTTGTATTTTGTTATCTCATAACTCAATAATCTAACATTTAATATTTATGATTAATCAGTTAGTTTGTTGTACCAAACAGATTATTTGTACCATGTGGTACTGCAGGTATGTATGGTGCCTCATATGGCTTATCAAGTCCATACAGGAAATATGAATCCACAAGCATCTCACCTGTCAGCTTGCCTGTCGAATCATCAAAGCTCACATTGAGTGTGCTGATAGTTTTCTTCTGTGATGAACCAATCACCTCGCCGAGCATAGCCTTAAGCCCATGATATTCTGTCTTGAATGCCATAACTGTGCTGACATCATAAAGCTGATAGCCTGTAACCGTAGACTTTGCAGAGCCTGATGATGTGCCGCTACCAGCTGCACTACCGTCATCAGTCTGTGACTGAGAACTGTTGCCATCAGCGGTCTGAGAGCTCTGCGAACTGTCTGTATTACTGCTGTCCGTAGTACTACTGTCAGTAGAGCCACTGTCCGTTGTGCTGCCGGACGAAGAATCTGTACCGGCTTCACCTGTCGGATTATTCACATCAATAGCAGTCGGTGAGCCGACTGTAAGCTCTGTAATATTTGTATTAGTAGATTTCTCGATAGCAACCGCATCCATAATGCCGTTTTCAATCTGTAAATATGAAGGAAAATTGTCATATACCTGTTGCATGGCATCAGACATATCCTTTGTCTTCTTTGTGTAGTCATCCGCCTTTGCCGCAAGGGCTGAAAGCTGATTGTACTGTGATTTCAGATTCATATTTTCGCTCTTGAGTGAATCCCTCTTATTGGACTGCGGCATAAAAATCAAAAAAAATGTCAGTGCTAAAATGGCAACACCCGCTAATATAATAAGTAACTTTTTATCTCTTGTCGACATCCTAACACCCCCCTACTGATTTGTACTGTCTGTATCTGATGATGAATTACTATCCGTCTGTGCCTGTGATGACGCATCTTTTGATGTATCATCTGGCTCACTGCCTGTGCCATCCGCCGATTCAGAAGCAGCACTGTCATCAGCCTTTACATATGTGCAATCTACTGTGAACTGAACCTTTGAAGCACCGGTCTCATCAACCTCCTCTGTGATGGTTGACACATTGGATACCATGATACTCTCAAATGTACGAAGCTGTGCAATTACATCAGCCGCTATATCCTTGCTGCCTGTCTTGATGGTCATCGAAACACCATCAGTCGTAACAGACATATTCACAAGCTTGGCCTCTGACGGAAGCTTCTGCTCCAGCTCATCAACAAAGCCCGTTATCTCATCATTCTTGTTGGATGAAGCGCTCTCAAGAAGCTTGGTCCAGTCATAGTCCTTCTTGGTCTGGTTGTACACATCATATATATTCTGTGCATATGATAAATCAGAAACACGTGCTTTAAGCGTCATATTGTCTGAAGTTAAAACAAGATTTGAAAAAATGCTATATGCCGTAATACCAACTGCAACTACCACACACAATCCAAAAATGAGAAGCTGCACCGCAAAAGAAACAGGCTTTTCGGCTTTCTCCCCTGCCGGTACGGGAAGAGGCTTTCCATCAGGACCGACAGGTGGATTCCCCTGCATCCCTGCCTGTGCACCGCCGGATGGCATAGCACCTGCAGCTGTTCCTGCCATAATCGGAGCACCGATTCCCTTGTTTTTCTTACTGTCAAGTATATCAAGCGGGTTCAGTGAACATCCGACACAGTTGAAATACTCTGCAAGCTTTGCCTCTGCAAGGTTTATGCTCTTTGCCACATGTATGCCGTCAAACTGCTGGAGCGGAACCACCTTGACATTCAGCTCATTGGTCAAAAGCTTTGAGAGTCCGCTGAAATCAGCACCTAAGCCAATGAGGAAAATTCTCTCGATAGGAGTATCTGAGTTTCTCGACTGATAGTAGTCTATCACTCGTCCGAGACTGCTTATCAGATTGGAAAGTGAGTATGACACATTCAGACGAAGCTTCTTAAAGCGCTCCGAATCAATCTCATGCCCCATAGGATCCATGCCGCCGCCCGCCGGCTCATCAGGCACTGTGCCATCAGGCCTTATTGCAAGGCAGGTCTTTCTGCGTGCCACATCGACTGCATCGGTAAATGACAGGTACTCTCCGAAAAGCTCACTATCCTGAATCTCCTCTATAGCATCAGCAAGTCCATAGTTGACATTGCGCTGCAGTTTTACCATGCTTCCATCCATTACAGTCAGTGTGGTAGAAACCTCATCCACCTTGACAGTCACCTTCACATCTCCGGGAATCTCTCTTCTCATGAGCTGCTTGATGGCATTTCCACTATAGTCAAGTGCTACAAGCTGCAGCCTGCAATCAGCTGCAAGAGCACCATACGACAAAATAAGATCATTAGGCACAGCAATAACCGAAAGACGTAATTTCTTTTCTTCCGGTCTGTCAATCTTTTCTATAATCTGATGTACCAGCTTGTACTGGCTCAAATCCACCGGAAAATAATCCGATGCATTCATTGCAATCATTTCCTTAAGCTGTTTTTCCTTAACAAGTGGAAGCTCAATATCCCTGCTTGCTATACGTGCTGAATTTAACACAAAAACAGCTTTTTTGGTGGCAATCTTCTTTTCCTTTAGCTTGCTGTATAAGATAGAACGAAACATCCCATCCGGCTGTACCACTCCATCATCAATCATCCCCGGTGGTGTCGGAAAGCCGAACATATTGTAAATCTTGGGATTTTTTGCTTTGTAATCAATCTCAACTACTCTGGTAAGGTTCTCCCCTATTTCAATGCCGAGTACCCTGTTTGCCATAACCTAATCCTCCATGTTTATCATTGTTTTACACTGTATACGTCTGTAAAACTTTCGTAACTGTACTGAATAGTTACAAACTTTCTATATAAATTTCGGTATATCTGTGTTTTACTCTGCTTTTATCTAACCGTAAGTCATATTGCCTGCGCTTGTGTCAAGCACGCTTTATTATAACACACTTTTCAAAAGCCTGCGAGTGCCAAATATGCCGTTATCATTTTCTCACCCCATAGCATCGAAATAAAAATTCCGGCTGCCAAGTATGGTCCCATTGCAAGCCTGTTGCCTGCGTTTGTTACTTTCATACGAATCAGATGTATCACGGAACCTATGATGCATCCCAGGAAAAATGCTAATGTAATATTCTGCCAGCCTATCGCAAGGCCCGCACACGCCATGAGCTTGACGTCACCGCCACCTATGGCTCTTCCCCCACTTGCAAGAAGGAGGATTTCAAGAAATATGCTGACACAAAAGAATCCTATCACATATTCAGACCAGTTGTCGTGGTCTATAAACACATGCAGGATTCCAAGCACCAGTATAAATATATTGATTCCGAATGGAATTTCATATGTTCTCCAGTCTATCACACTCAAAACTATGAGTGCAGATGTAAGAAAGCAGTAGATGATACTCGTAAGCTCAAGTCCATTTACTGCAAAAACTACTATGTATAATATACCGTTTAACGCCTCAATAATAGGGTATTGAGGTGATATCGGTTCTTTGCACTTGCGGCATCTGCCACGAAGAAACAGCCAGCTAAAAACCGGCACCATATCGTACCACGCAAGCTGATACCCGCATCTCATGCAGTGGGACCTTTCGGTCACCACTGTCTCATGCTGCGGTATGCGGTAGATACAGACATTTAGGAAGCTGCCTATAACTATACCGAATGCAAATATTAAGATGTAGATGGGTATCAGTTCTGTGGTCATGGTTTGTGGTCCTTAAAAAATTAAATTACTTAATATATCTTTTTATTTTATTTTCCTGATTTAGGGCCCTTTTTGAATTGATCATTATCTGAATGATAATATGGAGAATCTCCTGTATATGTAATAGTTCCGTCTGCCTTATTATATTCAATTTTTATAGTATCATCAGTCCACTTTGTGCCTTTAATTTTCGCTTTTGTTAATCCGGCGTCTTTAACAGCCGTATCAGCTTTTGTTCCTTGCTCTGTCTTACTCAATGTAACAGTAACCTTAGCATCAGTAGCCGAAGCTGAAACCTCTTCATCTGCATAATATGTCTTTAAAGCTGTAGCAATATTATCACATGTTTGGATATCTGTAGCCTCTCTTGATTTCTCAACATACTTGATAAGCTGTGGAGCAAGTACACCTACAAGCACTGCCATGATGGCGATTACAACAATAAGCTCTACGAGAGAGAAACCTTTGTTGTTCTTCTGTTTCTTTCCTAACTTTTTAAATACATTCTTTACCATAGTTCTTTTCTCCTTTTCATTATAACATGGTTTTTGTGCAAAGAGCTGTGCCCTATCAGCATCTCTTTGGTTTGTATGCGCTCATTGTACCATAAATCAAAGCATAATGCAAGTTATTTTCTAGTACAATAGTATCATTGCTGTATAATTTTTTTCGCCTTTTTTAGCAATTTTAACCAAATTTTAACCGATTTATTGCATTTAAATCATATTTTTCAAAAAAATTATATTTCAGGCTATATTTTGGCACAGTGTGAGGGGCTTCATTCCATGTGCCCGGCTTGTGCACGCTCTCTCTCGTGAGCGAATAGCGGAGCTGCCTAGATACTGTTGAATTATGCACACTATACACAGAAATGAGCTCCCACGGATGGGAGCTCAAGGAGAACCGCGCCACGGACGGCGCGTTTCGACGGTTTTGTCGGGTATCGTAAATCTTTAAGGCATAATTCCTACAGTATCTTGGCAGCGTAGCGTAGCTCACGTGAGAGAGTGTGCACTAGCCTGGGCTCAGGAGATGAAGCCCCGTCCTACTGCCAGCAAAAGAGGAAGCGACCTCCGAGTTCTCGTCCAAAGATTGCTTCCTCTAATTTACATTTCACTACAATATTAGCTCACAAGCCATTTTTTTACAGTTTCCTCATCAAAATCCACACATTCAGCTATATCTTCTATTGAGTGACCTTTTTTCTGAAGTTTCAAAGCTGTTATTTTTGCCTGACGAATTCTGCCTTCTTCTCTACCTAATTCTCTGCCTTCATTTTTCTGCTCTTCCCACGCCTTACACATATCAATCACCTCTTCTTTCTCATCTATGTCTATATCTGTTCCTGCAAACAGGTTGATTGCCTCAACCGTCTCTCTGTCTACATTGCTAAACTTTTCATCGTTCTGAAGCACTTCCTGCATCTTTTCTTTATCATATGCATTCTGCAGTACCTCGAAAAGCTGCCTGATTGAGGTCCTGAATCCGGTAAAGTCTGTTATCTCCCTCGGTGCCAGCAGATTAATCCTGTAATCCGGTATGA
>ENA-UEQW01002620-UEQW01002620.1-human-gut-metagenome-genome-assembly--contig:-NODE-2620-length-13367-cov-4.251543_pt1 | contig 13367 bp, 15 predicted proteins | sample MGYA00242947_ERZ507947 | MGnify/ENA primary metagenome ERZ507947 (study PRJEB26167, sample SAMN06115421) | human gut metagenome | host: Homo sapiens | place: China:Guizhou | collected 2015-03-17... | reverse complement strand
ACGTCGTAATCAAATCGCTACCCCTTCATTGCCCATTCCATCCCTACTCCTCCAGCAAGTACGTGTCCTTCTCCTCCGATGCAATTATATACGAGCCCCATATCGAGGAATTACGACTCGAGTCACGGAGTGATTTCAGGGAGTCATGGATGGATGCACTCTCCACTTTATTCACCACCATTGATTTTGCAGCCGCAACAGCGGACTCGATTGACGCCAAAAGGGATGGAGGGAATTGCCGCCAACTATCGAGTATCCCCGTTATTCACGGGCTATCAGAAACGCCCCCAAATCAAGGATATGTCGAACAAACACACAGGAAGGTGCTTCAGACTACGGAAATTAACTGGATGAAAAACAATCCTTCCAACGGTACAATGAACTATCTCGACCGGTGCATAATAGCCATTCATTGCGAGGCGCGCGAGATAGAGTAATAACGTTTCCGAACGTCTTCCACCGTGATACCGTTTCCCATAATCTACACCTCATTTGTCTCTCTCCTCGCCTACAGTACAAATCTGTCTCCACTGGTTAGGACACTGTTCGTAGATCTCCAATAAAAGCCTGTCCTCCTCCTTCGTCCATCGGCTACGCATCAGACTCGCCTCCCGCCTCCTACTGATTGGTGTTCTTCCGAACCAGCTGCTCCCACTTCGTTCGACACTGATCCTTGTCACGCGTACCAACATAGCGAGCGGTTTCAACCCACCCCATCTTGGCATTCACTGCCTTGATCAGCAACTCCACCTCATCCTGAGCCCAACGACCCCTCTTCGACTGGCGCGTCAGTACACGACAATAATGCTGTCGGCACTCCGTTTCGGAACGATGCGTTCCCAGCTCTACGGATCAGCGCTACCTCCATGCCCCACCTTTTGAAATCAACTTCCAATGCTTCTGCTTGTACTTACCAACTAACTGGCATAACCGAATGTTCTCCTTGTCGGACCAAATACTGCGAGTTCCCTTCGAGTCATGCGCGCGATTCGCTGCAGACTGGGACTTACAAGGACGGGAATTCTTTCCGCCGTTCTTCTTAACACGAGGAATCTCGGTGTCCTCATTCAAAGACGCACTGCAAGATGCATCTTCTGATGTGGCTGAATCAGATATCATGAATTCAGCCTCGTAATCTTCATTCGAGGAAGCCGTCTGAACGTCAGAGCTATCCGCTTGGGAAGAGAGTGTGCTGTCGTTCTCTTCTTTCTTCATATCAACGCTGAAACCCGGAATGGGCATGGAAGGCTCAGTATACAAGATAGACGTCTGAATCGGATCCCACTGGCTCGGCAGCGGGCCATCCTACGAGTCAATGACACAGTGGAACACTGTACTGCATAAGCATCATAATCTACGCTATTCGGAGAAGGGGACCACACCTGATCCTCCCACAGCATTAGATTCGGATATGAAACATTCCCTCTGTAGCTAATAGATAATATAAGAACTGTGATAGTCCCACGCCAAGTCCGAATTCGATTCAGTCAACTGACCAACCTCCGGCTGATACTGCCCTTCATTACGATCCGGGTAGATACCAGATGAAAATCTGGGATGGCTCTCCTCGCGATTCAGAGCATTGAATCCTGTTGACTGGTCGTCGGTATACATGTGGTTAGCTTGCGGCTAGTAGAGCGAAAGTAATAATGAATTGAGAATGGGTGACGAGTGGTAACTCGGCGCAAATAGATTGGACGATATAGATTGCCCCCGAAACTGATAAATTCCCACGGGCACCGGTTACCAAATGCCAGTTGCCAATTTGCCTCGGTTATAACGAATCGCCAATACGAACCACTGATTTGCAATAACAAACACATGACTTTTTCAATGCCATACTGCACGCCTTCTCATACTCCCTCTTGAAATACAGGTAACGAGGTCTTTCTTTCTCCGCGTAGTGGCGAATGGCAAACGAAAATGGATTGATCACGAATTCAGGATGCAGCCCCGATAGGTGCCTCGTCGCCTGCTCCAGGTAACGGAGGTACATCGAAATCATTTCCTCCTTCTCCTCCCACACACATTGGTACCTCCGGACATACTCTGCGTACAGAACGTCCACCCTCTCCTGCACGTTGTCGCACGTCGTCAGCGCCCGAAGTCCTCCGCTCCACTCCACCTCCGACGCGCTCTGCAGCACCACATGCGCGTAATCCTCGTCCAGGAAGAAGTTGAAGAGCAGCACGCGGTAGCTCCACTCCCTGCACGGGTAGGTGAAGAGCAGCAGCACGCGGAACACGAACGGACACACGTAGTACTCCTCGACGATGCAGTTACAGCTCTTCTCGAGGAACCCGAGAACCTCCTTCGTGGGCACCGCTTGACCCAGCTGCGCGATCCCGTCCTGGTGCGCTCGGCAGCCGCTCTTCTCGTCCTTCACCGCGTACAGAGGCATCAGCTTCCAGAAGAGACTCTCCACCTCCTTCGAATACACCACCTCCTCGCCGCCAAACACCACGTGCAGCAGCCCATACAGACGCATCGGCTTCTCCGCCTCCGCAAATGGACAGCACGCGCTCGTCTCCAACTCGTACAGGAACGTGAGGAACTGGACCGCCAATCGCTCCGTGTGGACCGTCAGCGGCGATTGCCTGCCCTCGAAGCGGAGCAGCAACAAGGGCATCAGGAACCAGTGCGCGAGGAGCGGCAGCGACGGTTTCACTCGGTATGGCAGGAGATGCAGCGTTGTGCGCTCCGCGTAGTTGCAGAAGAAGAGCGCCTGCGAGTGCTCCACGAGCCGTCCTTCCCCGATCTGCTGCACCAGGCATTCCGTGATCGCGTCCAGGTCCACGTTCAGCGGCGCGTCCTCCTTGTGGTGTTCGCAGTAGCACTTGACCGACACGGGGTCCAGCAGCACGTGCAGCAGCAGCTCCAGCGCAGCGTACTCGTCGCCGGGCAGGATGATTGTGATGAGCGACCACGCGCTCCGCCATACTCGAGCGCGTGATGTGGTGTGCAAGGAGGAGTGCGTTGGGGGTTCTAATTGAGGTGATTTCTTCGACTCGTGCTGGCTTGTTGTCTCTTCGTTAAGAGAAGATGTTTTCTCGTTCAAAGATGCCTTCTCCTTCAGAGATGCCTCCTTCTCGCTCAGAGACGACTCCTTCTCGCTCAAAAACGCCATCTCCCTCCAAAACTCAACGGGCAGAATCGTATGCAGCAACAGCGTCCAGTCCACCTCGCTCAGGATGAAGGCGCGCGACAGGTACGTGAAGGTGAGGGAGTGCGGCACCGTGTGGCAGTCGCGCCACAGCGGCTTCGTCAGAAAGTCCACATGCTGGTCGATCCAGCCCCCGTCGCGCAGCATCGCAGCGAATGCGCGGCTGTTCTGGATGCCCGCCAGCGCGTAGCGAGCCAGCGCGTAACACGCGTCGCCGTCCACCAGGTATGCCTGCTCCACGGGGGAGAACGAGGACTGGAAGAACGCAGGGTCGACGGAAGCCTCGTCCGTGGTGTACTACGCATTACAGCAAGCCAGTAGGACGACGTTGGGACGCTCCTTGAGGTGGCTCCACGCCTCGTAAACGGCGCGGTGGCTCTTTTCCACCGCCGTGAGCAACGACGAACTCTCCTGCATCAACTCGTAGCCGAACTGGAGAATCTGGCTGCGCAGACTCTCCACCACGCTCTCCTCCGCCTCCCATGCCTCAAATCCGTCGTTCACCACCTCCACGTAACTCGCCAAGAAGTGCACGACGGCTGTGTGCACAGCGCGAGGCGTCTCCTTCCGCTTCAGCTGCTCCACCGCCAGCATCACCAGCGTGTTGCAGTACTCCACGAAGTACCGGCACGACGTCGAGCTCTTCGTGCGCACCGATATCTCCAGAAGGCTCCACGTCAGAATCTGGTTGCACTCGCGCGAGAACTGGCTGATGCGCACCAGCGCCGGCAAGAACGGGTCGAGCGACTCGCAGTCCAGTCCGTACAGCAGGCACAGCCGCCAACAGGACAGCACGCCCTCCAGTATGCAGTCCACCACACAGGAGTGAGAGGGTGTGTCGTTCACTTTACCCGTGCTTCCCTCCTTATTCACTTCATTCGCGTCATTCACTTTACCCACCTCACCCGTGTAAAAGGACAGCCACTGCTTCAGCGCGGGAAGAGCGGCGGAGCGCACCATGTTCGACGCGTTCTTGCGCGAGTGACGCACCAGAGCCTCGATCACCAACATCAGCTGCACCGCCACCGACACGGGCGAACTCGGCGCGTGTGTCAATATATACAGACGCAACGAATGCTCACCAGAGGGTGGCTCCTTCTCCACACATGAGCAGAGCGTCGAGGGGTCCACGAACTGCTTCGCCCACTTCTCGATCTGCGAGTAAAACACGTGGGAGTCGATGATCGCCTCGCCGAAGCGCTTGTCGCTCTCCACCAGCACGCGCAGCACGCTGAAGGCGGACGCCACCACCGTCGGATACGCCGAGAAGCTCGCCACGCAGGCGAAGAGCTGCGTCAGAATGCCCGCCTCCGACAGCATCGTGAAGAGATTGTCGCAGTTCGCACTGCGGAAAGGGTCCTTAGGGTCCTCGGAATCATCCTCGCTCTCGTCCGCCTCGAAGCACATGGCAGAAGGGTCCTGCAGATGCGCGTGCTCGTACCCGCGGTACGAGAGGTTGAGCAGCAGTCGGCGGTGGTACTCCTCCTGCGTCGAGCACAACTCCTCCACGCACTGCAGCGCCAGGTACACCTCCTCCATGCCCTGGCGTCTCTGCAGCAGGAACACCAGCACGCGCAGCACCGTCACGGGCAGCGTCGCGGGAACCAGCGTCTGACCGAACTCGCGACTCAGCGACCGGCGCCGCAGGATGTTGTAGATGCACTTCAGCGCGAGCACGCGCTGCCCCGACACCGCCGAGCGCGCCAGCAGGGACAGCTCCGATACGGTGTAGCCGGGAAGGTCCGCTTCTTCCCCGTGGTTGTACAGCCCCGAGTGGACGGCGATCGTCGAGGAGGAGGACGCCGGCAGCAGCATGCCGTTGAAGTGGAAGCGAGGCTCCTTGGGGTTGGAGGCCGTCGTGACGGGACGCGTCCACTCCAGCTTCTGCTGCTCCGTTTGCGGCAGCTTTGCCACTGCGTTCTCCAAATCTGCCTCCGTCTTTAGCGAAGAATAGTCCACTTCGTTGGCGATGCGTCGAGCTAGTTCTTCCTCCTTCTCGCTCACTTCCTCCTCCTTCTCGCTCACTTCCTCCTCTTCATGCACTTCTTCCTCCTTCTCATGCACTTCCCCTCCCATTCCCACCGGATTACCACCACTCGCTCCAGACATTCCCTTATACGCACTCCGCTTCCGCAAAAACGCAATCAGAGACGGGTCCACCGTCTTCAGCACGCGATCCAACTCCGCCATCCTCTCCTCCTCCGACATTTGACCCACGATCGCCTCTGCGTCGCGCTGAATGTCCGACTCGTTCATTCCAGGCAAAAAGGAGCGCTTCACCTTCGCCACATCGCTTTCGCTCAACGAACTCGGCGTCGCTTTCTTCTTCGCTTCCGCTTGCTGTCGCACGCGCGCTTTCTGCTCCATGGACTGGCGAAAGAGGGACTTCTTTCCTTTCGCGTTCCGTGTCATCTACCCGTTATCTCTCCCTATTGTCCCGTACCGATATGCTTTCAGCTGCGGGAAATCCCTTCTCCGTAGCATTCACCTCCAACACGACAGTATCGCGCTTCCTGTCTCTCTCCCTGATTTCCTTCACCGACGAAAAGGCGGACAGGAGGGTCGGTCTCTGGGGCTGCGGAGGAGTGGCGGATGGAGAAGCCGAATCGTTCCGAATCACGCTGGCAGACGGCTGCTCGCCGCTTCGAAGGAACTCTTCCTGAGCCTGCAGATCAAAGTCCATCCTAGATTAATGTAACAAACAATTACACACACTTCTATTCACGAATTGTATTCATTTTCATGAGACGCACGTTGCTCACATGCGGCCGCTTATAAGAGCGGTTCGTGTAGCTCTCCTTCCGGTACATCTTGCTCTCTCGAATCGCCTTCAAGAAAGCGTACGGGTTCTCGTCAAACACAGTCGTCCACTCTTCATTGTACAAGTCTATGATCGCCCTCACCAGCGGCACGGGCGACGGGTAGCTGAACTGACACACCTGCACCAGCCGCCCGTAAATGTCCTCCTTCATCAGCGCCTGGAACTGCTCCACCACCTCCACCACGCGCCGCGGGATGCTCAGCACCTCGATGTACTTCGGCTTCAGGTAGATCTCGCTCGCCACGATCTCCCGGTTCTGCGTGATCAGCTCCTCCACCTCCTCCACGCCGTTCACCACGCGGATGTTCCGGCACAGCGACACGCTCAGGTTGAACCGGCGCTTTACCCAGTTCTCGTAACGCTCGGGGTGGCCCACGCACTCCGTGTACACGCCCACCGCCTCGCTCAGGTCCGACGGGCTGTACAGGTACAGCAGCGAGTAGATGTCCGTGAACAGGTCGGGGTCGCGACACGCCTGCGGCAGCGTCACCGTGCAGTCGGGGTACTGCGACAGGCGGCGCGTGAGTCCGATGAACAGCATCAGGTCGTTGAACGAGTCGAACTGCAGCTGCATCGAGTCGCTGTTCTTCTGCGGCAGGTACGCCAACCACCCCGACTTCTACGCTTGACCCCTCCAGCCACACGCTACATGATCGTCATTGACCACTGCGCATGCAGGGTATGTGTCCTTGAACGCCACCACGTTCTTCAGGTAGTGGTCGTCCGGGCGTTTCATCACCAGCAGCATGCTCTCCGTGATCAGCAGCAGGCGCCGCTTCCACACTTTGCGGTCGTACACCTGCGCGAACAGCTTGTGCACCACCGTCTGCGACTCCGCGTTCCCAGTGCCCGGCTGCGACGCCTTGCTCGCGGGCGCGGACTTGGTGGGACTCGTCGGCGACAGCTTGCTCGAACTCGTCGGCAACGACTTCCGCGGACTCAGCGGTAGCGACTTCCTCGGACTCAGCGGCGACATCGCTTCAGCGCCTCCAGCGCCCTCAGCTCCGCCCGTCGCCGTCTTCACACTGCCGTGGTGCAGCAGGTAGTCCAGCGGCGTCTCCATGGAGACCGGCGGCACGCACTCCTGCCCCTGCGAGTAGCTGTCGCAGTACGACGCGAACACGCGGAACTCCTGGTCCTCCATGCCGCACAGCGCGAACGCGATGTCTACCCCTGAGTCCTCGCCGGCGCCGCGCACCCTCCTTGGAGAGAATCTCCTGCTCGTGGATCGTCAGGAACCGCTTCGTGTTGCGCAGCTTCGGCGGCGGCAGGTTCACCGACAGGTCCGCCGCGTTCTGGCACTGCTCCTCCCCGTAGGACAGCGACAGCTGCTTCAGGAACGGGATGCGATGCGCGAAGTTGTCGTTCGCCGGGTCCGCGAAGGTGTGCGAGTTGAAGCGGCGCAGGCGCGGCGACACGCGCGTGTCCGACTGGTAGATGTCGTGCCCGTCGCCCGTCGAGGACATGTATCTACGCGTCAGCCGCCACCATGGGGACTACAGCGACTTGGCAGCGTCCGGCGAGTCAGGGTAGCGGAACACCACCGACGTTGTCTTCGGCGCCTCCTCCTCCACCGGAATCGCGTTCAGGTCCAGGTCCAGCGAATCGCAGTGAGAGTCGCAGTGAGAGTCGCAGTGTGCGGCGTGGAACGGCGGCGACGACAGCGCGGGCGGCGACAGCAGACCGCTCTCCATCTCGGGCGGCGGCGGCGGCGTCTCCATGCCGTTGCGCTCCAGCAGACGCTCGTCCTCGTTCGACTGCGACCCGGGCAGTGCGGGCATCGCGGGCAACGCCTCCGACGCCAGCTCGGGCGTCCACTGCGGGATCGAAAACTGGGGGGACCCCACGGAGTCGACGATGGGCGCAGGGGACTGGAACATGTCGAGGTTCATGGAGAGGAGGTCGCGGTACTGGATGGAGGACTGGATGGACTGCGTGGCGTCGGAGGAGTTGCGGTGGATCAGGATGTCGCGGCGACTGCGTTCCTCCTCCACCGCCTGCTGCGAGATCGCGTGGATCGCCTCCAGCCGGTCGTGCAGACTGTGGTGCGCACTACGGAATCACGAGGAGAAGGTGCGCTTACAAGTACTCCTTGTTGAGGCAGATGAGCTGCACGGCGAAGGACTGCGTCAGCGGCACGGGCGCCTTCTTGGGCACCGACACGTTGTTGCGCCCGAAGTAGAGCGACGTGAGGTCGGTGGCGGTGCAGCACGGCACCTGCGTCGTGTTAATGCTGAAGTGGAACACCTCCTTCTTCTCGTTCTTCACCATGAACAGCAGGTCGCCGCGCGCCGGAATGTTGATCTACCGCTCACCACTTGCGCCGGGACGTACGTCAATTACGATCTCCGACTGGAAGGCCTCGTAGTGCAGCAGCGGGTAGTAGGACCACGCCGAGTTGTACACCACGTTCCACTCGTTGCGATACTTCAGGTACACGACGAGACTCAGATTCAACGCGCCATTCACGCCAACGGGCACGTTGTACAGAATGAGGCTTCCCAGGTACAGCGACGGTTGCAGCTTCGTGTCGAATTGGAGGGAATTGTCCGCACCAATCGTATCCGTCGACACGAGGAAATCGCGGATGAACTTGATTTGGTCCGGATTCTCCACGCCGTCGCCGCGCTTCTCCCGGAAGTAGTTCACCGCCGCGTTCACATACTCCGTCGTCGTGTTCGCGTTGAGCTTGTTGAAGAAGCCCTGCATCAGTAGCGTGCAACAAATCACGATGCCCGTTCTTCCCTTTCCTATCTCTCACCCCTCGAAAGAAACGCGTACCGGCAAGACAGTGTGCCGCAAACACGTTCTGCGGACTCACCGCCATCCACAGATCCACGAAGGAGTAAATCGCCCACATCAGAGCGATTGGGGGCGAATGGTGGTCCGGAAACCCACACACGATAACACGGTTCTCGAACAGGCTGTAGTCGTAGTCACGGTCGCTGAGATTTAAAATCAGGTAGTGTTTGCCGTGGTTCTTCTTCAACATCCTTGACACCTAGGAAACAGTGACGTCCGACGCGAAATCCCCTACATCCACGATACTGTTGCGATAAAAACTCTCTAGTTTCGTCGACGGAAAGCCCATAGCCATTATCCTAGTCTAAAGCGCGGAACCAGATTCCTGCCTATCGGTGATGTATGTGAGGTCGAGATTGAAATCGCTGTCAATATATCGGATGCGTCTCCCTACAACGTTACACGCGGAGCACACGGGACATACCCGAAAAGTACGATCGAACTGCTGTATTCATCGTTGTCTCTCGGATACCACGAATGAATCAGGCAATTGTCGGGTTTTGATTCACACGAATCGAGATCAAGCGAATTGACCATTCCAGTTTTGGGGCACATTGGATGGGGCAAAATCTCCCTGAAATGAGCAATAGCCAAAGGGGGTTGGTTTTCGTTTCATCGTGATTGTGATACCGTTGATGCTGGTTTTGCGTGCTATGGTATTGAAATGGTATTGTGAACTTCAGGTGCTGTTTTCTTGTGGAGATGTGGATTCGTGTTTGTTTCGCTGGTGGTGCGGATTGTTGTTTCCTTCACGAGTTGTGTGTTGCCGGATTGCATCGATTGTTGTGAATCGTGTTCATTCCTTGGTTGTGTGTTCATGGTGTGATAGGAGGTTCGTAATCATCTTGAAATGAGTTATAGCGTTCGATGAGCAGAAGCGCACGAACTGGGACGGATGGTGTGAGATAGTCAGGCAAACGTGTCTGGTCGCAAACACGCTCACTTTCCAATACAAAACTCAGAAAACACAATATCGAGGATCTCTTCAACATCCACGTCTCCCGTGAGACGCGAAAGCGCCCTCAAGCACTCCCTCAACTCTTCAGCTTCTAAATCGACAAGTCCCTCTTCCGCAACCTTCAAGCAATTCGTGATGCTCTGGATACACTGATTCAGGCAGTTTCGTTGCCGTTCGCGTGTAATGAATCCTCTCTCTTCCTTCACTATGTCCGAATGCACCACCGTCTTCACCATTTCGGAGAGCGTTCTGGTAATCAGACTCACGTCCTGCTGATTGCGGCATGAAATGGGGACGATCGCTATGTGATAAAGCAGAGTGAGTGAATACCCTTCACTTGGGGATAGCACGCGCGAATCTGCGAAGACACTTGGTTAATGGTGGTCGGGTCGCAGAGGTCCGTTTTGTTCAGCGCAATCATCGTGTCCTTGTTGAAGTAGTTTGTAAGTGTGTTGTTCTTGAGTTGGGAGTGGTTGGTAGTTTCGTTAGGGGCTTCGTTGTTAATCATTCCTTCATTACTTCTTAACTCACTCTTCAACTCACTCCTCAACTCACTCCTCAACTCCCCCAACACACTTTCAATACTGCCCCTCACATCACTCGTCACATCCACAATCACCACCCTCAGCACACTCTCCTTCACCGCGCGATACGCTCTGTGAATGCCCTCCTTCTCCACTTCGTCGTTCGTTTCGCGCAGACCCGCCGTGTCCTGAAGAATCACCTTGTACCCGTTCAGGTCCATATCCACCTTCAGCACATCGCGCGTCGTACCGGGATGCGCAGACACGATAGCCACTTCACTTCCCACTAGCAGATTCAGCAATGTCGACTTGCCCGCGTTGGGCGGTCCGCACAGCGTCACGCGAATGCCCTCCTGAATCAGCTTTGAAACATTAAACTCCTGAAGATACTTCTCCATTTCAGAGCGGAGATGCACCAAGTTCGCTGTGGCATCGGCGAGCTCCGCAGATTCGTCGTCCACGTCGTCGCTGAAGTCAATGATTGTCTAGAATGGAGGTAAGACGCCACGCATACTTCCGCGATTGCGAGATTCTTCATCAGCTCCTTCCGCCACTCCCAGCACTTCTTCGTAAACGCGCCCATCACACCCTGCATCGCCTGTCTGCGCTGCTGTTCCGTCTCGGCATTCAGCAAGTCCCCTAGCGCCTCCACCTCCAAAAAGGACATTCTCCCGTTCATAAACGCGCGCTTTGTAAACTCGCCCGCTTCCGCAGGTCGAAACGACGGGATCTTGGACAGCGACTCGAGCACCGCCTTCACAACGGCCGGACTCCCGTGCAAATGAAACTCCGCCACGTCCTCTCCAGAATAGCTAGAATGGAGGGAAGAAACGACCACTACCTTGATCCCTCCTGGAAACAGAGAACGAGTCCGCGATCGATCAGCTCCTTGGACTGCGAATCGAGGATACTGCGCAAAGAAGCCTTGCGCATCTCGGGAAATGGACTCGCACTCTTCGTCATCGCCTTCACTGCTTGAAACGCATCCTTTCCGGAGACTCGAACCACTGCAAGCCCCGCCTTCGTCAAGGGTCCTAGAATGAAGGAAAGCAGCGAAAACGACCCGAGCACAGCGCGTAAATGGTATCGTTGTCCTTCGACGATGTGATCGAAGTGAACGAGCGGCACAGCACCGGGATTTGAGGACGCGCCCTGCTGTACCGGAGCGATGCCTGGCACAACCGTTCTTCCATGGAGCTCATAGCCCCGTTCTTCCAGAAGCCGAGAGAAACAGAATCTTGGCGGAGAAGGTCAAAGAAGATCTTTCTTCGAGCGATCCATTCAAGAAATGAGCTACACACAGTTAGAGAGAACGGTCCCGGACCTCGGTGACACGGAAATCGTAGAAGGATGTCTGAAGGACTCCATCCGCCTTGTTCGCGTTCCTCGCAGAGTGAAGGAGTCCGAAGACGCTAAAGACATCAACAACGTGCGGGAAAACGTCGGAATGGCGGGCGAAGTGTGAGCGAACGAACCCTTCCTCACCCGCAGATATAACGAGTACCAGGACGAAAAGAGCTGCGTGATCGCCAATCTGCTGGTGACGGAGCGTGGAATTGGCTGTCCATCCTGACACGTAGATTCGAACCCGCAGCTCACTGCCTACATTCGCGCAGGAGCCAGGAAGCACATCTTCTTCAACAAGGACGAGGTGGGCACGGTGATCGTCACTTGCGGCGGAATCTGCCCCGGTCTGAACAACATCATCCGCGAAATCACAATCTCCCTCTATCGTCTCTACGGTGTCACGCGCGTCTACGGCATGATGAACGGCTTCAGCGGCTTCACCACGGCGCTGGAAACGGGGGACGAAAATGTGATCGATCTGACGCCCAGCGTGGTGGACTCCATCCATCACCAGGGAGGAACCTTCCTTCGCAGCGTCCGCGGCGGGTTCAACACGGCGAACATCATCCGATGGTGTCTGAAGCACCAGGTGAACCAGATCTACATCGTGGGCGGAGATGGCAGTCATCGTGCTGCCAACATCCTGTTCACCGAGATTCAGAACCAGGTACGTTCATCAATTCGTTCTGAGCGTAGCACGTCCCCATTTCGATCGGCTGCGTTCCCAAGACCATCGACAACGACATCGCCCTGGTGGACCGTTCCTTCGGCTTCGAGACCGCCGTGCAGGAGAGCGTGCATGCCATCGAGTGTGCGCACACCGAGGCGATGAGCTGTCAGTACGGCGTGGGCATCGTGAAGCTGATGGGTCGCGAGGCGGGATTCATCGCCGGTGCGTCAGGCGCGCAGCCCTAACCCATAGCGTACGCAACCCTCGCCAGTCACGACGTGGACTGTTGCCTCATCCCCGAAGTGGACATCGACCTGTACGACGACGAGTACGGCGTGCTGCCCTACGTGCGTCGCTGCGTGGAGAGGAAGGGTCACTGCGTGATCGTCATTTCCGAGGGCATCATCATCCCTGGACTGAAGGCAGACGTGGCTCCTGCGAAGGAGGCTGACGCGTAGAAGCCGATCGACAAGTACGGGAACAAGTGCCTCCCCGACGTGGGCGTGTACATGAAGAACGCAGTGATCAACTACTTCGCGGACGAGAAGAACAACCCCGATCACATGGACGTGAGCGTGAAATACATCGACCCCTCGTACATGATTCGCAGCGTGCCCGCCAACGCCTTCGACAGCATCCAGTGCCTGCTGCTGGCGGAGAACGTGGTGCACGGCGTGATGGCGGGCTTTACCGGCTTCACGGTGGCGGTGTGCAACAACCGCACGGTGTACATTCCCATCACGGACATCAACAAGAACTCCCCGCGCATCCTGTACCCCTTTGGCAGGTGAGGGCGTGTGAGAGGAGTAACGGGTAGGACCTACGAGCGCGTGGTCGCCAGCACGGGACAGCCCGACTTCTCAATCCCGATGAAGAAGCGGTTGGCAGAAGAGGGTTCCGGTTCAAAGTTGTCAGAGTGATGTGTTTGTTGAAGATCGTCACTTATCTGATGACACTCTGTGAAGAGAACACCTGAAGAAACACTGTGAAGAACACACAATGACGAACAAACACCCAACGCATTTGTATTACACTTAAGCCTTTCCAGCAGCCTTCATCATGTTGAACATCGCCTCACCAAT
>ENA-UEQW01002608-UEQW01002608.1-human-gut-metagenome-genome-assembly--contig:-NODE-2608-length-13426-cov-5.392089_pt1 | contig 13426 bp, 23 predicted proteins | sample MGYA00242947_ERZ507947 | MGnify/ENA primary metagenome ERZ507947 (study PRJEB26167, sample SAMN06115421) | human gut metagenome | host: Homo sapiens | place: China:Guizhou | collected 2015-03-17... | reverse complement strand
GAGAGACTCGAACCAATAATCGCTCTCCGAAACACACTCAGATTCGGACGTGCCACCCCAAGCCGATGGCTCTCGTTTTGAATTCTGGTCGAATCACATTCTATCGTGGCCTCCTTGTCCCTGTTTTCTCCTTTCATTGGGCGCTTCACAATCTCTGAATGCGCACAGCGCATCCCACACCACAGAAACGAATTGCCGAAGGGAATGCATCATCGACACTCCTTGTAGTTCCCTGCTCCAGAGGGACTGGGACGAAGGACAGGATGCGATTCCCCTCCTTCCCAAGCCATCGCACAGAGTTGTGAGTCGGCAGTTTGATATGCATGAGGAGCGAATCGACATACAACCATTGTTGGTGTTTGTGATATAGAAGAGTTATCTGTTGAGTGTTACTCTCGTATTCGAAGTAAGAAATGGAGAGAGGGCGATGATCGCGATTAGAGATCTCTTTACCACAGAATGCTCGTTTTATTTGAAACACCCGGAGGTTACGCTCTTTTTAAGGTTCTCGACGAGGGAAAGATCGAAGACGCAAATTCCATCTTCCAGCAGTTCGAGAAGCCCGAAACTGCCGCATCTGTGTAGGTGGTGCCGAGGAGAGACTGATCCTTGTAGCCTGAAGCTGGTGAACTTCAAGAAGTTCAAGGACACCACGGAGGTTTGACATAGGGGCGTGTGGTGAGTATTAGGCTCTGGCTGCCGCGTCTGCGTTGGTGGACGGCTCTTTGGACGACTCTCTGAAGAAGTTCCTCAAGAAGTCCATCGTGAAGGCGGACTTGAAGGACAAGCTGGCTGTTGCCGATCCGAAGCTGGCGGGTTTGATCAAGGATGCTCTGGACATCAAGTGCGTGAACAACAACAACATCAACGAGCTTATGCGTGGCATTCGCAACCAGATGACGAGCCTCATCGACTCGATCTCGAACAAGGACATGCACGCTATGATTCTCGGTCTCTCACACAGTCTCGGCAGGTAGCGGATGAGGGGAGGAGTGAGCGGTAGATACAAGCTGAAGTTCAGCGCGGATAAGGTGGACACGATGATCATTCAGGCCATCAGCCTGCTGGACGAGCTGGACAAGGAGATCAACATCTACGCGATGCGCGTGAAGGAGTGGTACGGCTGGCACTTCCCCGAGATGCAGAAGATCGTGCTGGACAACATCCAGTACGCGAAGGTGATTCTGAAGATGGGCTACCGCAAGAACGCGCACGACCTCGACTTCTCCGACATTCTGGAGGAGAACGTGGAGGAGGAGATGAAGAAGACGGCGCTGATCTCCACGGGTACCGACATCAGCGAGAACGACCTGAAGAACATCAAGGAGCTGGCGAACCAGGTGCTGGACCTGGCTGCCTACCGTGTGCAGCTCTTCGAGTACCTGCAGAACCGCATGCACGCCGTGGCGCCCAACCTCTCCGTCGTGGTGGGCGAGCTTGTCGGCGCTCGTCTCATCGCGCACGCGGGCTCGCTCATGAACCTCGCCAAGTTCCCTGCGTCCACCGTCCAGATCCTCGGTGCGGAGAAGGCGCTGTTCCGCGCGCTGAAGACCCGTCACGAGACGCCTAAGTACGGTCTCATCTACCACGCGTCGCTCGTGGGACAGGCGGCCGCCAAGCACAAGGGCAAGATCAGTCGTGTCCTCGCCGTAGGGTGTGTGTGTGGAGCGTGAGGTGTAGTCGAAGGCGTCGTTGGCCATCCGTGTGGATGCGCTGAGCGACAAGCCGGACAGCACGCTGGGAGAGGATGCCCGCGTGAAGGTGGAGGAGCGTCTGCGCCAGCTGGAGGGCGGAGCGATGAGAACGGCGACGGGCGGTGCGATGTAGGCTTGGATGGGTGCAGTGAGGAGTAGGGCGCGCCAGAAGAACACGCCTGCTCAGCCTCTGACGCCCGTTGGTGGCTACAACACGGCTGGTGACGTGGCGAAGATGGAGGAGGAGAAGGAGCCTGTGAAGGAGGAGCCTGTGAAGGAGGAGAAGAAGGAGAAGAAGGAACATAAGAAGGAGAAGAAGGACAAGGAAGAGAAGAAGGAAAAGAAGGAAAAGGAGAAGAAGGAGAAGAAGGACAAGGAGGAGAAGAAGGAGCACAAGAAGGATAAAGAGGAGAAGAGGAAGGAGAAGAAGGACAAAAAGGAAAAGAAGGAGAAGAAAGACAAGAAGGAGAAGAAGGATAAGGAATGAGTTGTTTATTGTTGCATTGTTTGCTTCTCAACACATCTTTTCTTCCCTGCTTTCATTTTCTTGGCTGTGGAAGGGAATAGGATGAGTATAGCAAAGAAAAGCGTCCCGTGGTCGAATTGGGGAGATTGGATGTATGTGAAGGAACTACTGTATTCTGCGAACGTGGAAGACCAGTGGAAAGGCATTGACATAGTCGACGCGTGGAGTTGTCGTCAACTGGGTCTTCCTGTTTCTGTGGAATCCACTGCGCTCTTTTCTTCCCTGATTATCAGGATGGAAGCATGTGCGCGCGAAGGGTATGCGAGTTCCGCGACGTCCGAGTATACTCAACTCCTTTATGCCGCTTCCTTGGCAATGATCCGAATGGTGAACGGCATTATCGACGCAGAGCAGAAGGGTGCCTATTCGAAGTCCGTAAACGTGATAGCGGAGGAGATCGGCATTCCTCGCTTCTTTGTGGATTTGCGCCATCGCTGTACCCATGCGGATCTCCCGTCCTTTGACATTTTGCTATCGGGACTGAAGAATGGGAAGCACTGGCTCTATGACTTCTACTGGATGGTATTTGCTGTGTGTTCATGTTAGGAATAGAAGCAGGAAACGGCCATCGAAGAGTACAAATCGAGTATCGCAAACCAGCTGTCGGTGCTGAGCAAGATTGCCTCGTCCTGTGACGAGCCGAGCGTGTTCGGGAAGAACGGCGACGTCCGCGCCATTCTGAAGAACGTCTTTTCAATCACCCCCATCACGGAGTGTCTGACGGTGATCATCCCTCTTCTGGCGGGCGTGAGCGGCAATTCGGCCAATCTGGCTGTTCGACCGTACATCCTCCCCCTCGATACCGAGCACGATGTGGATAGGAAGCTGTGGATGGGGAATTGGGGACACATCATATCGATCACGACGGGTCGCTGTCCTCTCTTCTCGCGTTGTTTGGTGGAGCAGCTGGCTCTCCGGACGGCGCAGGAGACTCGAGCTGAAGACCGTGCTTGGCTCTGCGAGCTACTCAAACATCTCTTCTCGCTGACCTACTTCAAACTGCTGATTCACAACGAGACAAACAAGAAGGAGAATCGGCTATGTACGGAAGAGGAATTGAAGACGATGAATTGCGATTACTCCCATATCATGTCACAGCTGCTTCGATCGCCTTATTCCGATGTGATGGATTGTCTCACGACGTATTTTCAACCCCGTAGGGAAGGGATTTGATGATGACGAGTAGTGCTTTCGGAAAAGCAGAAGTCGTTGGCTTCTCTTCGTCGCTCCATGACTGACGCAAACGAAAAGCAGGCGAAGTCAACGGCGCTGACAGAGGAGGATATCCAGAAGATGGAAAAGTACTTGAAAATGTGTGAGGCGAGCAATCCGAGTAAGCGGTTCTGTCGCGAAGGTGCCCATTACCATTCCGCCCTCCCCGTTGGTTCTGTATTGTTTTAGAAGAGACTTGTTTAAAGCAAACAGGCGTATATTGAGGAATCACTCAACACCATGCTTAGTGCTGCTGGAACTTCTTATGACCACGGAACTTTCTGTTGCCAACGACCTTCAATCCGGCAATGTTCATCTTCATAGCCTTGAGCATCTCGTTGGTCTCGGCATCCACAAGGATCTCCTCCTTCTCAAGAGCGGAGTGCTCGGGGATGAAGTCGAGGCGGCGCTCTCTCTCCTCCTCCTGGAGCTTCAGGGAGATGCCACGCACAGGGCCTCTCTGGATTCTCTTCATGAGGTGCTATTCATAATTTCAGCGAAACTCGATACTACAGTCACATATCCAGCGATCTTGTTTCTCATTCTCTTGGAAGGGAGATCAGCGCACTCATCGACAGACTACGAAGTAAGGAGTGACTCCGTCGCAATGACCTACTCTCTTGTTGTTCTCGAAGTCCAGAGCGAGCTTCTGGTAGTACTTCTCAACAATGGTAGCAGCAGTCTTCTTAACAGTTCTGGTACGCACACGACCCTACACGAACGATAAGTACACACTCCGTTGAAGGAGAGCATCGTCATGTCGCGAAAGGGTGATCACCGTGACGGATGCCCCAGTTTCGTGACCAACCGACTGCTGAATGAAAGACGTACCATGATTAAAGCCTATAATAATTCCTCAACGACGAATTATGACCAGCCATGAATACACTCCATCTCGGTAGTTGCCCACAATCGCGGTGACGGCCGTTTCGCCGCTGTCCTGATTGCTCTCTTTCGCCTTTTGAATGCCTTCTTGACAATGAATTCCCTTTCACGGGAACGAGTCTCCGATCGATGAAGTGTGCGGAGACAATTGGGTCCATTCCCATCGGAAACGCGCTTTCTTTTGGAATTGCGAGGAAACAGAGCGAGCAGATCGAGTTGGAGGAAGAAGGACCAAACAAACAACGCACGACATGAGACAATCACCCTTCAGTCGCTCCTCCATTTGTCATTTCGTTGATCATCGTCGTCGCGTACAAGCCCTTCTTCAGCTTGAACGACAAGCGGAGAATGGACGGATCCCCGCTCAAAGCCGAATCGTCAGTAATGTCATGCCACATTATCTCCTCATCCTCTCCATCAACACTGAACTTCAAATCGAACGGCTGCGCGGCAATCGCTCTATACGCTCCATTTGGCATAAACTAGCCTTTATCATAAACGACGAGCACCCACAGGATAGTCTTCTCTTTTCAAACCCTCTACAGAACACCCTAGGTAATCGCGAAGAATCGAGTCATACTCAGCGCCTACAGCATTCTCAGGAAATACCACATCCCACCTGCGGTTCACGAGCACACCCAACACCTACCCGAACAAGGGGAGCACGACATCATAAACGGAGTAGCAATGAGCGTCAAGATCTTCCTGGGAAACGCGACTCACCTTGTCCCCCTTCAGCACAAGATCGCCGAGCAGTACCTGCGTCCCGTAGGTCTGGACGCGCCACTGCACGCTCCGATTGAACAGCAGCGACTGCAGCGCCTTCACATAGAAGCGGATCATCTCGCTCGGCAGCTCCTTCAGCACCATACACAGCAGCGCTTGGTCCTGCTCCGTGAGGGCCTCCTTCTGCAGAAGGGATGCGCAGCCGAAGCGATGCACTCCCTGAGGATAAAGCTACAGCAACTCACGCACTCTCAACAGCGCCTGGAGGTTGTGCGCAGAAGGCGGAAGACTGCGCGCCGCTCTCTTCGCGTCGCCCGTGGCTTTGAAGCACTCCAGAGCCTCCACCGAAGCGTCGTCCTACGCTAGCAGAGAGAGAGTTGGGTTACAGTGAACACAAACGAGGGCGTGAGAAGGGCGCTCAGACACTCCTTGTACTGTTTCTTGAGCAGGAAGTAGCCGATACACGCGGTGGCGGATTCAGCGCCTTCTTTCGTCCCGAGACGCTGTGTGCCGAAATAGTTCACAAATCCGTCAGTCGCTATGTTTTGCAGACTGGCTCGGAGCTGCGCTGCTTCCGCGTGAACGTCGCGAAGCGTGATCACGAAGTGGTTGCCCCACAAATGACCGATTTCGAGGCCTTTCTCTTCGTAGTGGAAGTCGCTCACCTCCACGTTTGGGAAGTCGCCGAGGGCTTTCACCAGCTCTCCTGCACGCACGCCGCGCACGGATCCGAACTGGAAGGTCACGGCGCGTTTGTCTTTGATTCCCGCGAAACACACCGCGTGCTCGTTCACGTGGAGCAGCTGGCAGAGACGCGTGGTGAACGCGAGCTGCTCAACGTTCTTCTTCATGAGCGTGAAGTGGAGAACTCCAGAGAAGCGATCGACGCGAGATCGCTTCCGCTCCCTTCCCGGGTCCCTTTGCTGGCGCTTTCGGTTCTACTCGTCAGTCCAATTCACATATCACACGGGACGAATAGATAACGTAATGCACTGTCCTTCCGTCTTGGACGAGACGAACGGGAAGTTCATTTTGAAGAAGAGATGGAACTGGCGCCGACGCTCCTTGTCTTCCGGCGAGGGGAGAGAGTAGGTGTGAACGGAATTCTCCTTTGAAACACGAGAGGCGGCAATGAACTTCAGAATCGAATACGCCTCCTTCTCGTTCACGATTTCGATCAGTTCGTCCACTTTGGGATGGCGCGAGAAATCGACGGCTCCCAAACGGCTCTGAATGAACACGTAGGGATACTCAACCTACAGATTATCCGACGATATGGATATCAACAGAAAGTCTTTCCAACTCCTCTGGTTCGAGCTTTTCGTTGTCGGCGAGTTTCAGCACATAATGCTCCTTGAATTCGCTCGTCATCGCTCGCTTCAGGAAGTCTTCCACTTCCCGTTGCTCCTCCTGAGAGCAATGATGATACTCAGGAGTCGACTCTTCTACGATTGGATTCAGCATTAAACACAATTACCCTTCTTCTCAATCGGTTTGGTTTCTGTAGCGGACTCCACCTTCTCAGGAACAGTCGGAATAGACGTATTTGTAATAGCAGCCTCCTGCTGGCTATCGTTAATCTCGTGGACTTCAAAGTCCTCGGGTCTACAAGGAACGCGCCCTAATCACGATTACTCCTGCTTCAGTATGCACGGAATGGACGGATACTCATGGAAGAATGCGTTCTGCTGGTGTTGGAAAGAGAATCGTCCAGAATCGAGGATGCTATTCATTCTTGCTGCAATGGCTCACTCAGTCTTTGTGTTCAATCCAGCCGAATGGGACAATCCAACAGACGATTCAATCGGGAAACAGAAAATGGGGGTATTTTTGGAGGAGGCGGATTTGTTTTCTCCCTCACTATCGACTGCGCGCGAGTACCGATGTCCTTCCTGTCCCGACTGGGTGCAGTACCGTCGATCAGCAGGGGCTTTTCGACGGTTTGCGGTCTCCTCCGCCAAAACGCCGCAGTGTGTTCTCCCGCTCTCTTCGGAGCGCCGCTTTCTGCCTCTCTACTCACCAACACACCCTTTCTTCGGTCCTTTTCCAGACCAACAAAGAAATACGAGAAATCGGTCCCCCTTCCTCTCCCTGCGTCATTCTGTAGACCACCGCCCTCACCGTCGTGGAACCGAAGAAGAGGAAACAGATGAACCTGAACAAGGGTCCCCGTAGCGCTTTCACGAAATCCAAGCCCATGCCCATCCGCACGAAGAAGATGGTTCAAATAGCCCGTTTGGTGAACGGCATGCCGGTGCCCGACGCGCTCCAGCAGCTTCGCTTCTGCAACCGGAAGCAGTATCCTCTCGACAAAGTGATTCACAACGCGAGCAACCTGATGAGCATTCGCTACGGTCTCCAGCCCCAGGACTTGATCGTGAAGTCCGTGAGCGTGGGCACCGCCTTCCGCAAGAAGGGTCTGGATATCCGGGGTCGCGGTCACATGGGTTTGAAGATCCGCACCTACTCGAACGTACATGTGATTGTGGAGGAGGGCAAGCCCCAGTTGAGCAAGTACGGCGAGAAGCGCAGGGCGGCGAAGCTGGAGAAGCAGGCGCGCATCAAGAGAGAGTTCCAGGAGAAGCACGAGAAGACCATTGAGTTCCTTTCTTGTGTTTGTTGGATGTGCGTGTGTGCGTATCGAAACGGTGATTCTGAGCGTTAACTCAAAAGGAGATTGACACAGAGAGAACTGATAGCAAAGAAACACACAGAATGATACAAGCAAGAACTAGAGATTGTTGAGCGCGGACTCCAGAGAACCCGACTGGAAGCGAGAGAGACGGACGTTCGCGCTGTGGAACACGCGACCCTTCTTGTCGCTCCCCTCCCACACCAGGAAAATGGTCAGGTCGCAGTTCGTGCCCTCCTTCTCGCACGAATTCACCGTCTCCATACAGTTCGAACCCCGATACGCCTTGTACACGGGGTCTGTCTCCGATATGAGCTCCACCTTTCCGTTCTTCGTCACCACCGAGTTCTGCTCGCACGCGGCAGGGAGGCAGGTCAAACAGCCGTCATCCCAACTGATGCTCTTCACCACGCCCTTTTCCACGTTAATAACCGCAGTCAAGTACCTGAAGTAGCGGTTCACGTACTTCAATCCCGTATACAGCTTCGGAACCGAGTTCGCCGTCACCACCTTCTCGCCGCTCGCATCCTTCGACGAAATGGATAGCTGCACGAATATGGGCGTTGAGGCATTCACAGCGACCTTCTCATACACTATGGAGTGAACAACTCAGACACAGCCCTCACAGCCCTTGTATGTGTATCTCCCGTACTCGTCCACCTTCGGGTGGAACACGCTTCGTTCATTTCCGTTCAACGTGAAGCACACGTAGTACTCCTTTCCGAGAAGGATATCCCCCATCCCAGTCGAGGGAACGCACTGGGAATAGGCTATCGACAGACAGAGAGCAATCACACCGAGCAACATTTGCGAGTCTAACAAACACGACACTAGAAACGGGCAGACCACTCTTCCAAACTCATGTTGGAGTCGATGTACTGCTGCAGCGCCTCCTCGTAGTCCACGTTCACGAACTCCATGATGGTCATCACATCCTGATTGCTCCTGTCGTTGATCAGCACAAATGCCGCTTGCTGACTAGGGATGAGAGGGAAAGGAAACGATGACCCAGCCACAGCAGGCGACGTGGCAGCCTCCGAAATGTATCGGTCCAACAGGGGCTGGTTCTGGTTCAAGATCTGCACATCACACAAGAGGACAAGCAGTACGTCATACAAGCGTCGGTCTCTGTCCTGGAGGTTCTTCAGGAACAGTCCCTTCAGCACGGGGTGACTCGCCACCTCGATGAGCGGCGATCGGTAAGTGCCCGTAGCGATCATTCGATTCGCATACTCCTCGTCGGACTCCCTTCTCACGACGTCATCCCTCCTTGGCTGCACGTTCACCGTAGGCGCCGGACGGGCTCTTCCGATGGCGAAGGGAGCGGTCTCAAAGGTGTTCTTCTCGCGAACCGTCCTGCACGTGTTGATCGTCGTTACCTGCTCCGGATCCTTCACAAACGCGATCAACTCGCCACCGCTCTGTGCGCTATACAGAGAAGGAGTCTCGTTGTCGCCAATCGTACTGCCCTCGTACAACTACACGATGAACAGCACGGAGGGGACACTCACGAGGAAAACCGTGTTCTTCGCGATTCCGTACTTCTCGAGCAGCTTCTGCTTCAACGCATCGCCCTAGTCGCTTATCCCCTTTTCTCGCCCCCTACAGTCATATTCTCCGCGCCGCTGATATCAAATTCGCCAAAGGGTCCAATGAACGTCACCAGCATTCTCTTTTTGGCAAGGACACGCTCAGTGTGAGTGTCCATGCCCATCAAGACCTCAGTGAAATGACCGAACAAACACCCCCAACTAGTACACATTACGCCTTCTCCAGCTTGAAAGCGGGAAGTCTGGCATAGCAAGCTTTGCAATAGGGCTGGTCGTCTCTCTCGTACTGCTCGCCCTGGGGAATGGAGCGACCACAGTCTGTGCACTTGAAACAGAGCTTGTGGTACGACTTGCCGTGGAACGTCAGCAGCTCCACGGGGTACACGCGCTTTCCGCACGTCGCGCAGGTCACCACCGTCGGCTTGAACATGTCCTGGAGCGCCTCGGCGTTCTTGCTCACCACGCGGTTCGCGTGCGTGTTCTCCTCGATGGAGTAGTTGCCCTTCGTGCCGTACTCCGCCTTGTTCGGGCGCGTTCCGTACAGCTGCTCGTAGCACTGCGGGCACAGCGGCTTGTTGTTGTGGTCGCAGTAGTCGCCGCCGCCGATGATCACGCCGCAGTTCACGCACTTGAAGCACAGCTTGTGGTACACCTTGCCCAGCGCCGTCAGACGCTCCGTGAACATCACCGCCTTGCCGCACGTGGGGCAGATGGGGTTGTCGCTCGTCGTGTCCATCACCACCGTCTCCACCTCGCCCTCTCTGTTGAACGTGATCTTTCCGCCAATGAAGTACGGGCCCTCGAACTCGTCCACCTTCGCCGAGTAGCGACCCACCGACAGCACGCACATGCACACCTTCTTGAAGTCCTTCAGCTCGTACAGGTCGTTCACGCAAAACAGATCCATTTCCGGGCAGCCAATGCTTCTCGCAAAGGAAATGAACGCGGCAACATTCTCTCTCTCGTAGAAAACCGGTCCTTGCCTGATCTACCCGTCATTTGCCGGCAACCATATCCACTTTCTTGATGGAGTTGGGTCTGATCTTGTTAGCGAGGTTGCACAGAACGACGCCGTTCTGGAGCGCGTTCTGGAATTCCTCCTCGTCGTCGGGGAACTGCTCCCCCATCACTTCTTGCATCCATTCGCGAGTAACCTACAATCCTAACTCCTCATTCCCAGCTAACCCACAATCCAATGATCAGACATTGTGGTAACAAAGATAGGCTATGTAAAGATAAAAGTGTGCAGCTCGTTCTTAACGGTTCAATGCATGTCGGCGCGCACTCATGGATGCATGGTTTGGGTCGGGGCGTCGGCATGGTATTCACGCTTTCGAGGATAGCAAGGAGGTGTTATGTGTGTTTCTGTATGGATTTCGATTTCAACACGATGGAGTGGGTGGATTCCGTTGTTTCTCATTAGCACGCTGGATTCAAAAGATGGATACGGGAGGAGGGTGGAATTCGGATAAGGAACCACACTCAGATGAATTGAAGGAAAGAGCTCCAATCCTCCGCTCCAAGAAGAGACAGAGTTGGACACACCACTCACTTTTGAACCAACAAAACAAGCCAAATATGCCCTAAATTAACGAATCATCTTCTTAATGGAGGAGTACATAGAACCCTCTTCCAGATACCTCGGATGCATCGCATCGCGAAGGTACTCTCTGGTCTTGCCCGTGTTTCCGTGGCGCTTGCCCGCTTTGTATCTCTTCAGCTACAACTCAGCGTCTGGACGCAGCCATACCTTTCCCGTGCCTGTGAATTCAAAGCGCTTCACCACACTTCTCTTTGATTTGATTCCGCTGCCGAATGAGCGAACAAACTAGCCATCAATCCTCTCGCTTGCATTCACTAGTGAATCGCCCAGAATGGAGTTGAACGTCGAAAACGCAGGGGAAAAACAGCGTGCTGCCGTCAATGTCGACTTCATCAAGCTACACGCATTAGACTCCTCGCTATTCACAGAAGCCTACAAGGAGAGGGAATTCATATACAGATGACAATCACAGGCAAGGTGTATAGAATAGTAACTCTTTTGTCGCTCCTTTTCCTCCTCATTCACACACTCCTTCCAATGCTCTCTCGCAGCGTTTTCCTCTGGAAGCAAGCGGGCCGTCGATGCTGTATTCCTTATCCCCTTTCCTGCCATTCCTAGTCTCCAATCACCTTGGACGCAACATCACCAGCCAGTCTGCGTATCTGATTAGCGAGGACACGCCCGTACTTCCGTTTCCTCCATTGGCTCACCTGTGTAGTTGACCAAGTACTTTACGCGTGCTCCGAAGATTGCCGAGGTAGAGAAGCACAGACTGTGGATAAATGAAGCCATGGACAAGTAGACGCCTCGTCATTCCCCTGTTTCGTAGGATGACGTCCGTCGAGGACGCCACCGCCATTCTGCGTACTTTTAGGACACACAACTACTTTCTCAACAACAAAGCGATCAGTAGGTCTCTCCGTGCCCAAGTTCACTCTAGACGCATTCATTCTGAACGGTCTGCGATTGGATGTGCGCAAGACAATCGATGGTTGGTGATGACGTGTGAGGAATTATGAATAGCCATCTGTGATCCCGAAATCGCGCTTCAGCCTCAGGAGGCGACACTGAATGTCATCCGCGTAGTCTCTATAGTCAAGATTGATGAATAGGGAAAGCTGAGGGAGAGTGGAGATGGGGACTACACAGAGAGTGTGTGTGCGAAGGAACGGTGACACGTAGAGCTGGAGAAGTACCTCGACTCCATGAAGCCAGAATCGGAGGTGAAGGAGGAGGAATACACGCCCTTCGAGCATCTCCGCAAGGTGAAGGAGAACTCGGACTTCTACGCCTTGGAATACACAGTGGACGTGAATCGGGACATCCTGGGAAAAGCGTAGCCCTGTTTCCTGGAACAAACCCCCATACACTGATACAGCCTCCACATACGGAGCCAACTCCTCCTCCGTCAGCTCCTTGAACGCCTGGTCCACGCCCACAATCGCCACGGAGCAATTCTCCTTCGTCAGCTTCTATCCCTCACTCCCACCAATCGCCCCTACCGAATCGCCCTGCACACACCCCTTCAACGCCTTCAATGCGTGGCGGATCAGTTCGTCCACCGTCACTACTCCATCACGCTCCCTCACGATTCGTACGATCATCACTCACACTCACCACGTTCGTCTCGGAGTTCATGAACTCGCGCGAGAGATACGTCTTCGCGCTCTGGCAACGCGAACCGATCGCCGTCGCGCTGTATTCGACATACTCGCCCGAGGGAGAGGTGTGGAAGAGATGCGGTCCCTTTGACTATGAAGTGAGTCGAGATGGAAAGGAATACGTCCACTCCCGCGATCAGGAAGCCCACGCCGTAGGGACGACGCTCATACGTCAGTGTGCAGAAATGCTCTTCTGTTTGTTATGCATCCATTCCACCCTCACTGTCCGCGACCTGACGCACCAACATCTCGATGGGCATCTTCCTCCCGTAGATGTACTCGTGCTCCATGCATTCTGTTCGCATATATCTACGCCTCACTTCTTCTTCATGCGATCAACTTTGAAAGCGCACGCGCATCGGCTGTCAGACCCGACATCGCCATACCCATGTGTGTATCCACCTCCACGATCTTTCGCTGGTACGAGGCAAGCTCGTTCGGCCTTCTGTCCGTGAGAGGAAACGAAACGCTCCCTACCTGCGGAACGCACTCAGCACGACATATCTATTTGTACGAATTCCACAGCACGCACTTCCCTGCTTCTCTGCCTCCGCCGCATACTTCACCTATCCCATTACTCTTCACAGCGCACACGCACTTGGTGAAGCTTTCCTTCCGGACTCCACACCGTCACGTCCGTGTCGTATTTGTTGCCATACATCTTCCCTCGATCACCTGTTTCTGACGAGAACGAAGACGCGAAAAGACAGCCGAATTCGACCCGTTTTCCGTCATCCATGACCCCGTTCAAATACTGCGTTTGCTGCGACTGTTTTTGTGTATCCGTGATGGTAGTGCGTGCGAGTGGTGAATGAAGGGGTAGAAGTCGTTTCTTGTGTTTGGTAAGAATGGTTGGATCGGCGGAATGGTGATCAAGCAACTCCGCGACAGAGGATTCACCGTGTACGAGGCGGAATCCAGATTGGAGAACACCCAGGATGTGTGTGCCGAACTGGACAGAGTCAAGCCCGATTACGTGATGAATGCTGCGGGATTG
>ENA-UEQW01002607-UEQW01002607.1-human-gut-metagenome-genome-assembly--contig:-NODE-2607-length-13431-cov-4.940243_pt1 | contig 13431 bp, 10 predicted proteins | sample MGYA00242947_ERZ507947 | MGnify/ENA primary metagenome ERZ507947 (study PRJEB26167, sample SAMN06115421) | human gut metagenome | host: Homo sapiens | place: China:Guizhou | collected 2015-03-17... | reverse complement strand
CGTATCGAGTCCTCTCATGCTCACTTCATCACCTCTTAGCTCCATCACACAACAATAGGAACCAGTCGCTTCATCAGTCTAGGAAGACACTCTCACAGCCAACTCCTCTTAGTGCATTCAGTGCCGATAGCTAATGCTATACGGCAACAATTATCGACGGTCTTATCTGAGGAGAGGCACATCGCCACACACGAATAGGATCCATTCCCATCCATATTCGATACGTCACACATTCAAATTGAGGCATCACAGAATATGCAAGACGAGTCACAGGCAGCAAGGTCACAAGATCAACAACGAAGAGACATCCAGGGAAGCTATGCAATGAGGGGATACTAAGTCCCACTTAAAGCACGAGAGACTCGACAATACTCAATCAGACCGCGTAAGGAAGGAAGAAGGAGAATGCGCATCATCATCAGCCGATTTATGCATTTCACGGGAGATAAGCCACACTATAGCGGTGATCAGAACCTCCATGGGTTGAAGTACGACCATTCTTGGGCCCATTTCAGCCACGCACTTCTGTAATCCGGCACCATTCTGACTGGTATGCCCATCCCATAAGCCATCCACGCTGGCCTTCACAGCCCCGAACTCGCTCGATTGTTCGCACGCTGTAGATCACCATAGACCGCCACGATCTTCCCCGGATCCCGCCCCACCCCGTCATTTCCCGTCTATCCTACATGTAACAGACACCATTCTCACCTGAAGTGTGTGGAATGCAGGCAACTGAGAGAATCGCGGTTATTCCTTGATTCTCCCAGTGATCTCCATACTTGATCAGTCAGGCTCTATTGTTGTGATTGTGCATCCCATTTCATTCTATAGCATTGACCGATGTCACACACAGCACATGAGCGGCTGTAAGCAATCATCACAAATCATGCATAACTGTCTCAGATGACACTTGCAACCATCACAGCGCACTCTATCCTTTGTGAACAACCTACTAATACCTTTGATGGTGATATGTAATATGTGATATGACCCCTCCAGTGAGTAATCATGCACTTTCGGCGTATTTGAGGGGTACCAAGTGGATTGCTGCGGGAGTTGTGGATGTGGGGTTGTTGTACTCTTCAATAGGAATGAAGAAACACAAATGGGAAGTGAATGAAGGTCGAAATGAGTGATGGAAGGGGTAGAGTGAGTAAGGTGATCATCTCTCTCATCCATCATCTCAGTCTTCTTTCAACAAACACGCCGTCTTCACTTACGTACTCATGGCAACTCAGCAGACATCAGGCATCATGACTATCACGCTCTTGGTCGATAGGTCCTCGATCCTGAGGAGTCAGTGACATCATCATCACACCCTCCACTGACCACTCTCCTTCCATGTATCATTGCCTTCCACAGATGAATGACATCACAACAGTGGCGCTAGAGTCCTTGATAGATCCTAAGGGTCAATGACGACAACATCCTCCTACACTCCATCATATCCCGCAGATGCTTCACGTTGGGTGCAGACATTCCACAGACAGAGCATCACGATGACATCCAAGATCGTCATCAGAATGATCTTCACTCCACCGAATCACTCTCAGGACAGCTTCCACTACCAGTGCCCTTCATCTTGAGATCGACTTGTATTTTGACCCCATCGAGAATCGCGCATTGTCTAACCACACTCTTCCCAGTTTGACCAAAATTGGACTCCTTACAGGATATACCACTCAGAAATGAACATATCAACGAGATATGGTGATGATACCTCATCCACCCAATATGAGGAATCACAGTATTACATAACCCATCTACGGCATGAAATGCATATCCAATGCTAATCCAGAGCCGCACCTCGAGCAAATGCAAAACACAGGTACTATAGAGATTCTATGTGGCTATATGTAATACATTTGGTAGTATACATTACCCCTTCCCTGCATGCACTGGCAATAACGCGGAGATGAAAGCACCATAAACGGTAGTCAGGATGCCTTGGAGCACGGTACACAAGAACTACCAATGGCTAGTGTATGCATTAAGATTGCGGACTTCCCTATTGAACAACAAGAATACTATTACGGGCAAGACTCGCAACACTCTCTTGGTACTTCGATATCCCAAGCCATAGTTTAAATACTAGATATTCCAGTCCTAGGAGTCTCCATATGGAGACCGATGCTTGATGCGAGCTCCCGCGGTTATTCATTGATCGTGGCTCCTGTTGATTCTCCCCAAACACCTCTTTGTGTATTAAGTAAACAGCGTACTACCCTGCTTCTACTATTCTTATATACAGATGGAAGAAGAGAATTCGAATGCAACCTGGATCGAAGACTACATTAACAGCGTTGAGAAAGCCGTTAGTGTCATGACGGATAACTTGATGACTATATGCAAGATGTTAAAGAACAATAAGGCGGTAGCCAGTGATCAGACTAAGGGTAGTCTTTCATGAATGTTGCACATATATAGATAAGCTATGCAACCTTCTATCGTTGCTACTCCCTTGGAAGAGCAACGGAGAGTACCTGATGTCCATTGCCAGGAGTATTGCCGCTGGGAACATTCACGATATTCTGGCAGGAGACACAATGCCTCTAATGCAATCTTTGTTCAGTAGTTGATTGTTGCGTTGATAATTGCAGTCAGGGCTGAAATGCGTTGCTCTCTATTGAATGGCCGCGATGACGAAATTCCAAGGGAAGTATTGCCTGAAGTAGATGCGCATCATTAGGCTAATTTGTAGTTCATCCTCTCGCGTATCACTTCTCTTGATATGAGCGTAAAGGACGCTTCAAACAGAAGGAAACTAGAGATTATGAGAGACATTCTGTACAACTACCTTGATAACAAGGAGATTGAACCAATGATGAAGGAAACGAAGATTTATCGTGAACTAGAGCGTGTTCTACCAAGAAGCAGCATTGAGTTTTCAGATAGTGAGGTTTTTAATCGATTCAAGAATCTGTGCTCTGCAAGGATCAGGAACATCATGGTACTATCAGACAGTTTGCACTCATCATGACATAGAATGCGACTAGTAAATGGGAGTACATGAATGGCCCAAGCCGGAGTCAGCCACTGCAATTGCCGAATGCATACAATGCATATAAAGATGGCTGTATTGTGGACCTGGCATCTCCAAATCATTCTTCTCTCAATCATGAGAAGGATGTCGATGATGTTTCTGGATCATCTTTTAACTCACGCTGTAGAAGGTGGCTCGTATGAACAAGAAGAAAAAGAGGATTGCTAAACAGAAGAAGATGCAGGAGAAGAAAGAGATGGAAGAAGAGCTTTCTACAAGCATGACAGTTGAGGATCAACCATCTGCTAATTCTAGTGTTCTCGTAAGAAGCTGTGATGCAGGATGACTCAATAGAGTACGAAGGACCCTGGAAAGGTGATCAACACACGGAGAAGAAGTACCGAGAACCATCCTAAAGACGATAGCAGTGATGATAGTCTGTTCGGGTTTTAGCGATGCTTCTTGTTAGTTGAAAGAAACCACTCAGTGCAAAGTAACACCAACACTTAACCATTCGACACGTCCGGGGCAATACTCCGCGTCACAGGCCTTCGATTCGCCGGATCTCCTTCAATGTAGTCAAACAAAGGCGACTTCGGGATAGGCTTGAACTGTCTGATGCACAACTTGAGATACGACACGCCATACTTCACATCCACACAGTCGAACTTCGTCACTAACGCTTTGTTCAAAACCAACCTGTTCAGTGAGATCGGAATCACCAGACTCTTGTCCAAAGCAACGGAAATGTCACCAGGGATACGTGAGCTGTAGAGGAAGACGCTGTGGTGCTGTGTTTCCATGAAAGTGCTGCCGCTTTCGACTTTCAAGGGAACACACAATGCCTGATAGTAGGGGTAATCGCCATTCACCATCTCAGCAGTGTATCCAACGATCAGGAAAGGAACAACACGTCCGTTGAACAGTCTTGTAAAACCAATGTACTGCGACAGCGATTCCAGCGGAACAGTAGACTTCCCCGCTGGTTGAAAGGATCCAGTACGCACGCTTCCAATCTTCACCTCTGAGAGAATGGTCTGGATGCGATTCTTGTTCTTCATCTCCTTCACATCCAGACACGACTCCTTGGTCTCGGGTTGTGATGCACCGTCCTTGGTGATAAACGACATCGAGCGAGTGAATTTCACATGTTCCTTCGTCTTCCTTCTCTCTCGGCCATACTTCTCCACCACTTTGCGTAGCTTCTTTTTCTTCTCCGAGGTACAATACGGGGTAACAACGTCCAAAGCACCACAACAGGGAGTAGAATCGCAGTGATAAAACTCCGCATCCAATTCAATATTACTCAATGTCATGTTATCATAAACATCCCAATCCAATTCCAATCTTCCTCACCCAACGGATTGCTCAAAACCACATCCACTGAAGCGTCTCTTTCCCTGCAGAAAGAGTACACTTCTGCGGTGTTACACCCCAATAGACGCTTTTGAATCGTCTTGTTGGGGTTGCAACTTGTAGCCACCGCTTTCTTCACGAAGCCGTACATGTGCTCTTGAGTGAAGCAGTTGTTGTCAATTGCACATCCATGGCAAATGACACTTAACGCGATGTGTCGAGTGTTGTGAACACTCGGTGTCACCGAAGACGGTGATACTTCTCCCTGAAGGACGGCGAGGAAGAAGTCGATTACGGCTTGTACCAGGAGCAAATCGTGATATGCTCCATCCGATGTGAAGACGAAGCTGAGACCGTCGATGACCACCTTCATCGCGAAGACACTCGGAATCGTCATGGAGTCCTGGAACAAGAAGCTGAAGAGCGCGAACCCCATGACGAGGCAGTCATGGCACTTCATCGCCTTGAAGCGCGACGGGGTGAGTGAGTCTTCACCGATCCCCTCAAGGGTGTCGAGAGGAAGGGACTGCAGCCTCTTCTTGGCCTTCTTCAGGATCTCCTTGTCTGGGCGATACATGGAGAATCCTTCCGTGACACGTCCGTGGAGCGCGACGTCAACGTACTGGTTCAAGAATGCTTCTTCAGGCGAGCTTCCAGCGTTGTCTTCGTTCGCGAGGAACGACAGGAAGCCGTACAGGACGTTGGTGACGAAGTGCATCACGTCCTGTACCATTACGATGGACTTGGGCACCATCAGTCCTTCGTCTGGGTGCAGATCCACGTCCTTCGGGTCTTGCGGACTGGTATTGAGATACGTAACCGTTACTAATGCAGTTGCTCTTCGTTATCCGTTTTATCTGTTTCTTCAACAAACAACCCAGGAAAGGAGCTATTCACTCACTTCAGTAATGCCCGTTACGGCAACCATCTTACGACTCAGCCTACCAAAGTCCTTTCCATTGTCGGTCAAGTAATTCATCTTCACCTTCACATAATAGTTGTCAGCCGGCTGGCGAGGCACGAGCACTGTCCAGTAGGCGTTGTCCTTGTCCTCGGTGTTGTATCCAATCACAACACCCGCGAAGGTGAACGACGACTCACCTCCGATAATGGGCTGGGCGACGTCGATGGGTCTGAGCGAGAGCGGCGAGCTGTGCTGGAACTGGAAGGTGTCCAGCGACATCATCACCACCACGGGATTGCCCGCGTTCACCTGCTCGTACAGCCACTTCATGTTGCGATGACTCTCGCTGGGACGGTTTACCACGGGCTTGTACTACTCCTCACGCCATTCCCACTCACTCACGCGCTGACAGTCCTCGCTCCACTCGCCGTACAGGCACACGCCCATCGATTCCGCGTAGCGAACGACCGACTCCACATTGTTCGCATCGACTCCGTTCAGCTCGTCGCGCATGGCGTCCTTCACCTTGAACAGCTTCTACCCCTCACTTCCCTCTCAATCACCCACTCCTTCAGACATGTCCTCCTTACCCTTCACGCGAATCACGTTCATCGCGTTCAGCACCGCCTGCACCACGTAGTCGCTGTAGCCCGCGGCATCAGTCATCAGCTGACCATTCATCACGGACAGTGCCGAGGCGCTGAGGTCGACGATCGACAAGACCGGGAACTCTGTAGAGAAGGTCTCGATGGAGGAACGCAGACGGCCGAAGGCGATGGGAAGGTCCTGGAGAACGAACGGCGAGTAGTCGCCAACACCCGCGTAGTAACCGTCCGCGACGATGTGCGCGTCGATGATTCTGTCGCCCGTCGTGATGCGCTGCAGGAACGCGCGACGATTCGCCTTCCTACGCCTCACGCGCTCTCTCCACACTCACGCCTCGTCATTCATCGACAACAGAGTCAATACATCGTTCTCCAGCGTCAACACTTGCGAGCTGAACGCCATCACGAACTCCACCACTGCACCCATACCCGGACTACACGTAAACTCTCTCTTCCTCGCTCACTAGGTGTTGGGCGGCATGGGCATGCTCGTCAGACTCTCATCCACGCACAATCGCATCGCGCTCAACGCGCCGTCCACACGTGCACGCAGCATCTTCTTGCCTTCTCCGCACACAACAGCCCGCTGGAGGGGCGTGGAGGACGCGCCCCCGTCCTGCTTCTTGAAGTACGCGCCGACCTCGAACATCGTGTTATACATCACGCACTCGATTCTACACCACCTATTGCTCACGCCTCACACACACACGCACATCTCGTGCGACTTGCCTCGATTCAGCGACCTGACCCACGGGCCGGAGCTGGAGACGGTTTTGTTCTTTTCGCCGATCTCCCTCACAGTGATGTAGTCTCCCATAATCACGACACATTCCGTGTCCAGCGTCTCTTCACACCCTCCGGAGAAAGGATTGAACCAATCACTCACAGTGTCGCCCATAATCGCTTTTCTGGGCGACACGCCATTCATCACGATGACATCGAAGTCTCTCGTGTGGATGTAGTACTCCTTGTCAGACAAGCACACGTACACCGACTTCACCTCGCCCGCCTCCATCGCCAGCCCCGTCAGTCCCTGCGACTCCACGGAGTACGCCGAGTCCACGTAAACAGTTCCCGCCTGCACCGCACGCCTCGCGCGCAAGCGGAGACTGTGGGAGCAGGACGCCCCCGGGGGCACGAGCGGTCCGGCAGTGCTGTGGTCGTGGACGAGTAGGTTGACTGTGATGCTCGAAAAGTGCCCGTCTTCGATATACCCTCTCACCTCCAACTCGGCCATGTGTTTGGGACCAGCCGCCGCGCCCGAGATCACAGCGTTGGTGGTGTTGAAATTCAGACCCTCTGGAAGACCCGTCACCTCGTAGCGAGTGAAGCACTCATCCTGGGAGTAGCAGACGATATAGGGAGTCAGAGTGACCTCCTCGTCCACGTACGCGTGGATGCCCAGACCGATGGTCATATACACTACTTCCGCCAATACCAGATGGAAAGGCACGACGACTGTGGCTGACCACTCGGGGTTGGATGCTCGGATGGTCACAGAGAAATCCTTCACTTTGCTGTTCCACTTGGGCGTGCCCGAGATAACGCCCGTGGTGGCATTTAGACTCAGACCCGTGGGCAGCGAGCCGGCACTCACCTCAAAGAGAGCGACGAGGCCTGAGAAGGTGGGAGCGCCGCTGGAGAAGGCAGAACCACTGAATACGGTGAAGGCTGATTCGGAGTACAGGAAGTTGGTGATTGGCTTGTACGTGCACTCGCCCAGCACCTCGCCTAACACGCCATCAACACACTCCCGATAGGTGTAACCGAGCATGAACTGAGGGCACTTCAGCACCGACTTCTCCCCGTTGTTCACAGCGGGGTAGTTGCCGTCCGCGGCGCACGCGCCAGTGCTTTGAGGCACGCAGTACTGCATCACGTACGCGCTGGTGGTCAGTACATCTGAGGAAGCCGCGTCCACCACGAACTTGAACTGGTTGAAGACTGCGTGACCCAGCGGCATCGACCACGCCGAGCGTCCCTTGCTCGTCGTCGTCTGGTTCGTCACCGCCAGCGCGCTCGTGTACTCCTCGCTGCTCTCCCAGCGAGCATGAATGGAGAAGTCGTAGCCAGATACAGCATTCTGAGTCTGCAGCGCGAAGCTGTTGAAGCGCGAACCCTCCAGGTTCTCCACCGTCCACGACAGGAAGGAATCTACGGTGTTGGGAATGTTGCCGAGTGTAAGAGGGTTCAGGTCCAGCAGGTCCTCCTTCGTGCAGCCCGACACGTCGCTGCTGTCAATGGCAGAGAAGGAATCGAGAACAGGCGAACACTCGTTCACGCCGAACACGCCCGTCGCGTCGAACACCAGCGCGCTCTCGCCAGCGGCGCGGTGGATCTCGAAGGCGATCACGTTCTTGCCCGTCACAGCGCCTACCGTCGGCAGCACCACGTGGAACTTGGAGAAGAGCGTCGCGTCGTGCGCCGCAATCGCCTCCGTGTTCTCGTCATAGTTGTCCTCCAAGTTGAAGCGCGCCACGATGCGGCCGTTGAAGTATGCGACCACACCGCCAGCGTACTTCACGCGCACGTTCAGCACGTGGTAGTCGTCCAGAGAAGGAATGTTCACCTCGTGTCTCACGTACGCCGTCGTGGTCGTATGATTGCCGAACGCCACCGCCTTCTTCGTCTCCCAGCCCGCCTCGTCACAGTCCACGCTCTTCCAATCCACGCTCACAGCCTCCTCCTTGTTCCACACCTTCCACTCCCCGCACTCGACCTGGAAGGGCAGCAGCGAGGAGAACGTGACGGAAGTTGCATACGCGTCGCTACGTACTTGACCCACCTCGAACACCATCTCATCATCCACCGCCAGATACCAGCCCTTGTAACTCGGATTACTGGATGTCATGCTGTTGTAGATCGCGAGCGTATAGAGGGAGTGCGGTAGGCACCAGCTGAACTCGTTCACGTCAGCCTGCGGCACGAAGTAGATTCTATCTATGGAACTACCGGAAGCTGTCTTGCCGAGATACAGCGAGTAGCTCACTCTCCAGTTTTCGTAGAAGGGGCCGATCACCGCAGTCACGCGTGATCGGTCTCCCGTGCAAGCCAGCACGGTAATGCTGACGGAAACGGTGCACGTGCCGCCACCAACCTTCTTCGCGGTGACTTGGTACACCGTGGTGGGCGACTCCACGAGGGCCGTGCCCTGAAGCACGCCGGAGTTGGAGCTGATCGTGAGCCCCGCGGACAGCGCGGGCGAGATGGTGAAGTCGTAGTAGTACTCGTTGTTGGAGGGGGACTGCGGCGTCATACCCACGTCCTTGTAGGCAGTGATGGAGGACGAGGGATACGCGAAGTCGGCGACGGAGGCGGGCAGCAAGTCCATGAACAGCCCGATGCCGCTAACAGTCCACGCGCACGAGTTGGGGTTGCCCGTGGCGATGTTCTCGAAGCGGTACTGGTTGTAGGGCCTGTCGCTCTCCAGCCACAGTCGCTTGACCTCCTTCTCGCCGCTTGTGAACCACACCATCCCGCTCACATCGCGCAGCGTCACCCACGCCTCCGCGTCATTATTGCGCGCCTTCACAGTAACGAGAGCAGGACGGGCGTAGTAGATGCGCCAGAGCGTCAGCGTGAAGGAGGAGAGCCACTCGCGCCGGTCGTTGTCGAAGACGACGGTGAGGCTGTTGTCGGCGCACGTGCTAGAGCTCATTTTAGTCTCGTAGTATGTGTCCAGGACCTTGTCATAATCTCCCTCCAGGCCCTCTGGCGTCTGGCTGTAGTCGAACACGCGAGGCATCGCGTTGACGAGGCGCACGGTGCAGTCGAAGGAGGCGGCGGTCTGCGAGGCGGTCGGTGCCACGAGCGCGGCAGCGATCGTGTTCGTGCCCTCCTGCAGGTAGTTCACGGCAGTGGTCATCGTTCTCTTCGGCAGCGAGATCTGGTGGTACTTGAGCTCGGTGTAGGTGTTCGTGCTCACGCTGTCGGCGCTCAGCTCGCCCTCCACGCCGTTGCGGAACACCTCCACACCGTTCATGTAGATCACACAGCCGTACTGGTAGCGCAGCGAGATCACGAAGCCAGCCACGTCCTCGAGAGACGTCGCGCTGAACGAATTCTTGTAGAGCTGAACCGGCGTGCTCGACGCAGGATAGCTGCCCATCACACTCGACTCCCAGCCCGCCGTGCTCTCGTTCGTCCACTCGGCAGGCACCTGGCCCACCTTGTAGAACCACTGCGACTGCGGCGCGATCGACCACTTGGTGCGGAAGCCAGTCAGGGACCTATAGCCCATTTCGCGATCATAGCGCATCCGCAGAACCGTGTCGTACTCCTCCCCGTACAGGATCGCCCGCAAGTACAAGAAGGAGTTTTTTTCCCACGCGAAGGTGTAACTGTTTCTCTGATTCATGTTAATGTTGACCTTCTCCGCCATGAGACAGATCGTCGTGCTGAAGACCGTGTTCTTATCATCCCGCGTCGTTTGCTTGTTGAACACCACATCGCCCGTGCTGCTGTCCGTGATGGAGAGCACTTCGTCCTGTGGGTTCCATTTGTAGGTGCGGGTGAGTATCAGCGACATGCCCGTGCACTGGACCACTTCCAGCGTGAACGTGCCGCGAGTCGTCTGTCCATTCACCACGGACGTGACCGTGAACTCGGTGCTTGAGAGCACCTCGGTAGGAATGCCTGAAACAACGCACGTTGCAGCGTCAAGTGCGATTCCCGCGGGGAGCGTAGGAGTAATGGAACACGCGGAGAACAGCGCCAGCGTGGGGCGAATCAAGACGCTCTCGAACTTAGCAAACACGGAGGAGGACGCGGGCGTGAACACGATGGGCGGCACCACGTCGGCGCACGTCATGGGCTGGATCTCGTTGAGGCGTAACGCATCACTGCCTGTCGACGAGTCGATGGTGAGATGGTAGGAGGCGAAGGTGTCGGAGTAGAAGTAGCCGAAGAAGGTCTTGTATGTTTCCGATGTATAGGTCACGTCCGACGCGGAAAGGACGGTGCTGTAGGGGCCTGACGCACTCATCGCTCCCGACAGGGTGAAGGAGGAAGGAGCACTGTCTACATTGCTGTAGGGATTGATGCGCATCGCGTTCACGTAGGTGTGTCGGTCCGTGAAGTCGTAGGTGAGGGTGATGGGGAGGTCAGCGGTAGAGAAGAGATGGGAGCTGCTGGTCTCCCAGTCAAAGACGCGGTTATAGTTCGTCCCAGCCGAGTCAGTCACTGTGACGTCGTACGGGTTGATGAAGCACTTGTCCGACTCCGTCGTGGGAAGGGTCGATGCCAGCGAAGCCACGAACGCGTCGAACTCCACAGCGTTCTCGCCCGTCGTGGGGAAGTGCAGCTCCACAGCCAGCACGCTGTTCGCTTCGATTTCCTTCGCGGGACGAATGAAGCCGTGGTACTCGTAGGCAGTGAAAGCGTCTGTCGAGAGAGTGGAGGGATTGACTTCACCGTCAGCCATGTGGTCGCGGTACACCTCAACGCCGTTCACGTAGGCAATGATACCGAACTTGTAGTTCATCGACACCTCGTACGCAGCCATGTTGGGAAGACCCACAAACGTCTTGCGGAAGTACTGCGTGCCCGACACAGCCGAAGCGGAGCCCAGCGTCACCGTGGTCCAGCTACCGTCCGAGAAGTTCAGCGTGTTCCAGTCCGCAGGAATGGACGTCGTAACGAGCATCTTCCACTCCTCATTCTTCATCACGGGGTAATGAAGAGAAAGATCGAAGAACTGTTGTCTTCCGACTGTCATCCAGTTCTTGAAAACGATGTTCCCGTAGATACCATACACGTACACCCAAGCACCATTAAACCAGAGCCTATCGCTATTCTTCGTCAACTTGAACGTGTACTGACTGTTCGGCGTGGCAGGCAAGCAGTAATCATTCGTATAGTCGCTTCCCCCACCAAAGCTGGAGCTGCTCACCAATACGGTTGTCCCGTTCAAAAAGTGATACCGTTCACCATTGAGTCTGCCTATTGACCGCTTCACAGCTCCGACATAGACTTCTCCCTCTTCACAACTCAAACTGAGAGCAACCGTAACTATTCATTATCCACCGATAGATAACTGAACGTAGACAGAAAAATAATAGCAACATGTGCGAATAACGGATTATCCGTTTTGAGATAAGGATGATTCTAATCCAGACCAGAGGATGTCGTGCGCCAATTGTGCGTCCAATCGAAAATGCTCTCTTCCTTCTTCAGAATACCTTTTCATGGGAGGAGTATAAGACGCAAGGACTATTGAATAGGGTTAGTAATGATGAAAAGTGCAATAGAAAACCGTGTAAGTGGGAATCAACGTCACTCGTCGTTCGTCTATGCCGAAGACATGCTGATGACATACTGATGATGTACTCACACCACACTCTTTGAGCGAGCCCTAACAGAGCATTTCCCTCCCTCCCAAGGAAGCACGCATCCACTCTCACGAACTCAATACAGGACACAGAGTGAGCACAATACCCTCCATTCCGCTCACATCACACACAAATGCTCTCCAAAACCGCCTCAACCCTTTGGAGGCATTTCTCTCCCTTCTCCCTCGTCAACCCTCGTTTCTTCTCCACTCTACGCATTGGAGTTGACGAAGCCGGTAGAGGCGCCGTTCTTGGACCCTTGGTCATTTCAGCCGTTCTCCTGAAAGAGGAGGATGAAGAAAGGCTCAAATCCATTGGAGTTCGGGACTCCAAGCAAATGACTCCCCAAAAGCGATTCGAAGCCTACGACATTATTCTTGAAAAGGCGATTCGCAGCTGTTCCGTTCACATGTCCTCGCTGTCCATCGACAAGAAGCGAGCGCTCGGCCTCTCCATGAATCAAATCGAGGAGAATCACATATTCGAGTTATTGCGGCGGTTTCAAGACAGCGAAGTGGACAGCATCGTGATCGACGCCTTTGTCAGCAAGAATCACCGGCTAGAAAGGGAAGCATCCCGCATGTTTCCGGATATCGAGGTTGTGTGCGCCTTCCATGCCGATGCCAACTACACTTGCGTTGCTGCTGCGTCCGTGATTGCAAAAGTGGGATTAGTGATATGGGATGAGAAATAGGTGGAACGCGATCGCGCCATGCTCGAACTGTCAAAAGAGGTGGAATTCGATTTGGGATCGGGCTACAGTCACGACCCCCAGTCTCTGGAATACATCCGACGCTTCATTCGGGAGAATGGAAAACCACCCGTCATAGCCCGCTCGTCGTGGGCAACAACCCAGCGGATACTTGAAGAAGAGCTCCACACCTCGTCTGTTTGTTCGGAGTACACACGATGAATTGATCAGAATGAGTCACTGTACGCGCAACGGAGAGTGATCGTCCTCCTTCGTAAGGAAGACCCTCGGATCACCGGTCGTGCACTATGGAGTGGTTGTTTTGGTTCGACAAAAGGAATTTACTTCGTCTTGACTTAAGGTAGGTCGTGCTGTGCTGCGCATGGAGAGACGGAGAGACTAATTCGGGTCGTAGAAGCATGCCCAGTCTTGATTACACTCATCCTCGTGAATATGGTCCTGGTTCTCGTTGCTGGTACTCCTCCCTGTCGTGTAAACGCTAATTCGTAGCCGTGCTTGCGGTAACCGCCGTGGTCTCATTAGAAAGTACGATCTGTTCC
>ENA-UEQW01002606-UEQW01002606.1-human-gut-metagenome-genome-assembly--contig:-NODE-2606-length-13433-cov-5.965184_pt1 | contig 13433 bp, 6 predicted proteins | sample MGYA00242947_ERZ507947 | MGnify/ENA primary metagenome ERZ507947 (study PRJEB26167, sample SAMN06115421) | human gut metagenome | host: Homo sapiens | place: China:Guizhou | collected 2015-03-17... | reverse complement strand
GGAATACTCTTTTTGTCGGCGTAAGTCATTTGTTTTTTCATCTTGGCGGCTTCCGGGTATATCTCGGAATTGATTCCTGCGGCCCGTAAGGTTTTCAGTACAGGGAGACAGAAAGCCTCTTCTTTTTCCCCGAAATTCACGAAAAGCACGCGGGTAGTTGCCGTGGAATCTTTGGGGAAGATGTCCAGTTGATTCATCACGTCGAAGATGCGGTCGGCCCCGAAGGATATACCAACGCCCGACATATTTTTCATTCCGAAAATTCCGGTCAAGTCATCATAACGCCCTCCTCCGGTAATACTTCCAATCTCCACGTCCTTGGCTTTTACCTCGAAAATGGCTCCGGTGTAGTAACTCAATCCGCGGGCAAGAGTTAGGTCTAGCTTTATTTCCGTTTGGATATCCAGTTGATTCAAATAACGGAATACGGTAGAAAGCTCTGCAACTCCTTTTAATCCGGTTTCACTGTCTTTCAAGACTTCTTGCAAGCGGGTCAACTTCTCTTCGTTGGAACCTTCTAAGCGTAATATGGGTTGTAATTTTTCAATAGCCTCTTCTGACACTCCTTTTTCCCGGAGTTCGGCATTCACGTTTTCAGCACCGATTTTATCCATCTTGTCAATGGCAACGGTAATGTCAACCAGCTTGTCGGGGTGACCGATCGTTTCGGCAATTCCGGCCAGCACTTTCCGGTTGTTAATCAGCAGGCGTACATTTATTTTCAGCCGTTTGTACACCTCGTCCACGATCTGAACCAATTCCACCTCGTTCAACAAAGAATCGCTTCCCACGACATCCACGTCACATTGGTAGAATTCTCTATAACGCCCTTTTTGCGGTCTATCGGCCCGCCACACGGGTTGAATCTGGTAGCGCTTGAACGGGAATGATATTTCATTTTGGTGTTGTACCACGAATCGAGCGAAAGGCACGGTCAAGTCATAACGCAATCCCTTTTCGCAAATCTTGTTGGTCAACCGGGGAATATTGCGTTCCTCCACTTCACTATTAGTAACAGGAGCCAGAAAATCTCCGGAGTTCAGTATCTTGAAAAGTAATTTATCCCCTTCCTCGCCGTATTTCCCCATGAGGGTGGAAAGATTTTCCATCGCCGGGGTTTCCAGCGGCAAATAACCATAAAGTTTGAATACGGATTTGATCGTGTCAAATATATAATTTCTTTTCACCATAACTTCCGGTGAATAATCTCTTGTCCCTTTCGGAATAGATGGAGTCTGTGCCATGTCGTCTTTTTTAGCTTTTATCTTAATAGTGATGCAAATATAAATGATTCTGATTTCTTTTGAAACTCTTCGGTGGAATAAATATTGATTGCTGGTGGGGTGTTGCTGAATCCTTAAGGTAAAACCATTGAAATACTTGGGAGATGGCGACCTTATTAAAAGGCCGGTATTGCTATGGCATTAAGCAATCTTTGCCTATAATTTCATGGTGATCCGGTTATAAGTTCATTTCTTGTATTTTTTCGGCACGGGAGTATAAAATACAAAGAGAATCATTATTTTTGCTTTCAATAAGGAAATGTGGCCTATGCAGAATGAATTGACTTTGTTCCGGAAAATGCAAGAGGGGGATTGGTATGCATTTAATTATTTTTTCGAGTCTTACTCGGAACGGTTATATCTTTATGCGTTAGGTTTTGTCGGGAATCGAGCGGAGGCGGAAGATATCGTGCAGGATACGTTTATTTACCTGTGGGTGAATCGGGCAAAAATAACCCATACCGGTTCCCTTTATAGTTATTTGAGTCAATCGGTCAAACATGCGTGTATAGATTGGAAACTTCACGAAGAAGTCGAACGGAAGTACCGGCAGGAGATAATGACCTCTGGGGAAGAAACGGAGGAAAAAACGGATAATTTCGAGGAATTGTATGGTCGTTTGCAGGTTGTTATGGATAGTTTGCCTCCCAAATGCAAGGAAATTTTTATATTGGGATGTGTTGAGGGATTAAGTTACAAAGAAGTTGCAGAACAATTGGGGGTATCCGTGAATACAGTGAAAACCCAAGTCAAAGTTGCTTACAAAAAAATTAAATCTGAATTTGGTAATACAGATAAAAATTTCATGTTGATCTTGTGCAATTCTTTTTTCAAGAGATAGGCTCTTGCCATTTATTAATCCTACCTACAGGGTGAATCTTAATACTTATATATAAGTGATTGCCGTCTTCAGGAATGGAATCATTTTACAAAAAAAAATACAATTTCTTTTCACCCTAATTTACCTGTTTCTCGCTTTATGCATAGAAAGTCGGATAAGAAGGCTTTACTCTAAAAAAACGAGGTAGTATGAGTACAAAAGATGAAAAAGATTGGTTACGGGCAATATTGGAGGGGAAGGTCAAGCCGGGAGATGCCGAGTGGAAAAGGATATGGCAAGAGGAGGACTTTACCGGCGTGAGACGTGTGTTGAGAGAGGTCGGGATGCGGAAAAAGGATGAGTTGGTGGCCGATCGTCAAAAAATGTGGCAAGCCATCGAGCAATACCGAGGTGAAGGTAAAAACCGGAGGCGTGTGTCAATATGGCGTTGGGTGGCTGCCGTGATGTTGCCTTTATTGTTGTGTGGTACGTTGTGGCTGAGTTTACGAGAGAAGAAAGAAGTGCTTGTTGCAAAAGTAACCCCAGAGATCGAGGCCGGAACAGCGCATGCCGTGTTGCTTATGGGACAAGGGGAAAGAATAGATTTATCCATGACTTCGGGTGATACCATTTTAAACAAGGGAGATGTCCGTATCCGATTCGATTCTTCTAAAAGCGTGACGTATGAACAAGTGGTCGGAACTCCCGCTAAGGTAGAGTACAACACGATCATTGTTCCTCGGAAAGGCGAATATCAATTAATTTTGGCAGATGGTTCGAAAGTTTACTTGAACTCGGAGTCGAGACTTCGTTTCCCGACTCATTTCGAAGGAAAAGAGAGACGGGTGTATCTGGAAGGTGAGGGATATTTCAAGGTGGCGAAGGATGCTGCAAAACCTTTTATAGTCGAGACAAAAGAGGTGAATGTAAGAGTGTTGGGAACAAGTTTTAACGTGAACGCTTATGCCTCGGAGATGGCCGTCCGGACAACGTTGGTTTCCGGTAAAGTGCAAGTGAGCAATAGGACGGGCGAAGAAGTCACAGTACTAAATCCGGGACAACAAGCTGTGTGGCAGGGAGGATGTTTTTCTACCCAAGAGGTTGACGCGTTGGCTTTCACGGCATGGATAGATGGAAAATTTTACTTTGAAGAAGGTGCCACTTTGAAAAAAATTACAGAACAATTACAACGGTGGTATGATCTTGATTTTATTTTTTCCTCTGAAAGGGTAAAACAGTTTGTTTTTGCCGGAATGATTAAAAAAGAGTACACGGCCGACGAGATTTTCTCCATGATAGAGAAAACAACACGAGTGAAATTTAATGTGCATGGAAGGACGATAGTTGTAAGTGAATTAGATAAATATAATTAACTAAAAATAAAACCGGGAGTTGTTGCTGCAAGTCCCGGTACAAAAGAACATCACGAGAAGTTTGCGAGACCCTCGATGATGATTGTTTAACTCTATATTACAAAACTATGAAAAAAAATCGAACGGGTACGTATTTTCCGTTAAGAAAATCGCGTGTGAAAATTTTGATGGTTATGAAATTGACTTTTTTATTGGTGTTAGGCTTCGTCTTTTCTCTTTCCGCGAGTGTACGAGCACAGGATCAGATTGTGACATTGAAGGTGAAAAAGACACCTTTTTCCAAGGTGATTTCCGAGTTGAAACAACAGACATCACTGGATTTCTTTTATAGTTTTAACGAAGTGGACGTGAATCAGCTCATTTCGTTGGACGTGAAAAATATGAAAATAGATGAAGTGCTACACCGGATGTTGGGCGAGAGATTCACGTGGGAATATGTAGACAACATGGTGGTTATCAAACCTCTTCCGGTAGGTGAACAAGAAAAGAAATCTGTGCGGGTGAAGGGGTTCGTGTATGATGTAAATAAACAACCTTTGGTAGGAGTGACAGTAAAGCTCGTGGGGGTAACTTTGGGAACTGCGACTGATGCTAGGGGATGGTTTGCTTTGGAATTACCTTTGACAAAAGGTGAATTAGAATTTTCTTTCGTGGGCTACGAGAAACGTGTGTTGGCATTTACTCCCGAAACAAGTAAAGACACCTTGCGGATCATGATGAAGGAGGACGTAAAAGCCATTGATGAGGTGGTTGTGACCGGGTATCAGGTATTGAAGGAAAAAGGTATGGCGGGGTCCTACTCTCGGGTGGATGTAAAGGATTTAGCCATGACTGGTACCGAAACATTGGAATCGATGCTTCAAGGAAAAATCCCGGGAATGATGGTGATTAATACGAGTGGTTTGACGGGAACTCGCCAGAAAGTGCGTGTCCGGGGAACTGCAACATTGGTTGGTAATGCAGAAACCGTGTGGGTTGTGGATGGTATAATTCAAGAAGATAATTTGCCCTTTGAGGCGTCGGAACTTACCAATATGAGTGATAACGTGGAAATGATGCGAGATTTTATTGGAGGGGCGATCTCGTGGTTAAATCCCAATGATATAGAGGACATAACGGTACTCAAAGACGCTTCTGCTACGGCAATTTATGGTGTAAAGGCTGCTAATGGCGTGATTCTGATTACAACGAAAAAGGGAGAACGGGGGCGGATGCAATTAAATTATTCAGCCAATTTTACTGCCAGTCAGAGAATGAATTATAATCGTCAGGAAATCATGAACTCGAAAGAAAGAATAGATCTTTCAAGAGAAGCTTATGAACGAGGAGCTAGGGTAGCTAATGAAAATATAGGTTATATGGGTTTGGCTTTGGCGTATGACCGTAACGAAATTAGTTTGGATGAATTTGATGCAGGTGCGAAGAAGCTAGAGTTGATGAATACAGACTGGTTTGATATTCTTTACCGAACACCTTTTAGTCAATCTCATACATTGAGTTTTTCCGGAGGTGATGCAAGTGCAACATATCGTGCTTCGTTTGGTTACCGGGATGTTAAGAATACGGCTATTGGTAACGATCAAGTGGCATACACGGGTAGCTTGAACACGAGTTTTATTTTCTGGAATAAACTGACCGTGACGGCTTCTCTGTCAGGTAGCCATACGAAAACAAAAGCATTTGCTTCGGGTGTCGACCCGTTTTCTTATGCTATAAATACAAGCCGGGTAATCGCTTGTTATGATGACGATGGGGAATTATACTACTATGACAAGGGAGGATATAAATACAATATATTGAATGAACTGGCTAATTCGGGTAATGAAAATACTTCAAAGAGCTTGACGTTGAATTTGAATGCCCGTTGGCGTGTAACAGAATCTTTGGCTTTGTCGGCAACTCTGGGAGGAACATCTAGTAGTTCATTTGGTGAGACCTGGTTTACTGAACGTTCAAATTATATTTCGGCCATTCGGGAATACGAATTCGGGGAATACGGGCCGTTGGATTTGAAGTTTCAGGATTCTAGGTTGCCCTATGGAGGTATGTTGGCGGTAACGGAAAATCGTAATTTTAATTACACGGCTCGTCTTCAGGCTGAGTTTGTGAAATTATTCCGCGGTGTACACTCCGTGAATTTTATGGCCGGACTAGAAGTGCGTAGTAGTCAGTATGATGGTTTTTCACAGACGAATTGGGGATATCAGCCGGATAGAGGTAAATCGTTTGTAGATGTACCGGCGGAAACTCCTAACGGGCGTTTAAACCAGACATATGCCGCAACCAATCCGACGATAACAGATCGTGTTTTAAATTATGTTTCATATTATGCCACGGCCGGATATATGTATGATAATCGTTACTCGATAAATTTATCCTTACGGCAGGACGGTTCCAATCGGTTTGGGGATGATGGAAAGTTTTTACCCGTGTGGTCATTGGGACTGCGTTGGAATGTTACGGATGAACATTGGATGCAAGACCAAAGACTGGTTAATAATTTGGCATTTACGGCTTCATTCGGTTTTCAAGGTAATGTTGCCGAAAACGTGAGCCCGGAACTCGTGACAAGATTGAAGGCTGTAAATTCAAAAACTGGAGAATACCAGATGACTTGGAAACAATTACCTAATCCCGATTTGAAATGGGAAAAAACGTTGTCCGTGAATCTTGGGGTAAATTTCGCTTTGTTTGACAGTAAATTAAATGGAACATTCAATTGGTATCACAAAAAGACAACAGATGTGATTACTTCAGCCAGAGTACCTTTTGAGAATGGAACATCCAGCATGTACGTGAATGACGGTGATATAACAAATAGAGGATGGGATTTTGCATTTTCTATTGTTCCGGTTCGGACAAAAGATTTTATGTGGAGCGTGGGAGCAAGTTTTTCAGGTAATACGAATAAAGTAAAATCGGATATTGAACCTAACGGAAAGTGGAGTAATGCTGTAAGTGGTTCTCTTAATAAAGAGGGATATTCCGTGGGCAGTTTCTGGGCTTTCAAATTTACAGGTTTGGATCCGTCTAACGGAGAACCGTTATTTGATTTTTCTCGGGCAAACACGGCAAAAGCTGCAGAAGATGCTACAGAATATATGGTGTATGTGGGTTCCAAGGAACCGACGTTCACGACTGGAATCAATATGGTTTTTCGTTGGAAACGCTTTTCGTTCCCGTTGAGTGTATACATAAGTACGGGGAACTATGAGTTTTTAAATTCTCCTTATAAAAGTGGAGATATGATGATGAACGAGTATCAGAATGCTTCTTCCGAGTTGAAAAAACGTTGGCGCAAACCTGGAGATGAGCAGTTTACGGATATTCCATCGATACCGGTAGGAGACAATTGCCGTCCCTTGTATCCGTTTGAAGACGGGACGACGAAAATTTACCCGTTAGAAGCTTGGAAATATTCGGATGCTAGGGTCGTGAAAGCTTGGTATGTCCGCTTTAATGATATCAAATTGTCATACAATTTACCGGATAAATGGATTAAAGGCTTTGCCGAAAACGTGACAATATCCTTTACGGCAACGAATCCTTTGCAGATTAAGAGTAAGGATTTTAAAGGACGGGATCCGGAAGTGGCTGTCGGAAAACAACCTCGTTCACAGGATTTTTCGTTTGGTTTGAATATGAGTTTTTAACGATAAAAAAGAAAGGCAATGAAGACAGGAATATATTTATTAATATTTATTGCTTGGTTGGCGATTGGATGTAGTGATTTTTTGAAGGAAGAAAGCTCAGACGAGATTCGTCCTTCAACGTTGACTGATCTGGAACAACTACTCTTGGGGGATGGTTATGAAGATGCGTATAATTTTTATTACTGCACAGAAATATTCACGGATAACATCAAGAGTAATGGAGCGAAATCAACAGATATGCAGACTGCTCATGATAAGGATAAATGGAAATTTATCTGGGATGAAAATATGTTTACAGAGTCGGGTAGTGGGTATGATGCTGCTTTTTGGCAAGGACTTTACGAGGGAATTTTAGGATGTAACTTAGTGTTAGACAATTTAGATCAGAAAGATGGTGAGCATAAATTGAGAGAAAGTTTACGTGGAGAGGCGTTAACTTTACGGGCATGGTATTATCTCCATCTGGTGAATTTCTTTGGGATAGCCTATAACCAGGGAAATCCGGATACGAATCTTGGTGTACCTTTGAAATTGAACTCAACCGTGACGGGTGAATTCTTTCCCCGCAACACGGTTCGGGAAGTTTATTCTCGTATTGAACAAGATTTACTAGAAGGCAACCGATTGTTAACGGAATATGATTATGATCGGGATTACTTCCGAATGGGGCATCTCGCGGCTAAAGCTATTTTGTCTAGATTGTATCTTTACATGGAGGAATGGGATAAAGCCTTGGAATATGCTGATGCGGTATTGGCCCAAAAATCTGATTTGTTGGATTTGAATACGTTGAAGTGGCAAGGACTCTTGGCAAGTGGAAGCGCGGGATGTGTTTATTTAACAACGAGTCCGGACGAGATTATTTGGGGACGGCAACAACCCAAAGCATTTACTAAAGGGATTGGTATAGGAACACCTTTTTCCGTTTCTAATGAGTTGTGGAGTACGTACGAGAACGGGTCTTATACGAATTATACGGCAAGGAAGACACATGACATTAGAAGTTTTATGTATTTTTCATGGAGTCAGGATATTTCGGCTTTGTTGTCAGGAGGGGAATTAGGATGTCGTGATGGTATTTCAAAAGCGAAAGACGATTTTGGGGGATACCAAGGAATTAGAACTGCCGAATTATACTTGAACCGGGCGGAGGTCTACGCTCGAAAATATTTGGCTGAAGGAAACGAGTCTTACCGGCAGGCAGCCCTTGCTGATTTGAATGAATTACGCAGACATCGCTTTAATAAGGCTTTCCCTTACGAGGATGCGGATATTACGGATGGACAGGAATTATTAGACTTTTGTTTAGCTGAACGTAGAAGGGAATTGTGTGGGGAAACAAATCATCGTTGGTGTGACTTACGTCGTTTGGGAATAACGGTGACACATATACTGGAGGAGAACGGAGAGACAGAATATAAAAAAGATATGAGTCATTATTGCCTACCGATACCGGAAAAAATCTTGGATTACAATCCGCTTTTGGAACAAAACAAATAGAAATTAAAAGAAAAGAATATGAATATAAAACATATATTGTGGATCGTGGCTTTGGGATTAGTTGGTTGGATAGGGTGTAGCGATGATGAAACATTAATCCCTTCGGATACCTTAGTACCCCAGATAGAGTTGCCACAGGGGAATCATGAATACGATACGAAAATTGTTGATTTTTTCGAACGTACGGGATTATATATTCTTTATAAGTTTGAGCCGAGGGATGTTTATTTTGCCGGAAATCTTACGTGGAGTGAAATGTATTACGATACAATCGTGACTGCTTACACATTTCCGTTAGGGGATAACCTGTACGTGAAAGATAGTGTGGTCTATCAGACAATGTTGGGACGCGTGCAAAAAAGTTGGCCGTTAGGAACAGCATACAAGGATAATGGTTTATGGACAAGAGCTACCTTGGATGAAGAGAATAAGAAGGTCTATATTGAGGAGCAAAGCGTGAAAGCGTACGGGAATTTTAAAGTTGATGAAGCGAATGAAGAATACGTTGGAGAACAGTTGGCTTGGATAGAAGAAATGTTTTTGAATTTTTATCCCGAATTAGTTTTGAAAAAAGCTATGCCCATGAAAATCATTCTAGGACGTAATTTGAAAGAAATGTTTGGAGGTACGGCTCTAGATCGATCTTATTATACGGACGCGTATAATAGCCTGATATTTAGCCATGGAGATGAAAGTATAGAAAACTTGACTCAACATCGGAAAGATTCGCTTAAATCTATTTTACACACCTGGTTTGGGGTTAAAAAATTAGCTTCAATATATTCGTTCAGTGATTTTTATGAGGTAACAAATTATTATTGGGCCGGAACTGCTAGCAAACCTTTACCCAAAGATTATTATCGTTTAGGGCTTGTTGGCGAACCGAAAACTGTACTTTTAGATCAAATTCAAAAGGGAGATTTAGAATCTTACCTGAAAATGATCACGAGTAATTCTTATGCTACCCTGACGGCAGAACCTGAAAGCGGGGATTACGATAAAAACAGTTATCTGGGTATTCTTCATCCGAAAAAGGATGTGAACCAATTAATTCGAAAAAAATATGATATATTGATTCGAATATTTAAGGAGCAGGGAATTGATTTGCAAGCGATAGGTGAACTTTATAACTAAAAAGGGAGTTATTCTCCGTATTGTATAATTAACTAAAAATCAATAAAATGATGAAATTGTATGTGATGCTACTAATTGTAGCAATGCTCGTGCCATGCTTGGGGATGAATGGTATGGAACGAAAAAAGAATAAGAAAAAGGCCCAAACGGAGCAAGTGGCTACAACGGTAAAAAAGACAACAAGTAAATATGATAAACTATTGAAAAAGCCTGATGTGGCCACGTCAAAAGGGGAATTCATAACCGTACATAAAACGGGTCAGAAAGTTTATTTCGAATACCCGTTGAAAAACATGGGACGTGAAATTTTACTTGGAGGTACGGTGCAAACAGCAAGTGATGCCTGGGTGGTACCTATCGGTTATAAAATGAATAAACCGATATACTTGAAGATTGAATTGAGAGATTCAAGTGTATATCTGTTACAACCGAATTCGGCTACTTTCTGGGATGGAAAAGATGCTGGGATTGGTAAGGCTATCGAACGTGGTTATACACCGCTTATTTATAGAAAGTATCCTGTTTTGGCATATAATAATGATAGTACGGCTGTTGTCTTTGAATCAACGGATTTGTTTAAAAGTAACAAAGAGCTGACACCTGCTAGAGGAGTAATTAGTACGTTAAAAGAGAAAAAAGAAGCTTGTTCGTTAGGCAAAGTGAAAGTTTTCGATGATAATATTTCTTTGGAAGTTTCTCAAACCTTTGATGCTTTACTTGAAAGTTATCTAGTTACCTTCCCAATGGGTGAAGTGGCAACGACCTCTACAATTTCCCTTCTGCTATTGCCGAAAGAGAAAATGCAACCTCGTATTCTTGATTCTAGAGTCGGGGTATTCCCTAACTATCATTGGGTGGGAGGACTGTTTATGCCTAAAAGAGAATTCTCTTCAGATTGTGACGGTATACGAAACCTTGCTTTTTCCAATCGTTGGCGATTAGAACCCGTAGATCAAGCCGCGTGGGAGAGGGGTGAAACCGTGGATGTGAAAAAGCCGATTATTTGGTACGTGGATGATGCATTCCCGGCAGAATGGAAAACTCCAATTAAAGAAGGTGTATTGGTTTGGAATCGTGCTTTTGAGAAGATCGGTTTTAAAAATGTATTACAAGTACGGGATTTCCCGACAGCAGAGGAAAATCCCGAGTTTGACCCGGATAATTTGAAATATTCTTGCATTCGTTACATCCCGGCAGGGGTTGAAAATGCGATGGGACCTAGTTGGACAGATCCTATCACGGGCGAAATATTGAATGCTACTGTACTTATTTGGCATGATATTATTCGATTGGTGAATGAATGGAGATTTGTGCAAACTGCTCAAGTTGACGAACGGGTACGGACTGAAAAATTACCGGCAGACGTATTGCATGAAGCTCTTGTATATGTCAGTGCCCACGAAATAGGTCACACGTTAGGTTTAATGCACAATATGGGAGCCTCTAATGCTTATCCTGTAGATTCTTTACGTTCGGCAACTTTTACGGCAAAATATGGTACAACTCCTTCGATTATGGATTATGCTCGTAACAACTACGTGGCACAACCGGAAGACAAGGGCGTGAGATTAACTCCTCCTGACTTGGGTGTGTATGACGAGTTTGTAATTAAATGGTTATATTCTCCGATAGCAGGTAATAAAACCGTGCAAGAAGAAGCTGTTGAACTGGAGAAATGGGTAGATGAAAAAGCTGGTGACCCTATTTATCGTTATGGACCACAACAACTTAATGTTATTTATGATCCTAGTGCCTTATCAGAGGATTTAGGAGATGATCCAGTGAAAGCCGGTGATTATGGTATTAAAAACTTGAAATATATACTTGCTAATTTAGATGCTTGGAGTGGGGAAAAGGGAAATATTACTCGTCGATTAAGCCTGTATAATCAATTGGTAACTCAGTATCACCGCTATTTGTCAAATGTATTCTATCAGATTGGAGGAATTTATTCGACAAACGTGAAAGATGGAACGTCAGGTAAACCTTTTGAGCCGGTGGCTAAAGCCGATCAAAAGAGAGCATTGGTATGGTTGGTGAAAGAACTTCGCGGTTGTTCATGGCTTGACAACCAAGCGTTGGCGGCTAAGTTGCCTGCAGCACCGAGCCAAGCTAATACTATTCAAGGATTGGTACTAGAGGCGATGTTCAAGGATTTACCGAATAAAGTTATCTACTCTTCCCACTTGGCGCAAGGGCAAGGGCAAGCCGCGTACACGATCAAGGAATTTTATGAAGATCTTTACACGGAAGCTTTCCGTCCTACTTTGCAAGGGAAAAAATTGAGTTTATTAGACCGGACATTCCAAAAGAATTTGTTGAAAAATATCACTAGCATTGCTGGAGGTGGTCTCTTCCCTCGTAAATTATTCTTGACTTCGGCAAATATAAACCAGGGAGTTTTACCTTTAGATTTGTCAGATTACCCTTCTTTGGAAGAACTTCGTTTTCTAGGATTGTACTCGAATGGATTGTTAGATCATTTTTATCCTTTGTTTGAAAAAATGGAACAACAACATGGAGAAGGAATTGTAGCGAAAGTGCTGTCCGAGAATACATTTAGAGATGAAAATAGTAAAGTTAATGTTTTGAAGGCAAAGGTAAATGGATCAGAAAACGAGGTAGCGGAAGTACAATTGTCTATCCTGAAAAAGGTTAATGCCTTGGCGAAAAGCAAGATGACAACCGGACCGGTTGATGATCGTACTCATTACGAGTTACTGTATCTTCAAACTCTAAAAGCATTAAAAGTAGAGTAACATCTAGTTTGATCTTGCTCGTTTGATTTTGGCATTGCTCTCGGAAAAGTTTACTCGATTCGAGGTAAACCTTTTCGAGAGCAATGCCTTGTTGTTTGTCAACCATTGATCTAAGCTAATCCTGCTCCGAAGAGAGAGTGCGCTAGTTTCCTTCATCACCCGTAGTACGGGTAACAAATAATTTTGATTATTTTGATACAGGTTTACTTTGTTTCGAGTAAACTTTTCCAGGAAAACTTCCGAGTCATTCCCGTACCTTGTTCGATGTTCCCGGGCATTAAAGACGCATCATGGCCGCATCAAAGACGTTTCAAGGACGTTCGTGAGCGTCCTTGAAACGTCCTTTTCACCTTGTTGCAGGGTGGTAGAGGGGTTGTATCCCGGTTCTTGGCACGCCCGGGGCCCGGGGGATGTTCATCGCAACGTGTTGAATCCCAGTGTTGATTAAAAAAGTTGCTAAAAAAGTGGTTAAAAAATTTGGAAAAGGGGGAAACTTTGCCTTATCTTTGCACCCGCTAAAACGGAACGGGGGGCGAGACGAGGGGACGGCGAGTTCACGTGGCGGCGGCGTTCTGGAAGTGTTGACGACGATCTTTCCCGTCGAGGGATCCTTTAAACGGGGGGCTCGAAAAAAAGTTTGAAAAAACTTCGAGAAAGATTTGGAGGGAAACGTGAAAACGCCTTATCTTTGCAACCGCTTTCGCTTCACGGGAGGTGATGGCGATGAAGATGAAAAGAAGAGTTCTTTAACAATATTGACGTGAAAATAACAACGTAGCGAGCGTGAATCGGAATCGACGGGAGTCGAGATTCATACACATGACCCTGCCAGAGAAAAATTTCTGTAAAGTAACTTTTACCATGAAGAGTTTGATCCTGGCTCAGGATGAACGCTAGCGACAGGCTTAACA
>ENA-UEQW01002592-UEQW01002592.1-human-gut-metagenome-genome-assembly--contig:-NODE-2592-length-13497-cov-20.281148_pt1 | contig 13497 bp, 26 predicted proteins | sample MGYA00242947_ERZ507947 | MGnify/ENA primary metagenome ERZ507947 (study PRJEB26167, sample SAMN06115421) | human gut metagenome | host: Homo sapiens | place: China:Guizhou | collected 2015-03-17... | reverse complement strand
TGGCAGCGGGAGAAGGATTCGAACGCTCACTTTTTCTTATAAACCCGCTGCGCCACAGCACTCTTGAAATCCGTGTGCATTTTCGTGTGTAAAATCGCATACTTGCAAACCTACTCAACACGTCACGTCCATTGTCGAATAATGTAAAAATACATTATATAATATATGGTGTCTCATTCCTCACACCACCACACCGTTTCCCTTCTGGCTCCCGCCACGGCGGCCTCCTCGTGGGTCATCAGTATGTCAACGTGTTTGCCTATTACGCCCACGTCCAGGGCGATGTATGTCTTGTCTCCGATGATAACTGTGCTGCCGGTCGGTATCACGTCCGGGTCGGTCGCCACGCAGGAGCCGGGATATACCCACTGGCCGCTGGCGGTCAACACCCGGCCGAACTCGTCCTGGTTCATGTGCGCGTACTTCTCAACGCAGTCTGCACAGTAGCCGGTAACGATGCAGTCCTCCAGCACGTTACTTTTTGCCTTGACGGCTTCCAGTATGCGTTCCGACTCATCGGGATCCTCTTCTACGATTGTATCATGGCTGTCAACATCTTCGCCCCACTCCACCCGCAAAACGGTGTGCGGCGTGTCCGCGCTGGCTCTCCACGGGGCGATCAGCGCGAAGATCAGCAGTGCCAGCAGCATGAACTCCAGCATAAAATGCTTCTGCTCCCGACGCACAACGCGCCGGTACTCTGCCCGCATAGCCACGAACGGTCCGGGGCATAATCCGAACTCCCCGGCACGGGCAATGTTCTCGCTCATTGTTTTATAGACTATCTGTTCCCTTCTTGTCATTGGTTTTCTTCTCCTCGTATAGCGGACACCCGCAGTTCACAAAGTCGGCGCAATAGGGGCTATCCCCGTTGAAGCACGCCCACGTCCATTCCTCGTGCCACTTACAGCCAACACAACATTTGCTTTTCATGTCCTCACCTTCTTGCTCAGTCTGTTCCAGCTTGCCGTAGCGGCGCTCTGGCTCCACCCTGACAGAGTGAAACCGCAACTCGCGCAGCGCACATAGTACCGTTCCGGCACATGAATACCGATTTTGCGCTCCCCGCTGTCTCTTCCGCAGTGGGGACATACCTCCAGTTTCCCGCAGTGTTTTCTGTTGTACTGATTCACTGCTCGTCCTCCTTCGACAGAATAACAACGCCAGCGAGTTTCCCAGTGTCAGCAAAATATTCCGCGCCGCAACAGGTCTTGAAGATATGGGCGTGCCACATAGCTGCGTCCTCCCCATAGACGAGACCGATAACTCGTTCCGGTTTGCGGAAATCTCCGGTCTGTATCATCAGCGCCGCCTTATGCCGCGTCTTGTCATCAGGTAGTTTTTGTATGCAGTTCCCCTTGTTGGGGGGAGAACCGTTCAAGGGCTTGTTGGGCTGATAGCCTCGCCCATTGTCCGTTGAAACGATTTCGATAAATGCGGCACCAGCCAGAACGAGGCCCAGAACGAAGCCGACAAGGACGCCAAAAAAAATTCCCATTATGCTTTTCTCCTCACATAGTCACGATTCTTGTCCCCAGCGTTTTTGACGCCGGGGAGTTGATATACTCATCGAAGGTCATTCCATCCTTAAACACAGGCTCCGTCCAGTCTCTACCGCACACATAACACTTGTGGTAGATCTCCGTTCCGTGGTCTTGAATAAGTCTCAGATTATGCTTTAGGCAACACGCTTGTGGAGTATGCCTTTCAATCTTTGCGTTTGCTTTGATTATGCCCTCCGCAACGCTCTGCCAAAGACGCACCATACGGTCGTCCTCTGTGCGGCACCAGATAAATCGTCCATTTCCACCGGAACCTCCTGAACCGGGCGTACATACACCGGATCCAGGCTCGCAGCCGGCACCACCATTAGCGATGTATGCCGGACCAACTCCACCGGCTCCGCCTGTTCCGAAATCTTCTATCTTTCTTTTCATCTTCACCACATCCTTACCTGTGCCGTATGCTCCGCAAACCGCTGCTCTTGCAGTTGGAAGTATGTCGATTCGATCTCGCACCCAAAGAACTCAAAGCCGAGGTTGTAGGCCGCTATCCTGCTGCTCCCACTGCCCAAGTGTGTATCCAGTATGCGCCAGCCTTCTTTGGCGTACTTCATCAGTAGCCACTCGTACAGCGCCACAGGTTTCTGCGTAGGATGGATACGCTTTTCGTTCAGTGCCTTATTCCCCTGCTGCGTTATGCCGTCCGTGATGCTTTTTCCTTGAAACATCCCATTCCACATATAGCGGAATATGCGAACGCTGTCATGGCAGTTTGTCGCCGCGATCTCACAATCCGAAAAAGAACTGTTTTCGTTACATTTATCCCAAACGATGCGGCCCGGAGGAAAAACAACATCAAAGTAATTGCATCCCCATACGATATATTTTTTTGCCACGCGCACCAACTCGGAAAAGTAGTCGATGCCTGGCATGTCCCACTTCGGTAATATGGGATAGTCCCGGTGTACGCCGATGGGGCTGACCTTGCAGCCGTAATACCCTCTGCGTTCCGGGCCGGTGAAATACGGCGGGTCTACAATGGCAAGGTCAAACGCCTTGTCCGGCAGCGTCCGCATATACTCCATGCAGTCTACGTTCAATGCGATCTGCGCGCTCATCCCATGTACTCCCTCCAATTCTTATCCAGCCCCTTCGCCCGCAACGTCCTGCCGTTCATGGTGTACTGGCGCATCCGAAGCATAAAGCTTTCCTCATGGCAGCGGTCGCAGTAGCCGTGTATGGCTATGTCCTTCATGCGGTTTCTCTGCTGCTCGTGCGTCAGGTACACGATGTACTCCGCTTCCATCTCCTTGATGCACTTGGGGCACAGCTTGGCGGTGCGGACCGTCCAGATGGCCTTATCCATTTGATCAGTCCTCATCCATCATCCAGCGCATCATAACGGCAACGATCTTGATATTATCCTTGTAATTGTCCAGAGAATCGTTGAAGATGATATTTTTCTTCCCGATGTATTTTGCGTAGTCGTACTCCAATTTTGCGCCCTTGCTCTCCTGCCATCCGTGCTGAAAAAGCACCACGTCCGCGCTATCCAGCATAGCAAAGCATATACGCATATAGTCCGCTGGCTTCATGCCCTCCGGCAGCTCCGCCGGGTTCAGAACAATATGCCCTGCATCCTGCAGCATGGTTTTCGTAGCATTAAACTGCACCTTATAATGAGGATTGCCATTGATCCGACCCGCTATGTAGATTTTCATTTCTCCATTTCCTCCTCAATCTGTGCGTAAAAATAGTTCATAGATCCACCAGACATTATTGTTCCTCCTTTCTCTCGCCGTAGGAGCAGAAGTCATCCGGCTTACGACGCTGCCATGCGTCTTTGTTTGCGTTGCCGTCCGAGTAGATTTTCAGGCAAACGCCCATTTCGTAGTGATTGCATTCCCGGCAGTGAACCACCGGCACAACATCGGCGGCGGGGATGTTCTTGATGGATTCGATACTACTGGCAAGGCATCCATCTTGCGTGAGGCTAAGCAATGCGTATTCCCGCTTGATGTATTCAGCCATTGTCTTTCTCCTCCCCGGTAAACCATTTCCGCAATTTATGAGCGCATGAAACGCACAACTCATAGTCATTGTCGTTTATGTCGTTCTTAATCTTCCGCATACCGGCATAGGTTACGGAATTGAACGGGTTAATCTCCGCACCGCATCGGTCACACACTTTTTTTGTTGCCATCACAAAAACCTCCTGTCAAAAGTTGCGCCGTACTGCTTCTGAAACTGAAACCCACTATTGGCAAACTCGCACGCGCCCTCCTCGTCCGCACCGGGCAGCGTCACGATAAACGATGCAATGGAGAAGTAATAACCGCCGTTCCCTGCGTCTGCGTTTGCGTATGCCTCACAAATGGGGTTTCTGTTGTGCATGATCGTCACCCTTGCGCGGCAGCCGTAGATGTCGTCATCCTCCCATTTTTCGTGCTCTATTTCCGAAACGCTGGTGATAGCGGCATCCAGCACCACATTCTTAAATGCACCGGACGCACGAACACAACAGTCGTAGTCGGTCATTTCAATGCGGATTTTCACGCCATTGTCCAGTTCAATGCGGTCGTCATCCCACTTCACGATGCGCCGGTAAAGCAAAAGCTGGCGAAAAGCGTCAAAAGTAATTTCTTTCATCACATTTCCTCCTCCAGTTTGTCCAGAGCCTTTCCGATGAGTTTCCAGCGGTCAACGCCGATGTCCCGCGCCTCCAGCAGGCCAAGCCGCACCACATCGGGCGCCACCTTACCGCCGGTGGCGTCAGACACTCTCTGTGCCCAGCCAAGTTTCGTTCTCTGCTGGTAGGCTTGCAGCCGTATAAAAACCTCCCGCTTGATTTCCGCACTTGCGCCCTTGGGCTTAAACGGTGTAGCGGGTTCCGCCGGCTGCGGTGTGGTGGCTGGGGGGGCTTCCCCATCATCGATTTGTTCGTTTTCCTCCTGCACCTGTACAAACGCGCCAATGGGAAGTATATCGTCCTTGTTGAGTATTTTTACCGCTGGTACGCCCTTCGGTACGACCGTATAGATTGTGTCCTCATTCTCCACGCCAAGCGCAGGGAACTCCTCAACGGCGTAGGACGTGACATCCTCCGGCAGCACCAGCACGCCACGCACCAGCCCCTCTATGATATGGTTGGTTACGCCCTGCGCTATCTGCATACCGCCCTTCACGCGGACGATCAGCACCTTTCGTTCCGTCATTTCTGTTTCTCCTTCCGCAGCTCATTCACGGCATCCACCAGTTCGTTGATCTTATCCTGCATGACTTGCGTGTCTGGTACGTATCTCATAGTCCCATTTTCGGACTTCCACACGCTCCCGCAGTGAAAAATCTCCTTGGGCTTCTGCACTACTGCTTTCTCATTCACCCACCGTCCGATGCGCTTATAGCCCTTGAAGCTGTTTTCTGCCTCGTACTTGGTGATGCAGTCCTCCTCACCGTCCGTAAAATGTACGATAGGCTCATAGAACCCACGCTCCCGGCATTTCTCACACCGGCAGATGCTCTTGATGTACCCCACCCGGCCATCCACAGTCTCCACAAAGTCGCCTTCGCGCAGGCTTCCCGGCATCATCAACGGTTTCGTGGAGATCATCTTGTCGAGCTCATCCTTTTCCGCATATCCGCAGTTCTTGAGCATCCCCCTGATAAGTGCAAAGTCGTACTTGCCAATGCGAGTAAAATTCTGCGGCAGATCCTCTATATTGCCACTCCAGCCCGTCTGCGTCCCATCGTCCCACTTGAAAATGAAGCTGTGAACCCGCCCTGACCTCTCGTAAGAAAACACATATCCGGTAAGCGTTTTGGATAATGTGCCATCGGCGCGTTCCAACCTCGCATAATCTCCCGCATGAAAGGTGTATATCATTTTTGCTCAACCTCCTTCAGCGCTTTCTCCGCCTCCTCGCGGGTGAGGAAAACGGTCTTACCGATTTCTCCGGCGTTTATACCTGCCAGCGATTGCCAAACAAACCCTTCTACAATGTCCCACTCGATAAACAAGCCGAACAATTCCACGCGGATGGCTTTAACTTTATACACACTGATCGTTTTTCGACCCGTTACTTCGTAAAGCTTATCGCCTACCTTGCAAGGCGGCACCACCACGCGCCCGTCCTTATCGGCCTCGGCCAGCTCTTTCAGGCGGGCAATCGGCACACCGTTAAACTCCGTGATCTCCGTAATTGCCTTACCCATTATGGACAGTTTAAGCGCCTCTACGCTTTCCGGCGTCAGCCCCGTGTCCTCGTAGGCGGCGAGGCGGTCTAACAAACGATTGCGGCAATACAGCGCAGTGCAGTCAGCCATCGGCTTACCATGCTTACCCGTCCAATCCGCTTTGCACTTCTGGCAGTCCATCATTGCCTGTCCATCGGTGTCGCGCTTCGTCAGTCGTTCATTCATTTCTGCTCCTCCACATAGCACCAACTCTGGGGCGGGCGCTTGATGTCATATGGCGCTGCGCCGAATCTTGTATTGCGTAGTCCGGTAAACTCGCTCAGTTCGCGCGGCTGGTCATAAATGCGCAGATCGGTGATGTGCCAGCCGTAACCGGTTCCCTTTAGGTAGTTCACAATTTCTTCCCGTGTCAGGCAGGCTTGCTTTTCTGCGTCATCCGGTGCATGGTTGAGAGGCGCAAGCTCATAAATCCGGTCACAGGTAAACTCGCCAACAATATGCCCGTTGAAAACGTCCCAGATTTTGTCCGCTTCTGCTCTGCTATACCCTGAAATCCGGGTAAACTCTGTGAACCAATCACCACGGAAAACATCTCCCCACACAAGGAATGGCCTTATATTTGTGCAGTAAATATAGCACTTGAACGGTATTTCCAGTTTCGGACGGGTCTTTCGCACCTCAACGGTCTTTTCGCCTCTACAAATCTTCTCGCACCACTTCGGGCGAATGCTTATCATAACGGCCTTGCTCATGCCTTTTCCTCCTTCCACGGCGTATCCACGCACTCCGGTTTCTTGCAGCGCATCTCGATCGCCCACAGCAGGTTCCACGCCGCCGCAAGCAGGTGATCCTCGTCCTCCTGCCCGTCCAGGTACTTTGCCGCGTGTCGCATGGCGCTGTCCAGCAAACTGCTGGTGGGGATGCCTTTATCGACATTGTGCAGCCCATACTTGACCGCCTCGGCCTCGCAGTGCTTGCTTACCTCGATGATCGCCGCCCAAGGCAGAAGATCCATGCGGCCTTTCCCGCTGTGCATATCCCGCTGCGCCCCGGTGCTGAAAGTGGTACGCTCCCCGCTGTCCTTGATACCGCCGATCACCCCCGATTTTGGCTTTTCGGCAGACTTTTCAAGAATCTCAAGGCGCTGAAAACCGCCCCACGCAATCTCTCGGCAGCAGTCCGGGCAGAAAAGATTTGAACCGGATGTTGTCGCGTCAAAGTTCTTTCCGCATCTTCCGCATACGCTCATGTTTCTATCTCTCCTTTCAATACCTCACTCCGATGTAGTCCAGCACCCGCGCATAGCCAAGACCGTCTTTCGTGGGTTTCCACAGCCCATCCGTGTCGAACGCCCCACCGCCGATGCAGAACTGGTAGTGCTTCGGGTGCGTCAGTTTCATGCGTTCAAAGCGGTTGACGCCCTTTTCGAGGTGCGCCCCGAACGCGCAAAACATACATCCCGTCCTCTGGCATCCTGTGCAGTGCAACTTGCAGTCGATCAGCGTCGCGCCGTAGTCGTTCTCGCCGTCGCTGGCTACGATGTCGCCGTACACGCTGGCGTAGGGTAGCCCACGCTCCACGATAAACCGCAGCACATCCTGCTCCGTCCAGAAACTCATGGGCTTAGATAAGGGACGTTTTCCTTCAAAGGCGTTGCAGCCAGTTTCGCGCCATTTTTGCATCCGCAAAAGACTTTCCTCCGCCATTGTTGCCGTCGTTGGCTTGACATCCGCTCGGTGCTCATAGCTCTTTGATGGAGACTTTTTCATAATTTCACAGCACTTGTCTGATATGAGGAATGGAGCCGAAAGCAAATACTCCCACTTTTCACAGTTGTACATACTCTTTTCCCCATCGGCGCGTAAGACTTCCCCACGCAATAGCTTCATACTTCGGCTCTCCGGTGATCGCCGCGCTGTTTCTATCCGGTGCGCCACATCTTTTCCTATGACGCTATACCCGTACTTCGTCACCACTTGTCGAATGTTCATCTTCGGGCGCAGACGGTGTAGGTTGACGGTCACGCGGGGAAACTCCCTCCGCAGCCAGTCGGCGTACTCATTGACGAACTTCTGTATCTCCGGGTACTCCAACCAAGTGTTTACAAACACCAAGTTCAGCTCCCAGGGCGGTGTCCTGAAACTCGACAGGTACCGCGCCGCCAGATACGCCAGCACCGTGCTGTCCTTGCCGCCGGAGAAGCTGACGTAGCACTGTCCGCCCCATGCGGTGTACCATTCGTCCAGCTTTTCGTAGGTCAGTATCTCCTTGTCCTGCGCGTCCAGCGCCATCAGTTTCTTCGCCGCCTCATTCGTCAGCGGCTGGTTTATCCGTCCCATGTATCTCGCTCCCACTCCCATCACAGGCAGAACTGTAGATAGTCCTGCAAAGTCTTTTTCGCACGGTTCACGCTCCGGCTGACCGTGCTCTTATTTACGTCGTGCGCCGCCGCGATCTCCGTCACGCTCATGCCGCCATCGTACATCTCGCTCAGGTACATCCACTGATCGTCCGTCAGTTTCAGCGCCGCTTTTGGGAAGTGCCGCCGTAGCCGAAGCAGCGCACCGAGGTTCGCGTCCCTGTCCAGCAGCATTTCATCTACCCTGCCGCCCAGCACTTCGTCCAGCAGGACGTCCGTCGCCACATCTCCCATCCTCCGCATAGCCATTGAAATCACCTTCACTTATACCTCGTCACCCCAGCAGTCCCAGCCGTCCACCTGTTGGCGGGCAAACAGTTCGATGCGGGGTATATCTCCCATCAGTTCCACGATTCGGTCTCTCACCTCATCCGGCTTTCTGCTGTGCTCCCGCACGTGGCTCAGCACCACACTGTGTACGCCCTTGCTCACGCGCTTCGGCTTGCCCCTTGTCGCCAGCAGGCACAGCTCCGTGTTGGCCCTGGTCCAGAAACCCAAGCCCCAAAACAGCCCGTCCGACTTCCGGTTCTGCTTTACCCATGTAAACGCGCAGGTTTTATAGGTAAAGCCCCACTTGCGGATCAGCTCCAAGCCTTCCTCCAAACAAGGCATAGTCACCCACAGAAACAGCACGCAGTCCTCCGCCGCTATGCCCTGCACCGGCAGCGCCTGTATGTCCTCTTTCTTCATGCAGGCATAGTGGCTTTGCGCCGACTTTTTCTCTGTGCCTTTGGGGCTGTACGTTTTGAACGTCCACGGAGGATCCGCGTAAATCACGCTGTACTTCTTATCAGTCTCCAAAATGTCTACTACCATATCCAAAGCACTCCCTCGATCTAACTTGCCGGCCACTTGCTCCCGGCCCTTTGACAATCGGTAGTCTAATCGCCGTGTCAAGGGAAGCATAAAAACTTTTTCACCCCCATATAACATCCGTGTCAACACGTTGCCGGCACCCTCGCACCAGCGCCGCACGAAGGCCGTACCTCCCCTTCACATATATGGCGCTTGCGCCCGCCGAAATTTTTATTTTTCGCCCTCGGCCTTTTGACCGTTTCGTTTTTTCGACCCGGTTTCAAAACCACCCCCCCTACCCCCAACTTGCCGGTAACTTGCTTGAGAAACGCGGATTGGTGTGCCGGAGAGGGGAACATGGGAGCGGGGAGGAGAGTTGCGTAGCAGGGAGAAAAGGCTTTGCCCTTCCGGTTTGTAAACCTCCCCCGGGTTGCCGTCCTGGTGGTGGTCAGGTGGTGCCGGTGGTGGTCAGCGGGTGCCGGTACCCTCCATTTCCGCCGGATTTTGCAGGAAATACGCCCGCCGCCGGGGTGCTTTCCTTTCCATATTGTCCTAATATGTAAAGGAATGTACCGATTTTTGCAAGTTCTCTTTCATTTCGTCCGCTTTCGGCCTCTGATTTGACGATTTCCGCCGGTTTTGGCCGTCCTTGGTCTGCGCCTGCTGCCGTCTGCTGGATGGTCGCGGCATGGGCCCGGGGATTGCCGCCGCTGCCGGTCGCCGTCTGTCCGCCGTTCGGCCCGGAACATAGACCGCCGGGCGACTCTCCTTCCCTCCCCTCGTCGCCGCTCTTTTCTTTCGGTTAGCGCTCCCCGCTGGTGGTCTCCGTCCTTCTCCGTTGTTCTTCTGCTTTGGGCGTCCTGCTGGGGGCTTTGGCGTTCGTTTCTGTCCTGCTGGGTATGGTTGTATACGGGGGTACATTCTTTTTTATTCAACCGCGCCCGGAATTAACGCGCGCGCACGCGTGGGGGCTGTTTCTGCTCTTTCCTGCTTCTTTGCCCTCTGCGGGGCTGCTGGCGGCGTTTTTCTCTGGGGGTCGGTGTCGGGGCATTCCCTCAACGCCCGGAAAGCGTGGCGGGGTGTTTCTGTCCGTTTTCTATATTTCCGTTGGCATTGTCAAAAATCCGCACGGGCACAAAATTAGCACCGCTGGGGCGGTTTTGGTTCCGTCCTGGCGGTGCTGGTTTAGGTTTCTTCGGTTGTCTGTTCTTTTTCCTGCGCCCTGCTGGGCGCGTCCGTGGTTAGTCCTCTATAGTCTCACATTGTAAATAGTCCTCGCCGGTTCTGTACCGGATGCCCGCGCCGTAGCGCCTTAAAAAGTCGTTCAGTGCGTCCCTGTCAAGATGCTTTTCCCCTTGGTCGTCCTTGGTGTACCACTTTTCAACGCTGGCGAAAACGTGGATTTCTTCCGGGAAATAAAAGCCGATATATTCGGCCAGCTCGTCCAGGCCGCGGAACTCCAAAAAGCGCCCCGCCTCCTGCTTCTGCTCCGTCCTGTTCATGCTTCCGCCTCCTCTCCCTGCTGCGCGTGGTAGCGGTCCCGCATGGCGTACAGGCGGCGGGAAATGGTGGACCGGTCAACCATCAGCGCGGCGGCTATCTCCGCAGTAGTGTACCCGCGGGCGGTCATGGTCAGCGCTACGCGGTCCACCTGATCCCGGGCGACGCTCTCCACGCTCTCGCGCAGGATCGCGGCGGCCTCCGGGCTGGGTGCTATTGCGTCGCAGTCTGCGCCGGCCTCGGTGTCGATCTGCCAGCGCTCGGCGCCGTCGTCGTCAATGGTGGCGGATATGGCGCGGGCGTGTCTCTGCTCGGCCCTGCTTATGCTGTGCGCGGCCTGGGCTGCTGCCCGGTACAGGATCACCGCAAGCGGCGCGGGCGCGTCCTGGGCCTCGTTACGATCCAGCGCGGCGCCCATCCGAGTCCAGGCGTCGGCGGCTACGGTCTGCGCGTCGTCCTCGGTCTCGATCCACGCGGCGCCGGTCTGGTTGCGGGCCTCTGCCTTCCGGCGCACGGTCCAGGCCATCGCCACAAGTGCGTTATACTGTTGCTCTCCGCTCATGCTCTCCCACTCGGCGCGGGCGGTCTTGGTGTTCTCGTTCATGGTTTAGCCCTCCTGTATAGATTTGATGGAATCCGTCTCAATTACGCGGAAATTGAAGCGGTCGGTTTTGAAGTATGTAAGCCCGCCCTGCTGGAAAGAAGAAAGTGCGTTAAAGGTTCGTTCCGTGTCAATACAACGGTATTTGTCCAGAAATCGGCGTTCAATGTAAGTGACCTTCATTTCCTCACCACCTCACGCTGTCCGGCCCTGCTGGGCCTCCATCAGGTCGAAAAGCTGGGCCTTCAGCCGGTTTACTTCGGTTTCAAGTGCCTTTCGCTTCGCCCTCTCCGTTTCCAGCTGCTGGCGGCAATCGTCCCGGACGGCCTCCGCCGCGCTCCTGCCCTTGCTGTTGGCCTTGTTCAGCTTCCGCGCCTTGTCAAGAGCGGATCGCGCCTTGTCGCGCTGGGCTTCGGCCTCCTGGCGGCGCTGGCGTTCCTTCTCGCAGTCGGCGGCGTTTCGCATCATCGCGCCACAGTTCAGATAGCCGGTGCGGAAATTCGCGTCATGGATAAACCAATTTCTAATCGTAGTCCGCGCTACTTCGTCGTCGATCTTCTCGATCTCTAACAGGGCTTCAAGTTCAACTTTTGTCATGTTGTCAACCTCCAAAAATTAAAATTTGTTGTTCACTATGGTTACATTGTAATACAATATTGTTACATTGTAAAGCGAAAATATTACCAAAATTATTACATTGTAATTGTGCATATTGACAAAGTTTACAAAAATTGCTACACTATGCACATAAAGGCGTTTTGCCGGTAGACTATACAGCGGAAGCGCCGCGGAGGTGATACGATGGACATACAAAAAAAAATCAAGTATGCAATGCTTGAGGCTGGCGACATTAGCGACTCAGAGCTTGCCCGCCGCATGGGCACGACGCGCCAAAACATACACCGCAAACTACAGCCGGGCGCGCCTCCTTGGACGGTCGCAGATTTGGAGCGCGTCGCGGACGCCTGCGGGGCTGATCTGCAAGTTAATTTCGTATTCCCTGACGGGCGGACGATATAGCAGAGCGCCCCCACCACCTGAACAGCAGCCCCGGAAAAATGCGGGGCAAAACACGAACAGCGCCCCCGGAGATTTTCCGGGAGCGCTTTTTTCATGCCCGAAACCGGGCGGAAAGGAGAAAAACATGGGAAAAATTGAGATTTGCGGACGCTTCGCGCCTTGGCATGAGGCCACGGAGGAACAAGCCGCCCAGCTTGTCCGCCACCATCTGCACAACTTGCCCGCCATTCCCGAGGCCAAGCGCCCCGCATACATCAAGGCGCATTTTCTGCGCGGCGCGACCTGCGCGGACGTGCTGCCGGAGCTGACCGCCAAGAACGCCGCCCCCGGCGAGTATTTCGCCCACTCCGGCGCCGTTGTCTGCTGTCTGCGTCCCTACGCACTCACAGAAGAACAGGCCAACGAAAACAGCCTCTTATATCTGGATCGCTGCGAGTTTCGCACGGTCGAAACCGGCCTATATTGCGATACCGTTTTACCGGGCAGCCGCACAATGACCACTTGCGAAAACTGGAAAATCTACAGAAAGGAGGCCGCCGCCCTATGACCGTCTTTTCCTACATCGTCACCGCCACCGGCGCCGCCACCCTGGCGGCGCTTTTTGTTCGCCTGCTGGACCGGATCGACCAGCCCCGCAAACGATGAACAGCCGCGGCGCCGCCTCTGGGGAGTTGGGCGCACCAGCTCCACCCCATCGAGAAAAGTAAATTCGTTCCCTTGACACGGGGAACAGACTACAAAACAGGAGGAACACAAAATGTCATCAATTTCAAACACAATTTCAGGAGGTTTTACCATGAACGACAAGAACAATCGTTCCATGAAAACCGGCGACGTGGTGGAAATCACCGGCGCATACTTCAAGAATGACAACGGACTTTACTTCGTCGAGCACTCCCCCGGCGATCCGAATTGGAGCGGCCGCGATCACTGCCTGCTCCGCATCAAGCGCAACGGCGAACTCAGCACAGCAAAGGATAATCTTTGCTTCTGGCCCATTTCCGCCTATGTGAACAGCAGGGACAAGCGATCCGCCGCCAACGAGTGGAACCGGGAACGCGCAGAAATCGAGATCAAGCTATTTCCCAACACCGCCCATATTGCGGCCTACTTTGCAGATGAGGCGGCCAGCCTTGACGCGACGATCAACCGGTATACATTGGACTTTGGCGAGGACAACCAGACCGTCAAAGATGCGAAAGAAACACAAGCCTTTTACCGCTCCATTTCCGACGGCCTCCGGGCTGAACAGCCCTCCGCCGCCGAACAGCAGCCCGCCACCGGCGCAGGTGCAGAAGCGCTCACAGAACAGCCGGAGGCCATCACCCCGGAACCGGCAGAACAGGCAGAACAGCCCGCCCCGGAAAATCGACCTGCTACGGTCCCGACCTACTACGAGATCAACGAGGACACCGCCCGCAACGCTCACTACTGCGTCCACATGAGCGACTACCGGCCCGGCAGCG
>ENA-UEQW01002587-UEQW01002587.1-human-gut-metagenome-genome-assembly--contig:-NODE-2587-length-13516-cov-3.800208_pt1 | contig 13516 bp, 21 predicted proteins | sample MGYA00242947_ERZ507947 | MGnify/ENA primary metagenome ERZ507947 (study PRJEB26167, sample SAMN06115421) | human gut metagenome | host: Homo sapiens | place: China:Guizhou | collected 2015-03-17... | reverse complement strand
CTGTTCAGAAGCGTATGACCCGTAAGGAGCTCGCTATTCGCCGTCTGGTGTGCGGTGGAGGCGTGTCTGCTTAAGTGGAGATGGGAGAACTTGGTTGCATCATGCGATGTTTTCTGAACACTTTGAGTTTGCTAGTTAGTTTGAGTTTGCTGACCATCTTGATCATCTCAAACAAACAGAAGAATATTCTTCACTCTCCGCTTCCACGAGACCCTCTTTGGTGTCTGCCTCGTCCTCACTGACCGGAGGCAGTTGGCAGTGAATCGCGCCTTCAATCACGAACTTCTCCGTCACGCACGTGCCATTCAGCTTCTTATCACCCGCGTGAATCACACAAATCGCGGCTTTGCTCATATCGCGCGTGACCTTCCCATCGCCGCCTTCGATTATCGCCTCCAAGTCATCTCGATTCGGCGTCGTGTGCTTATCCACGTAAATCAGACCGCACTCCTTGAACACGCCCCACTTCTGGCTGCGACGTCTCTCCAACCCCTCTTCGGCAATCGCATCGATGAAGTCCTCCACACGCGCCCACTCGCCCTTCTCCAGACTGGCATACAGCCACTCTTTCCTCACAACGGAAACACCGCGAGCCACGGCACACAACACCTTGACACTTCGCGCACTCCGTCCCGCGACAACCACGTCACCCACTTCTCGCGAGGTGCGGCGAAGGAGAACGCTGTTCGGGAAGGACGTCACCAAACTGACGAGAACGTCCCGATCTGCCTCTGAGAGCATGCTGCCACACACGCGGAACGGTGCCACGCTCTTCGCTCGCTTTGGGGATGGAGTGGATTTGCTTCTTCGTTTTTCCTTGACGGATGTTGATTGCTTTTCATTTGAGGGTGATGTCGTTTCTTTTGAGGGTGCTTGTTTATCTTCTTTTGAGAGTGCTCGCTTCTCTTCCATTGGAGATACGTTAGTTTCCTCCTTTGGAGACGATGATATTGATTCTTTGGAAGACGATGACTTCATCTCCTTTGAAGACACCGGCACTTCCCCTTTTGAAGATACTGACACTGCCGTTTCGTTCTTTATAGACGTTGACAACCCTCTTGTTGGCAATGACGCCACCTCCTCTTTTGCCACCACTTCTTCCTTTGATACCACGACATCCTCTTTCACACTTGACGACGGTGTCACTCTCCCAGACAGAGGAATGTCGCTCTCGGTCACGGATAGACTCGATTCTACGATTCACGGCACCACCACAGCCCATACGCAATGTCGATTTGCGCGATAATCCGACCGATCGTTGTGACAGAGTGGAACTGCGCTTTGCTCCCAGCGTCCTGCGCACGGAATTTGACTTGTTCATATTCACCGAAAAGAGGCGAGACGACTGCTGGGAGAGAACGCTCGCCTGAGAGGGCTCCATCGAAGGCGTCTGACTCACGGTGGCCTCGGAAGACTGAGTGTCTTGTCCATCGGGGCAGACCGAGTTACAGAGACTGCATCGCGTAACGGAGGACGGGTTTGTGTAGGAACCTACGCATTCACACGACACGAGTCAGATACACGAAGGACACACCCAGGTCGGCATAGCGGTTTCAATTTGGATTTTGGCGGTTCAAAAGGACGGGAGTTTCATCCAACAAAGAGGCAGCGAATTGCGTTATTCAACAGTTCGGTGAAGCTTAAAACCGATGGACTTTCCGTCCGGACCCTGCGCCACTCGGTTGCAAACGGGCGCAGCGTGCGGCAAGCCAATCGGCTTTCTCACGGGCACATCGGAGGAGAAGTCGGGACACGACATCCGCCGCTGTCTTCTGGGAGGCGTGACCTCAATCTCTCCGGAGACAGACCCGGATCTCGATTTCCTCCCACTTCCCTTCGATTGCTTCTGCGACACCGGAGCGCTTGGCGGAGTCGCCGCGATCAGAATGTGCTTGTTCTCTCCCTCTCCCTGCGTGAAGTGGCACAGACCCAGCTTCTCGGTGTACGTGAACACGATGGACTTCTCGATTCTACACTTCACACGCAACACAGCGCCTACGGTGACAGGGAGTTCGGGAAGACGAGCGCGGGAGACGACGGCGAGCGGTTCTGGAGATAGCTCGCCTTGAACTGCACCATCTGCTCCCACAGCTGCTTCGCCGTCTGGAGCAGGAACACCGTGTTGCTGCTGTTGTCAAACTCTCGCTTGTCCTGGCGGCGCTTGAACTCCACCGTAATGCGGTGATTGTTGAACGATGCGTCCTTCAGGTATCCCCACGCCTTGCCCGCGTCCTCTATGTTCCTGTACTGGACGAACACGACTCCCGTCGAAATGGGAACGGAGCGGCGCGACTTGGAATCCTTCTTCGTGTTTATGAGAGTAAATGACAGCGGCTCGATTTCCTGCTTGGAGATCCACTCCTTGAACTGATTTGACGTGGCTGTGAGAGGGAGGTTGGAAATGACGAGCGTTGTCTACAGTGGAGGAGAATCGATGCGCGATACGCTCGTCGGCATGCCGCCCTTGTCCTGACTGGGCTCGATTCGCAGCAGATCATCTCCGAACTGAAAGGTCTCCATACTCACGCACTCCTCGTAGCCGAGCAGCGAAGAGAACGTAACGAAGCTACGCGTCACTATCGTCACAAAACAACACCCGTAGAGACGGCCCTTCTCGTTGTAGCGAGGCTGGAAGTCGATGCTCTTGACGTCCGAGAAGTGCGTGTTCACCAACTCAACAAATGCCGTCTTGTTGAAATCGGGACTAAAGTTCGACACCCGAACGCGCAGCACCTAATCCATAAATCCCGTCACAGAGCCGCACAGGCCGTCTCGCCTCCAGCTGGATCGACAGGGACTGTGACCGGCGGCGCGGCTCTGCTGCCATTGCGAAAGAGGAGGAGCGCGCTCTGTTCGTGAGACTGTGCATTGCAAAGCACATACCGCTCGTTGTTGGAGCGACGCGCATCGACTGGAGTGAGCTTTCCTCCAGAATCGGGCATACTCCATGGACTGAATGCCCTAGCGTTTATGTTCTACACGCATCATCCCCGAACACAGTATAACGCACAAATACCATTCCTTTAGTCTTTTCCATTCTGCAGGAAGAAAGATATGGCGTATCCCATTTTCAACAAAACGAGTCACGATAAGATATAGTATAAAGGATTATGTTACAAAGACCACGACGGATCGTCCATATCGGGAAGCGGCATCCCCTGCATTCCCGTTTCTCGCAGCTGCGTTTGGTAGCTGGCATCGCTCTCCTCCTCCATCGAGTTGTCCTCCGGATCCTGGACGTCCATTCCCGAGGGTTCCGCGTTCGACCCGAACGATCCCGCACTCTCCTCCGTCCTCGAGTCCACAGGACCCTGGTAAATCGTCAGCGCCTGGTTCTTATACGCTTCGCTATTCCTACACATCACCAACCCTAACCAACTCCTACCGATAGGCCTCCTCTTTCATTTCTCTGACGGCCTGAGGCGGAAGCTGCGAGCTCATCCCGTTGTACATTTCCTGCCCGAAGGTCAGCTGCCGCACGACAGCATCGGGAAGAGTGGGACGGAACCCGCCATTCGCCGCTTCCGAGCAGGACCGTTTGCCCTCGTCCTCCTCCATCAACGGGTCGTCGCGCTTCAGTCGATCCACGGGCGAGAGGAAACGCGCGCGCATACTGCCGTTCTGAAACGGACGTAAACACCTCTTTTTCGCATCTTCGGGAATCGAGTCCTCCTACATCATGACGATTGCCGACAAAGACTTACAGAGTCGAACTGGAAGGTTCTCTTCATCGAACTGATTGTCATACACAGCTCTATCAGTCAAAAAGAATTAGTGAGTCCTCGTATCGAATTTGGAAGGGATATTCCAAACGAAACTCCCCTTGAGGAGCGGTCCATCGCCTCTTCTCGCTACAACTGCACTGTGTAGTGTGAGAATGCCCATGAAGGACGGGAAGAGGGAAGAGGGAGATGGTGATGATCGTCAAGTTCGAATCGTATTTCCGTCTGGTAATTGTGTGACTACGTTGCCTTCGTTACGGGGAGCGTACTGAACGCGTGAATGGAGAGTCATGAGCATCCTCTGCTTTTCAGTGCTGCCATCGACGCCAGTTATCCTTCTTCATTCACCCATCAAACAGGAGCGAAGAAGAAGGGAGGGACGGCACCCATAATCAAAAAGCCTGTTCTTTGGAGAGTAATCCCTTTTCTGGCTGGGACAGGGCAAAAGGGCAGTTTGCCTAATGCACACTTCAGCGCAAGTGGTGAATCGTCAATCAATAGATTTGCTCTGCGTAATTTTTGTGTCGGTCGGTGGTGTTGGCATCTTTGCTGATACGACCGACTCCCCGAATCGAATTCAATTTGACACTCCCTTTCTCCACAATGAAGGTCTTGCGTGTTCCGTGGATAGGACATGACGGTACATAGAACGCAACTCCCTTTGCTCATTTCCATAGTCACCTCGATCTATTCCGTCGATTTCCACCCGAAGGAGCCCTACGTCGCTACCGCTGGAGGAGGTTGGTTCCCGTCCCATCTGCTTAGCGGTGTAGACTCGAATGTGTTCATCTGGGCCACCGATCCCATTTTCTCCGAAGAGAAGGAGGACGACGAAAACACGGATCGTCTGTTGAGTACGTTGAGGGGACATACGAATGAAGTCACGTGCTGCCGGTGGTCTCCTGATGGACGGTATGCCTCCCGTTTCTGCCTCATTCGTAGCTATCTCGCTACTGCTTCAGACGACGAGACAATCCGCATCTGGATACAGGACATGGACTACGTAGAAGTCTACTTCGTTTGTGACGAGTAGAAGAAGCAAGCGAACGAAGGTGCAAACGAGGAGGAAAACAAAGAGGACGAGCAGGAGTCGGACGAAGAGCAGGAGGAGGATGTGATTCGATTCAAATGCATTCGTGTCTTCAAGGGGCATCGTTCCGGTACCCCTCTCCCTTCGCGTTCATTGTAGATGTGTCGGACGTTTCGTGGAGTCCCGACAGTCGATTTCTCTGCTCCTGCAGCGTTGACTGTCAAATCCTGGTCTGGTCGCTGGAGGAAGAGACGTCGATTCACAAGCTGGAGGGCCACTCTGCGTGGATTAGCTGCGTGTCATGGGATCCTCTGGGCGCCGTAACGCTCTCCACACTCGCTGATTCCGTAGTACATCGTTTCCGTGAGCAAGGACAACACGTTGAAGGTGTGGTCGACAGAATCCTGGGAATGCATCTACACATCCACCCAGCTCCAAAACGACAAGTATGGCAGCGGTCTGTACAAGTGCGCGCGCTGGTCCCCCGACGGTACCATGCTCTGTGTCACACACGCCGTTTACGTACGATCATGCGCATTTCCTGATTCTCAGAAACAGTTCCCCGTCGCCATGCTTCTGAACCGCGGGACGTGGGCCCCCCAAATCGTCTTCGCCGGACACGCCGGAATCGTGGGCGTGTGTCGCTACGCGCCGCGCCTTCTCCAGAACGATAATCACGCGTTCTTGCAGCTGGTCGCCGTGGGCTGTGACGTGCGTGCGCGTGCAGTGGTTAAGGCATAGGATGGATCCGTGTCCGTGTGGAGAAACGACCTCGCGCAGCCGCTGGTGGTGGTGCGCAACGCCACGCACAACGTCGTGTCAGACATCGCGTGGTCGTCGGACGATCGACACATCCTGTTCACTGCCGGCGAGTGCGTGGTGGCGGTGGAGCTGGAGAGCGCGGAGGTTGGTGGGAACGCGCTGACGGAGGAAGAGATGCACAGTCACGTGGCGCGTCGAGAGAACGCGTCGAAGAAGCACGTGAGCATGATCGCTCAGCCCTCCGCCGCCCTCGCCAGCAAGGCAGTGGCTGTCTCTTCGCTTCATCCGTCCCAACCTCAACAATCCCAACAATCCCAGCAACCTCAACAACCTCAACAGCTTCAACAACAACCCCAGCAACTTCAGACTCAACAGCTTCAACAACAACCCCAGCAACTTCAGACTCAACAGCTTCAACAACAACCCCAGCAAAGCCAGAGCCACAAGCGCAGCGCTGAGACGGAGGAGGCGCACGAGACGGCGCCCACCACGCGCAAGAGGAAGAAACAGCAGGCTGCCCCAGCGCAGACGCCATCCACCGAACCGGTCGTTGTGGCCCCCACTTTTTCACTCCCTCCTCTCACGCTCACACTGCCCTGTTCTCTCCCTCTCCCTTCTGCCAACAACACGCTTTCCCTCCAACTCGTTCCCACCACCCCTCAGCCCAGCAACTCCGACTGCACCAGCGTCACGCTCGTGCAATCCATTTCTCCCTCCAACACCATTCAGTGGTCCTGGGTGGGGCAGGGAGCCGTCGTGGCGGGAAGCTCCACCTCCAGGTTCTTCTTTGCCTGGACGCGAGACGGCTTGATGCACACGGTCACCACCGACGGCAGAACCGCGGTTCCAGCGCTGTTCTTGGGCAGTGCGCCGGCGGCGGTTTGCAGCGCGGGAAGCGAGGAGGGGGACCGGTTTGCAGTGGTGACGACGCAGGGCCGGCTGGTGGTGGGGGCGATCAACCCAGGGGGTCGAATGCTGATCGAGAGCGACATCGACATTTCCGGGTTTACGAAGAGCGAGGTGATGGGCATTCGCGTCCACTTCGCCGATTATTCGGTACTGCGCTTGCAGCTGGACACGAAGGAGAGAAAGGGGGAGCAATTCACGTACGATTTGAATTCGCGCTGCTGGTTCGTCGAGCAGCAGAACGTGTTTGCGTATTCCTTCTACAACAGAGACGGAAGGTCCTCCGGACTGAACTCGCCCTTCGCAACGAACTCCCTGCTGACCGTACGTTCCCTCCTTTCCGCTCACGGATAGCTTCACTCGACGTTCGCGCAGCTGGAATCCCAACTGTACATAGCGCGCTTCGTCATGAAGGATCGCCGAGACTACTGCCGCGTGCTGACGTCGTACGCGACGCTTATAAACGAGAACGACGATCTGGGCCGACTGAAGGCGCTGGCGATCGAAATGAAAAACCACTTGGTGTTCGTAGGGGTGGATCGATGCGGTGAGGTGTAGGAGCAGGAGGGGTGGGAACTCTTCAAGTCCGTCGTTTTACCCGTCGTGAAGGAGAATATCCATTTTGTTGAATATTTGCAGAGTATCGTTTGTCCTGTTTGCTGAACACAATTCCTCTATCATTTGAAAACGACGAGTAAGCACTAACGCATCGGACCGACCATGGAAGATACAGAAGTCTGGCCCACGGATGCCAGTGAATACGAGTTGATGGGCATCATTGGACGAGTAGTGGATCTGATGTGATATTCACCGTAGGGAGCGTTCGCAAAGGTGTACAAAGGAAGGTGCAAGAAAAACAACAAGCTGGTGGCGATCAAGGTCATCTCGCTAGAGAGTTCGTCTCCAAATATAATCGACATATGGAGGGAAGTGCTGTCTATGAAGCTGTGCAATCACCGGAACGTTCTGCGCTGCTACTGCTGTTTCAGCATCGAAGACCAACTCTGGATCATCAGTCCCCTCATGTCGAAGGGGTCGCTTCTTCGAATCTTGCAGTATCTGCGCAAAACAGATCAGCTGGAGAACAATGAGGGGCTGCCGGTACTCTCGACGGGACGCATTCACGAATAGGAAAGAATCGTGAGTGCCGTCATAAAACAAACAGCATACGGCCTGCAGTACCTCCACTCCTCAAATCTCCTTCATCGGTGGAGGTAAACGCTGGATATCACGCGTAGAGACGTCAAAGCGGGAAACATTCTCATTGATTCGGAGGGCTGTGTGTGCCTAGCGGATCTCGGCGTGGCGCGCGTTCTGGAAGGTTCCATGAAGAAGGCGCGAGCCAACACGTTCGTAGGAACGCCCTGCTGGATGGCTCCCGAAGTCATGAATCATCAGAATTACAATGCAGCGGTGGCCGAACTCTGACTCAAATCATTCCGTAGGCGGACATCTGGTCGCTGGGAATCACAGCGCTGGAGCTGTACAAGGGCTTCCCGCCGTACGCGCGCTGTGAGCCGATGGAGACGATCATCCGAACTTGCCAGGGCGACCCGCCCTCGTTCGACACATACGCGCCCTCGATCCGCACGCCGAGCCGGGCGTTCAAGAGCTGGATCAAGATGGTGTTGAAGAAGAATCCAGAGCAGCGACCCTCCATCGCCAACGTGCTGAGTCATCACTTCTTGAGCAGCATGGACGACGAAGAAGATGTTGCATTGCTGAAGCGATTTGTCGCCTGCATTCCCGATCTCGATGCGGTGGAGCCGGCCGAGGTTGTTCCTGCGGAAAGTGAAGAAAAGGATATTCAGTATCCAAAGTGGCGTTACGAGTAGCTGCTGTTTGCTGTTTCTTGGAGAAAACAAGAATGGGTATGTTACACGGAGCTGTGCGGATTCGGAATCAGCATCTGCTGTTCCAGCTCCTTCATTGTGATTGCCATGAGCTTGGAGAACAACGCCTAGAGATCACCACGATTCTCAGCACACACCTCGTTCTCCTTCGGGAAAATACTCTCAAACGCCAGTTCGTCCTGCTTCAAAAGAGCCCGGATGTTTCCTGCCACAAACCCTTTCGCGATTCGCATCAGCTGCGGCGACGTCTCCCACCACGCGGGAGGTAGCGTGGCAGTGATGCCCATCTCCTGCAGCACTTCGTACGACAGTTGCTGCAACAGTCCGTAGTGCGCTATTATGAAGGCGGCAGCCATCATGAATCCCTTGTCCTTGTCCTCGTCTGAGGAACCCCTCTTGAGCGACAGCGACGAGCTCGCTCCCAGCAGGTTCTGAACATAGGACACCATCTCCTTCCGCTGTCCCCACCCATTCTCGCGCTGAGGAATCGACAGGAACTTGCTACGCATCAATTCCACACTCGTCTCGTACAGCAACTCAGACAATCGAACGGGAACCGGCCAGGACGATCCCTCGGAATGAAGGGTGTAGCGCAGCGTGCCCACGACTTCGGCCAACGAGATCAGATGCGACGCTCGCTCGGAATTCTTCCCAAACACGGGCGGCTCTTGGTTGTAGTAGGAAACCAGGGGAAGCGCTTTTCCCTCTCCCGGTTTGCAAAACTGATGGATGGCGTCCTGCACCTGCTCCCCGATGCGCACGGAGGAGCCCGTAATGGCTCCCTCTCCCCTCCCGTCTCCCGAAAAACTGTTCAGCGTCAAGCACTTGTCTACGTCTTACGAGCGCGCATAAGGAGACAACTCGAAGAGGAGAGAATGCAGAAACCAGCGTGCTGGGTGCCAGGATACAGTCCAATAATGCGCTTGCTGTCCGTTTGCGACGCCAACTTGTTGAGAATCCCCGGCATCAGGAAATCGTGATGCAGCCACATCTTCCGGTAGAAGGCGATCTCCTCCTTGCTCGTGAAGAGCGTCGACTTGCTGAGGACGTCCGAATACAGCTTGTGCATGAATTGTCCGCCAACTACACCCCGAGGACAATTACTGGCAGTGTTTGGTGATTCGTGAAGCAAGAGATGATAGCAATTACTTATGACGATCACTCATGACAATTACTGACAACAAACACAGCGAAAACAGCAGTTAGTCCATAGTTCCATTGATCGCATCGAGCCACTGCTGACAGACCTCCTTGTTCATCTCCAAGTCCTCCATCGTCACCTCCTTGTTCTTCAACACCCCCTTGATCTCATCGAAGAAGCCCGCGATCTGCTGCTTGAACTCGTCGTCCAACAACTCCTCGCGGTCCTTCGCCGCCTGCTTCGCGGCAAACACCAGCTCCTCGATCTCGCTCTTCTTCTTCAGCATCTCCACCTTCCGCTCGTCCTCCTTCTGCAGACGCACCGCCTCCTCCTTCATCCGCTCGATCTCCTCCGCACTCAGGTTGGTCGCCTTGTTGTCGAACACGTGTTCCGTCACGCGCTGCGACGTCGTGTCCAGCACGCTCATCTTCAGCACGCCGTTCATGTCCACACTCATCGTGATCACCACACTCGCCTGGCCCTTCGGCATCGGCGTGATGCCCGTGATCTTGATCACGCCGATCTCATAGTTGTCCGCCGCCACGGGGCGCTCGCCCTGGTACACGTGGATCTTCATGGACGTCATGTTGTCCTTGGAGGTGACGTACTCGCGCTGACGCGACTCGCCGTAGGGCAGGTTCTTCTCCAGGATCACCGACATCATCTTCTCGCTGTTCTTCACGCCGATGGGCAGCGGAATCACCTGGTTGATCACGATGTTCTGAATCGCGATGGGCGCGTACTGTGTGTCGTCATCGTCATCGTCACTATCACTGTCACTGTCCGACTCCATGTTGCTGGCGTCCACCGACGGGATCTTCTCGGGATCGATCGACGTATTCAGCTCCTTCATCTTCTTGTCCATCAGACGCACCGCCTCGATCACCGCACCCTTGCTCACCGCCTCGTCGGGGTTGATCTTCTCGAACACCTTCTCCTCGCCGAACATCGCGATCAGCATCTGCTTCACGTACGGGATGCGGCTCGAACCGCCGATCAGCACAACGTCGTCGATATCGCTGGCATTCATGTTCACGCTCTTCATCAGACGGTCCAGGATGGTCTTGGTACGGTCGAAGAGATCCATGCAGCGCTCCTCGAACTCCGCGCGGGACACCTGGAAGGGGTCGACATCGAACGATTCGCCATTCACCTCCACGGAAGGAAGCGTGGACAGCTCGATCTTGGTGCTCTCGGCGATGTTGCGCAGCTTCTGCGCGTTGCGCTTGTCGTTGAAGTTGGTGTCGCAGCCGAAGTTCTCCAGCTTCTCCTTCAGAAGCGCCATCATTCTCGCGTCGAAGTCGTCGCCGCCGAGGTGGCAGTCTCCGTCGGTGCCCTTCACGGAGTACACGCTGTCCTCCACGCGGAGAATCGTGCAATCGAAGGTGCCGCCGCCGAGATCGTACACCAGGATCGTCTTGTTCCCCATGTTCTCGAATCCGTACGCAATGGCTGCCGCCGTCGGCTCGTTGAGCACCTCGAGCACGTTGTATCCGGCGAGCGTGCCGGCGTCGATCGTAGCCTGTCTCTGGCTGTTGTTGAAGTACGCGGGGACGGTGATGACGATATCGGTGATGTCCTTCTCGCTGTACTTCTTTGCAATACTGACTAGGTTCCCAATCACGTAGGAACTGATCTCTTCGGGAGTAAACTCCATTTGCTGTTTCATGTACTCCACCTTGATCACCGGACGGCCGTTCGCGTTCTGCACCACGGTGAAGGGCCAGCGCTTGATATCCTCCTGCACGGCGGGTTCGTTAAATGAATGGCCGATTAACCGCTTCACGTCGTAGATCGTGTTCTTGTAGTTGCGGATGATCTGATTCTTGGCAGAAACGCCGAACAGTCTTCCGGTGTCCGTGAAGGCCACCATGGAGGGCGTTGTTCGTGCTCCAAGCGCATCGACCGCAACCTCGACCTTCTCGTGCTTGTAGATGGATATGCAGGAATTGGTCGTTCCAAGATCAATTCCCGCAACGTGACTTGAACCAGCGAGCATCTTTCTTTGAGAAAAGCATGGATTTACCTGGACTCGAACGGGCTTTTCGTGCGCCAATGGGCTCGCTCCTTTCGTGATTCATGCAATAAACAAGCCAAACAACTCATCGAGCCCGTTTCCTCGGGTTCTTTTCCATTTTCGATAGTATAGCATAGGCGGAGTCGTCGCGGCCCTTCGGCTCCTGGCGAATGGGAATCGAGGGAGCGTCGTTCACGTACGCCCGCAGTTCACCCCTACTCGTTACCGGCAATACGTGCACCCACTTCGGCATCATCGCGAAGATGGACCTCTCCTCCTGCTCCTCCGTAACTACGAATCACTGGAAAAGCCAGCGCCCACAGCCCTTGTTGCGACGACGGTTGACGGCAGACAAGTAGTCCTTCTTGGCCGACGCAATGTCCTCCAAGCCCTCGTTCGCCTCCTCCCGGAAGGAATCGGACATGCCCGTCACGAGTCGCAGCCACTTCTCGATGATCTGGTGGAGCAGCGCGTGGTTCTCCTCCGTCTCCTTCTTGTTCATCCACAGCTTCACCAGCAATTCGCCCATGTTCCCCTCCTTGATGTTGTTCTTCCTTACGGGAAGGTCCAGCAGCACGTTATACACGCCCGAGCGAATCTGTAGAGTTACACCACACACCGATGACTACGCGGCTGAACGGAAGGTCGCCGTGAGCGCCCGGCCGGATCCAGTTCGCGAGCACTGGAATCAGGTTGCACGACAGGCAGCTACGAGTGAGAGCGAGAACAAAACGCCACCAGCGAGCGAAATCCGTGTTCTTCATGCTGCGCTCCACGTCCTTGATCATCTTCAGGCGGTTGTCCACCACCTCTCCGTTCGAGAAGGCTTCGAGGTCCTTCACGTACGCCTCATCCATTCTGTGTACATACTCCTGATGGTCACGCACCACATCCGCTCCTACAATCGCTCGCTTCACAAGAAGACGCTGCTCGTCGTCCGAAAGCTCGCCATTTCGCTTCTTGGGCTTCTTCCCCGGATTGTCGTCCTTATCCTCGATCGCGGCCTCGTAGTCGTTTCCGAACGCGTCCTATTCGTAATGAAAACGCGCCCCTGTCGAAACATACACTGCGGATGCGGTCGTACTTCTCCTTTTCCACGGGAGTCATCTCCGGCTTGTTCTCTGTTGTGTGTGTCTTGGGTGTGCTGTCCTCGCTCTCATCTCCAAACACGGCGTCATCCTCGTTCTTGTCGTCCGTCTTTTGATTCTCCATCGGTTTTGAAGAAGAGGGATTCATTCCGCGTGATCCGTCCTCTCTTTCTGCTCGTCTTGTGATCGCATTCATTTTTGGTAATCCCCAATCGGAGCCGATATTTCGTCAGCGAAACGGCAAAAATGGGCTCCGAATGCGGCAATTCGCATTCCATCGCGTCCATCACTTCCAACCATTTCCAACAAACAACCCAGTCCTCCTCTTCCGTGTGAGGAGTATGTGTGCGAAGACGCTGCAGTCCGAAATCAGTCGTCATGAGGTGAGGCTCCTCAGTCTCGGCGGCGCTGTCCGCGACCAGGTCCTCGGGCAGTTCGAGGGAGTACTGGAAGGCGTGGTTGTAGGGACTGTCATCTACGCATCAGATTCGACACAGAAACCGACCGTTCTTCAGCTGATTGCCGAGATTGTTGACGATGTTGTAGTTCTCGCGGAGCCCCACGAAGTACTCCACCGTCGTGTACTTCAGCGTCGAGATCGACCTCTTCTCGCAAATCACGCACGCGCGCTCGTGGTACTGGAGAACGGACGCGGGGAAGAGATTGGACACGGACTCCTCCAGCACGTGGTGCAGCGAGCGCGCCGCGTGCGCTCCAACGAAGAGGGCACATACTTCGTGCGCCTCCATAATAGTGCCTAGACCCATGGTGAGCACGTAATTGCTGCCCATCGCGGCCTCGTCGACATCGCTTTCGTCGTAGTCATAATCCTGAAGGCCATTTCGGGTATGAAAACGGTCATTAATAATAAACGAGGTGCGCGTCTTCTGACGCGTCTTGCTCGTCAAGCAACTACCCGGTACAGGAACCGCGTCTTCACCACCAACTCTACCGGTTTCCCTGGCTGGAAGCATATCCAGGCGGGTGCCGACGGGCA
>ENA-UEQW01002576-UEQW01002576.1-human-gut-metagenome-genome-assembly--contig:-NODE-2576-length-13558-cov-5.028485_pt1 | contig 13558 bp, 14 predicted proteins | sample MGYA00242947_ERZ507947 | MGnify/ENA primary metagenome ERZ507947 (study PRJEB26167, sample SAMN06115421) | human gut metagenome | host: Homo sapiens | place: China:Guizhou | collected 2015-03-17... | reverse complement strand
GCTTCTGTACCTTCGTAAATGTAACCGCAAACGGTGCAAATAAACTTTTTCTTCATAATGCTTTTGTTTTAAAGTTTGGACAGTTGGTTTTACACAATAAAACCGAAAGGACAGATACAAATGATCGATGCGATGTATAATTATAGACAGGGTGAAATTCACTCCGCTGAGTTCTCAGATGAGTTCAATGCTCTTTGCATACCGTTTGAAAACTCACTCAGCGAGGAGCAGATTGATATATTCCACCAGATACTTGACTGCGTGAGCGATACTGCCGCCGCTGAGATGAGAGCAGCCTACAAAGTCGGCTTCAAGGACGGTGCAACTATGATGTAGGAGATTCAGGATTGATATAATCACAGCATAAGGAAAAGGGCAATGTCCTCCGTGAGTGGAAGGCATTGCCCTTTTTTCCTTTAGAAAAAATCAGTTCAATTGTTTTTGCAGCCATTGAAGGCGATACAGATCATCAAATAAAGTGTCTGCTTTGTACTGCTCCCTAAAACTATAATTTCATCATACGATACCCAATACCGATATGTGTTTGTATCAGCGCCTGACTGCTGTCACTCAGCTTTTTTCGCAGGGTAGCCATAAATACACGCAGGGAGGCTTCGCTGTTATCCGCAGGAGTTCCCCATACACTTTGGATAATGTACTTATGCGTCAGCACCTTACCGACATTCTTGGCAAGCAGGCAAAGCAGCTTGTATTCTATCGGTGTCAGGTGAAGTTCTTCATCATCAAGGTGAACACAGCCCGAAGCATAGTCTATCCGTAATCTGCCATTGACAAACTCCGTGACCGAGATGTTTTCGGACTTCATAAGCCGCCTTTGTATCACCCTGAGCCTTGCGAGAAGTTCATCAACAGAGAAAGGCTTTGTCAGGTAATCATCTGCACCTTTGTCAAGGGCTGTTATCTTGTCCCTGTCCTCGCTCCTTGCACTGACTATGATGATAGGAACATCGCTCCAAGTGCGTATACGCTCTATCACCTCAACGCCGTCAATATCAGGCAGTCCAAGGTCAAGTATGATAATATCAGGTTTATGCGAAGCGCTGAGCATGATCGCTTCATTGCCCCTGACAGCAGTAATAAAGCGATAGTCGTTCATTTTAAGAGTAGTTGTAATAAGATTTCTGATAGGCTTGTCGTCCTCCACCACCAGAACAAGATATTCATTCATTTAGATCGACCTCTCCTATTGGCAAAGTAAAGCTGACAACTGTACCGTTTGGTATGTTGTCGCTGACAGATATAGTACCGCCGTGTGAAGTAATAATTGACCTGCACAGTGCAAGCCCCAGTCCCAGACTTCTTCTGCTGTCTGAGGAACGGCTGCCGCCCGTATAGAACATATCAAATACCTTTTCTTTTTCTTCATCGGAGATACCAGTGCCGTGATCGGACACGGATATCACAACAGCATGCGCATTTTCTCGGCGCACACTGACGGTAACATCAGAATCCTCATCACTGTACTTGACAGCATTATCCATAAGATTGACTATGACCTGTACGATAAGGTTCGCATCTGCCATAACGGGGATTATCTCGTCATACATATCAACGATGATATTTCGCTTTGGGTGAGTGCGTTCGGTGTGTCTGACAGCCTCCTGAACAATGTCATCAAGTATCTCTACCGAGATATTGAGCTGCATTCTGCCGTCCTCAATTCGTGTAGCGTATAAAAGATTTTCCACCATTTCGATAAGCCACATTGATTCGGAATAAATATCCGTGTATATCTGCTGACGTGCTGATTCATCAAGCGTATCGCCGCCGGAAATGAGCGTACTGGCATTGCCTGATATGGAGGTCAGCGGTGTTCTGAGATCATGGGATATGGAACGGAGCATATCAGCTCTAAGCTGTTCATTCTGCGCCAGAAGTGCCGCCTCCTCCTTTTCGCGGGCATTCTGCTCGGCGATCAGGATATTGCGTTTCAGCTTATTGGCAAGCGTCCCTGCAATGAACGCTGTAATAAACATCGTCACAAATGTGACAGTATAGCCTGCATCGTAAGCTGAAAGAGAAAACTCAGGATAGGTGAAGAAGCAGTTGAAAAGCACTACTCCTACTAATGATGATATCAGGCAGAAATACATCTTTGATGTAAAAATGGATATCACAAGCACAGCAATAATATACAGCATGATAATGTCCGCATCAGCAAGTTGAAAGGCTTTGAATGCGTATCCGGCAAGTGTTGCGGCTGTCAGCACCACAAGACATATAGCGGAGTCTTTGAACACAGAAAATGCTTTAGAGCTTTTTATAGAATTAGCAGTCATAAGGATCACCCTTGTTATTATAACATATCACTTTTGTGTTCGTCAACATCATCTTCTGACAGGTTGTGTCCACGGCTGCTCTTTTGTATCTCCTCGATGAATTCATCTACTGTGTTCATAATATAAAAGCCGTATAGAAACATTGCTCCTACAGAAAGTGCAAGCAGAACATTTCTCACACGATCATCTCCTAAATTCTGAAACATTTCTGGATATCCCGAACCTCACCTATGACAAATGCGATGTCATCAGTTTTAATTACAGTGTCCGGTGAAGGGATAAATACCTCTGCTCCGCGTTTGATCGTCAGAATATTGATCTTGAATTTCTTTCGTATATCGATCTGTGAAAGCGACTTTCCGAACCAGTCCTTCGGTACTTTCAGTTCGTAGATCGAGTAATTGTTATCCAGATGAATAAAGTCGAGTATGCTGTCTGATGCATATTTTGTAGCGATGCGAAGTGCCATCTGCTTCTCAGGATAGACAACTTCATCTGCTCCGTTTTTAAGCAGGAATTTCATTTGTACATCATTTGTCGCACGGGATATGACTTTCTTTGCCCCCAGCTCCTTGAGCAAAGACGTTGTTTCCAGAGAGGACTGAAACCGGCTGCCGAGGGCAACGATACAAACATCATAGTTTCCTACACCAAGCGAACGGAGAAATTCCTCATTGGTGCTGTCACCGATTCTTGCGTTGGTCACATAGGGCAGGATGTCGTTGATATGCTTCTCATTTTCATCTACTGCCATGACCTCACACCGAAGCTCCTCCATGCGTCTGGCAATATGACTGCCGAATTGACCTACTCCGATAATTAAAACTGTTTTCATATATAAGACTCCTTACCCTACGGATATTTTTTCAAGCGGTAAGCGTGAATTCTGACTGTCCGCCGACGGCAGAGCTGCATAAATGAGTGTCAGTCCGCCGACTCTCCCGAAAAACATAAGTATCATCAGTATCACACGGGATACAGCAGACAGACCGCTTGTAATGCCGAGTGTCAGCCCTACAGTACCGATAGCTGAGCTTGTTTCAAACAGACAGGTCAGCAGCGGTAGATTTTCCACTCTGCTGATAATGACACCGCCTGTAAAGAACAATACAAGATACATAAACAAAACAGCGCCTGCACTGCGGACAGCTTCGTCTGATATTCTTCTTTTGAAGCACTGCACATCATTTCTGCGGCTAAACACTGTGATCGCAGAAAGGAACAGAACAGCAAAAGTCGCTGTTTTCATACCGCCTGCGGTGGAACCGGGAGAACCGCCTATAAGCATAAGAATGATCATAATGGCTGTACCTGATTCATCCATAGCAGCGAGATCAGTTGTATTAAAGCCTGCGGTTCGTGTTGTTACAGACTGAAACAGTGAATGGATCGTCCGGTCATGGATAGTCTCACGGTTATATTCACAAAAAAAGAAATACAGCGCAGGCAGAACGATCAAGACAGCAGATGTCATCAGTACGACCTTGCTTTGCAGAGAGAAGCGCCTGATCCTGTGCTTGTGTATTCCGATATCGCCCCAGACGAGAAAGCCGATGCCTCCCGTAATAATTAGCAGTATAATGATGATATTGAGATAGATGTTGCTGTGGTAAAAGGTCAGCGATGAGAACGGTTCTTTTATGCCGAACAGATCAAAGCCTGCATTGCAAAAAGCTGATATGCTGTGAAACAAGGAATACCACAGTCCCTTAGCGATACCAAGATCATTGCAGAAAACGGGTGCAAGCAAAGCCGCACCGATCATCTCTATGATAAGTGATGTTTTAAGGATAAAGCCTGTCAGCTTCACAATACCGCCTACCTGCGGTGCGGAGATGGATTCCTGCATCGTACTGCGCTGCCACAGACCGATTTTCCGCCCTGATGCTCTAATGATCGTAAGCCCGACGGTGATAACGCCCATACCTCCGATCTGTATTAGCATCAAAATGACAGCCTGCCCGAACAGAGACCAGTATGTAGCAGTATCCTTTACAACAAGCCCAGTCACACAGGTAGCTGAAACGGCTGTGAACATTGCATCAGGGAATGAAGTCACACACCGCTGCCTTGATGAGATCGGCAGCATCAGAAGCAGCGTACCTACCAGAATTAGGCAAAAGAAACTGATAATGATGACCTGAAATGAAGTCATATGAGTTCTGTTTTTTACTCTATTTTTATGTAACATCGTACACCTCTCGTTAAAATAATAGCTTTATTATATCACATGAGCGGTTAAGGTGCTGTTAAGATTACGGTTACGATGTTAAGATTTCGTTAAGGCACAATATTGATGTGTGCTACTTGCCCGTAGTCTATTGGAACACCCGCAAACCGTTCCGCACAAGTCCATATCATCATTATGGCGCGCGCCACAATGACAGCATACCCTTTTGGAACTGAATAACTCACAAAGACCTGAGATTTGCTCACACAAGCACTTCTCAGGTCTTTTCTTTTCAGACGTTTAGAGTTTTCCGCTCCGCAGGCTCAGACGGTTCTGAGGGGCGTTTCCGTTCGCCTGAGGTGGCTTTCAAGCAGAGGTAGGCTCGGTAATGCCGTGTTCCACTTCATACTCCCTGACACGGCGATAGAAAGTGTTAGCTGACAAGCCCATTCTCCGCATAAAGTCCCTGCCTGTGATGCTCTTGGACTTCCATTCTCCATAAAGCTGACCGAACCTCGTCCAGTCGATCTCAATGGGCTTCCGTCCTGTGTATTTGCCCTGTGCCTTAGCGATCTCGATGCCCTCACGTTGTCGCTGTTTAAGCTGTTCACGCTCCAACTGAGAGAGGGCAGCAAACACGGTCAACATGAATTTGCCCGCAGGCGTGTCGGTGTCGATTTTCTCCTTATGGCTGATGAGCGTTACCCCTTTGGCGGTGAGTGTGTCGATAATGTTCAGCAAGCCCTTTGTGGAGCGTCCTAAACGGCTGATACTCTCAATGTAGAGGGTGTCACCCTCACGCACATATTCAAGCATAGCCCTGAGCTGAGGACGGTCTCCGTTTGCTCCTGACAACTTCTCGGAGAAGATGCGGTCAACCTGATAGTCGCACATGATTTCCTGCTGTCTCGCTGTCTCCTGATGTTCCGTTGAAACTATGATATATCCGATTTTGCTCATAGCTGTTGTTTCCTTTCTGATGTAAAAATCTTTTCTTTCTGTTGATTAGTGATTGACTTATTTTAGGTGATGATGTATAATTAATGATAAGGGTAAGCACTTGGCTTGCTCGTGTAAATCGGAATTGTGCGCCCAGACGAAGGGCGGGTAGTCTAACAGGTGAGAAGCCTGTACGGAAAGGACTAACCAACCACCGTTAGCGAGTCTTGTGCTGTATACAGTAATGGATACAGTAAAGCGTAGACAGCGAGGAAGTGGGGTTACAAGGTGATAGAGCCTCGAAATTTTGCTATTCGGAGGGCTGACGCTTTAATTTCGGCGGAAAGCAATATGTACAAATCGTTATGGTGAGATTATGTACACCTCTGCGGGGTCAAAGAGCCAATCACGCTTCACATAGAGATTATCCAGTCAACTGGGGAGAGCCTGTGGTCTCCATATCAGCCGAAAGGAAGTAATGTATAAGTGGTATGTCCGACAACTATAAAAGGGAGAAGGGCAAACGGATTACAGGCAGTCGGACAGCTTCATAGTACCAGGGAAGTCGTGTAATGCCGACAGAGGGAAGGGAGCTGCATAATAAAGGTCTTTCTGAGGACACATTGGCCGTACTCAGGGACGGAGGAACTAATGGAAACAAAATTAGAAAGAATAGCATCGAAATCAGCAAACACCAAAAGACCTGAATTTACATCGCTGTATCATCTAATCAACAAAGAATTGCTGATGCAATGCCACAAAGAAGTTGACGGCAATAAAGCAGTAGGCATAGATGAAATAACGAAAAGAGAGTACAGTGAAAATCTTGAAGGTAATATTGAGAACCTTGTAGACAGACTAAAACGTAAATCCTACAAACCAATGCCATCGCTGAGAGTATATATTCCAAAGAGTAACGGCAAAATGCGACCGCTTGGAATAGCGTGCTATGAAGATAAAATTGTGCAGTTAGCGCTGAAAAAGATACTTGAAGCGATATATGAACCGAAGTTTCTGAACTGTATGCACGGTTTCAGAGCAAACAGAAGATGTCATACGGCAGTGAAAGAGTTACATGACCGTATCAATATTGGAAAAATAACAAGGGTAGTAGATGCCGACATCAAGGGATTTTTCGACCATATGAAACATGAATGGATATTGAAATTCCTGAATTACTACATCAAAGACAAGAATATTCTACGTCTGGTGAAGAAATACCTGAAAGCAGGTATCATAGATAACGGACAACTCGTTAAAAGTGATGAAGGAACAGCACAGGGAAATATTATCAGTCCAGTGTTTGCAAATATCTATATGCACAATGTTTTGACGTTATGGTTTCAATATATTATTGCCAAAGAGTGTAAAGGTGAATGTTTCCTTGTAGTATATGCTGATGACTTCATAGCAGGATTTCAATACCCGTGGGAAGCCGAAAGGTTTTATGAGCAGCTCAGAAGCCGAATGGCAAAGTTTGGGCTTGAACTGGAAGAAAACAAAAGTCGAATAGTTGAAAGCGGACGCTATCTTGCAAGTTTAAAAGCAAAACGGGGAGAATCCACACGACTTGGGACGTTCGATTTTCTTGGTTTTACATTTTACTGTGGCAGAACAACCAAAGGTAACCCATGGATAATGCCCAAGACCAGCAGTAAGAAATTCCGTCAGAAAGTCAAAGAAATCAAAATATGGCTGTATAACAACAAGGAGCAAAAGCTTGGAAAACTTATGTATATGCTGAATGTCAAGCTTGTAGGACATTACAGATACTATGGTATCAGCTTTAACAGCAGAATGATAAGTAATTACAAACAGCAGGTCAGAGAATTGCTGTACAAAGTATTAAACAGGAGAAGTGAAAAGAAAAGCTATACAAGGGAAGGTTTCATAGAAATGATGAAATACTACAAACTTGTCAACCCTAAAATCTATTACAGCTTGTTCTGTTGATGCGAATTTTATTATGAAGAGCCGTATGCGGGAAAACTGCACGTACGGTTCTGTGAGGGGCTTATATTGTAAGGTGTAGGTCTACTCGACTACAATATGACTGTCTTAAATGATAAACTGAATATTTCACTTGAAGCTGTTTGCGACAGTTTTTCTTCTCTTTTATGGGATATTGAATACTATAAGTGTGGTGCTTTTGAAGTGTACATTGCTGCATATCTCCGAAATATTGAGATTTTTCAGACAGGCAGAATTGTCGGTCGTGATGACGATAAGGAGCATTTCGGGCTGATTGAATCCGTGGAACTGGAAACCGATTCAGAAGACGGCGACTATCTCATTATCAAGGGACGGTTTCTGATGTGTCTGCTTGAAAGAAGAATTATCTATCCAACGCTGAATTTTACAACGATGATAACATACGGAATGATAATTCAGAAAGCCGTGGAGAATAACGCACTCGTTAGCGGAAACAGGCTGATTCCGAGCTTGAAACTTGGAGAAATGCAAGGTGCTTGCTGGTCGCAGACCACAAAGTTACAGGTCAGCTATGAAAATCTGATGGAGTGGGTTTACACCATTTGCGAAAAAATCGGTGGAACTGCAAATATTCGTCTTTCAAAAATAGCTGATGAGCAGTATGAAATGATTTTTGAACTTTTACAAGGTACTGATAGGAGCATATTACAGAAAATCAATCCGCACATCATTTTCTCTGACAGATACAATAATCTGCTGTCTTTCACCTACTTTACAGACACTTCCGTCAAGAGAAATTTTGCCTATGTTCTTGGAAAGGGCGAGAGTGAACAGCGTAAAAGAACCACTTGTTTTACAAATTCTGAACCTGCCCTGCTTGATAGATATGAAGTGTATGTTGATGCAAAGGACATTTCAGATGAAGAACAGATTGCCAACGAAACAAAACCAATTTCTGAAATCGAATATGAGGAACTTCTGAAAGAGAAAGGAAAACAGAATCTTGTTCCCACAAAGACAAAATCAGAATCACAGATTGCAGTGCAGTCCACACAGTTTCAATACGGTGTGGACTATTTTGTTGGCGATTTTGTTACCGTAGAACATCACAGGTTTGAAATCAGACAGAATAAAATACAGCTTATTGGAATGATTGAGAGTTTTGACCGCAACGGCAGAAATTTAACACCGACATTTAAGGAGGCTTAACATGGCATTTTCATTCGGATTTTTCAATTCTAAAAATCTTGACAGAACATATACTGCTGAGAACTTCAACGACTATCTCGGCAGCATTATCTGTGACGGGATTCAGGATAATTTCGGGCAGTGTTTCAAGCTGTCAAGTTCTAAACTAAAGCTGACAATTGGCAGCGGTAAGGCATGGATTCAGGGGCATTACTTCATCTCAGATACGGCTTACACTTACGACCTATCCCGTTATGTGGACGAATCCCTGCCGAGATATATGGCAATCGGCATTTGCTGCAATACCTCTGAAAATGTACGAAATGTTGCTTTTGAAATTCTGGCAGGAACACCTGCAACAAACCCGTCTGTTCCAAAGCTTCTGAACACTGATTACAAGAAATATCTCACCCTTTGCATCATCAGACTTGATGCAGGCACATCAGAACTCAGCATTACAGATTACAGAGCAAACAGCAATTACTGTGGATATGTTCGCTGTATTCTCGGCAAATGCAAGGTCACGGATATGCTCTCTCAGCTTTCTGAAATTCAGACGCAGATAAAAAATTACAACATCACAGTTAGTCAGCTGACAACAAAGATAAATGAGTTAACGCTGAAAATTGATGAGATGACAGGCGATGTAGTTTCTATCGGAAAATGCGGTCAAAGTGTGGATTTTGTACTTTATTCAGACGGCAGACTGCTCCTCAAAGGTACTGGGGCAACGTTTGATTATTCTACTGACAGCAATCCGTCACCATTGCAAAACAATGCAAATATCAAGTCAGTTATTGTCTCAGAGGGTGTGACAGGCATTGGTGAACGGCTTTTTCAGTATTGTGATAACTTAAAAACAGTATCACTTCCGACAACGCTTACAGCAATCAAAAAGGCTGCATTTCTGCCGCATATTGACGGTTACATTTGTCATCAGAGCCTAAACGGCTTGACAGAACTCCGGATTCCGGAACGTGTTGCGGAACTGGGTGTGAATGCATTTGCAGGAACAGCGATAAAGTCTGTAACCGTTCCGTCCTCTGTGGTAACTGTCGGGGCGATGGTATTCACCGAATGTCAGAACCTTGAAACAGTGCGATACAGTGGTAAAATTATCAGCGACAGAATGTTTGCACGCTGTATCAGGCTGAAAAATCTCACACTGACGAAAAGCGTCAGGGAGATTGTCGGCGGTTGTTTCAACTACTGTGAAAAGCTTACACAGATCACCTATGAAGGCAGTCTGGCGGATTGGAACGCTGTGAAAAAGAACAATAACTGGGATGGGCATTCCAACAGTACCACTGAAACACCGCTGACGAAGATCCAATGCCTTGACGGGTACATGGAATATGTTGCAGGTACGAAAACTTGGAAAGAGGTGAAGTCATGATCAAATTTCTTGTAAAGGGGCAGAACATTGAAACGCTGGAACATGAGATCATTGCGGCGGATCAGATTGCATTTGTAAAGGTGAATTTTGCATTTGATAACAACTGGAAACCGCTGCATAAAGTGGTGCAGTTCATGCAGGACGAAAATACCTACAACCGATTTCTTGGGACGGAGGAAACAAGCTGTTTTTTGCCGTCAGAATTGCTTGCAGGGACTGTAAAGATGTCACTTTTTGGCTATGATGCGGCATCTTCTGAAACCGTCAGGGCAACGACTGTTGTCAAAACGCTGCACATCAGACCATCGGGATTTGATGGAGAAAACAGCAATGTTCCGCCAACTCCAGACCTCTATCAGCAGCTGCTTCAAAAAATACAGTCTGCATCTAAGGGACTTGATGGCAAATCAGCCTTTGAGATTGCCGTAGAACATGGCTTTGTTGGCACTGAAACAGAATGGTTGGAAAGCCTCAGAGGAGCTGATGGCAAAGATGGTTTGCCTGGAAAAGACGGGGCTGACGGACTTCCCGGACGTGATGGAACAGATGGCAAAAATGGTGCAGACGGAAAGAATGGAACGGACGGCATCAATGGTTCTGATGGGAAATCTGCTTACATCATCGCTGTGGAACATGGATTTTCAGGTACAGAAAATGAATGGCTGCAAAGCCTGAAAGGTGCTGATGGCAAGGACGGAATCACTCCCGATATGTCAGACTATGCAACAAAAGCTGATATTGCAAATTTACAAGAGAAAATCAGGCAAATATCCGGCATCAGCTATATCTCTGTATTTGAAAATGGTTCTGATGTCTTGCAGAAATATGGCGACAGCGTTTACACTTATTACAATGACGGCTACCGTTCTCTTGCTGGTTTTGCGGAGAGTTATCCGCATTTCTGCTCAGCCGAAAATGACTATGCCCTGTATTTCAATCAGAACGATTTCAGCTGGGCTGGAACGGTGTTTGTGATGTTCCTGACACCAATTGCTGTTACTTCTGATATGCATTTGCTTTTAAGCTATCTGGTCGGTGCATCACAAAGCACAACGTTTTATCTTGTGAAAAAGACAGATAAAACAGGGGCGGAACTGGCTCAGCATATTTATGATGAAATCAAGGCGGAAAATGCTTTGCAATTATCGTTTCAATGGCTTTATTCCAATGATTTTATTTCTGTTATACAGTCACTTGAAAACATATCGGATGGAGAATATTATCTTGCCTTCAAAGGCACGTCGGATAATTCACATCCGATGGTGAAGTCTATCAAATTTATGAAAGGGTGATTTTATGAAAGATACCATTTGCCTGATTGCAGGCGTGATCGGTGGATTTATCGCAACGCTGCTCGGTGGCTGGGATTCTGCTCTTGCGACACTCGTTGTTTTTATGGGCATTGATTTTGTAACGGGAATCGTGACTGCTGCGATGGGCAAATCCAAACACAGCGAAAGCGGTACACTCAACAGCACAGCAGGCTGGGTCGGTCTTGCAAAGAAGTTTTGTATTCTTCTTATGGTAGTGGTCGGCGTGAGAATCGATATTCTTATCGGTACAAATTATATCAGAGATGCAGTCTGCATCAGCTTTTGTCTGAACGAACTGCTCTCCATTATCGAGAATACAACACTTATGGGAATTCCTTTCCCGCCTGCATTGAAAAAAGCAATTGATGTTCTGCAAACGAAAGTAGGCAGAACCGAAGATGAAAAGGAGGACGAATAAATGGCTGTTTTAAGACCTGATACAACAACCACTTTGAATGGAGTAAAAATCAACGAGTATTTGCTCACCAGACATAATCCCAATAGAATCGCTATGCCCTCTGTTTCGATGGAGGGTAAAATTATTGGCGTAACAGTCCACAATACAGCATGGATCACGACCGCTGCAGGAACGACACCTGCGGAGCAGTATACTCGTGCAACCGTCAATGGCAATATGAATGATGTCAGAGTGCATTATTATGTTGACAATACCTGTGCATGGCAGAATCTGCCCCACAGTCTGAGCGGATGGCACGCCGCTGATGGCTCCGGCAATGGCAATCGCAGAACAATTGCGATCGAGTGCATCATGTCATCTGCGTATAATGCGACAGATAAGAAGTCTGAGGACAATTGTGCAAGATTGGCGGCAGCTTTGCTGAAGAAATACAATCTTGATATTAACCACCTCTTTACCCACACCCACTGGCTCAATGTCAGAGATGGCAAATCGGGCAGTGTAGATTATCTCAATACAGCAAGAAACTTCTACAAGATGTGTCCGCTTTACATTTTGTCTCACTGGTCGGATTTCAAGAAAAAGGTACAGGGATATATGAACGCTGGTTCTGCAACGACATCAACACCCTCTGCACCTGCGGCAAAACAGCTTTACAGGGTAAGAAAGTCTTGGTCTGATGCCAAATCTCAAATCGGGGCTTTTTCTTCTCTCGAAAATGCCAAGAAAGCCTGCAAGGCGGGATATGCTGTTTTTGACAGCAACGGCAAGCAGGTGTATCCTGCAAAGAAGTCCGTTGACGAAGTTGCTCGTGAAGTCATTCAGGGTAAATGGTCAAATGGTGCGGAGCGAAAGAAACGTCTGACTGATGCAGGTTATAACTATAACGAAGTGCAGAAAAAAGTAAATCAGATGATCTGATAATATCCCCTACGAAGTATGTTTTTTCATATTTCGTGGGGATTTTTTGATAAATAAAACCCAAATTCATTATCATACAATAATTTTATTAGCAAGTACTTTCATTTAAAATATCTTGACATATATGATATAATGGAATACAGGTGGTGATAAAATGTTAAGAATAGCTGTAGTAGATGATGAAGTAGATTTTATAGCTATGTACAATAGAATGATTACAGATATTTTTTCTGAACATCATGTTTTAATCGAATTGAAAACCTTTAGTTCAGGAAATGATTTCATAAAATCGCTTTCAAAAACTGAATATGATCTTGTATTTATGGATATTGATATGCCTGAATTATCAGGAATAGATATTGCTTCGCAATTGAGGAAAAATAACCAGAATTCTGATTTGATTTTCGTATCAGCACATCCTCACTTTGTATTTGAAGCTATCAGATACACTCCATACAGATTTATAAGAAAAACAAACCTAAAAGAGGAAACGATCGAAGCGATCAATTCTTACTGTAACAGGACACAAATGAAGTTCAAGATGATTTCTCTCGAACTTCAAAATGGAGATATGATCAATGAAAAAGTCAATGATATAGTTACATTTTTTTCAGTAAGACATGATGTTTACTATGTTAATAGCGGAGAGAATGAAGCAAAAATTCTTTCACGAAAATATAGTTTGTCACAGCTTGAACGCTTTACAAAAGAATTAGGATTTATCAGAGTACATAAATCGTATCTTGTTAATTATAGATATATCAAGAATATCAACGCTAAATCCTTATTTATTTCAGATGATAGTGAAATTCCTATAAGTCATGGAAAAAAGACAGAAATACAAGAACAATTTATGAGGCTGTTAAGGAATGAGGATCTAACATGATATCGACAATAATAGAAATATCAGCTGTAATTGCAGAATCATTTCTGGCTCTTGCTTTTAATGTAGGATATTTCAAAATGAAAGATAACAAATAC
>ENA-UEQW01002575-UEQW01002575.1-human-gut-metagenome-genome-assembly--contig:-NODE-2575-length-13561-cov-4.063186_pt1 | contig 13561 bp, 10 predicted proteins | sample MGYA00242947_ERZ507947 | MGnify/ENA primary metagenome ERZ507947 (study PRJEB26167, sample SAMN06115421) | human gut metagenome | host: Homo sapiens | place: China:Guizhou | collected 2015-03-17... | reverse complement strand
GTTCCAGCCAGCTGGCTGGAACGCTCTGCTCTTTTTGTTGCTTATTTCAGTTCCATATTGATGGACTTTTCCGTAAAGCCGTAGTTCCGGTACATCTCATACGCCTTTTTATTTCTGGCGTTCACCTGCAGCTCGATGGTGTCACATCCCTTTTCCGCCTTGAGCTGCTTCACTTTTTCAAAGAACTGGTGGCCGATGCCTTTGCCCCTGTACGCTTCCTCCACCGCCATGGTACTGACAAACAAAACATCCTTTGTTACCTGCGCCGGGCCTTCCACATGGCGCTTGAAGACTTCCAGAACACCAACAACGATGCCGTCCGTCTCAGCAATATACCAGCTGTCCCCTTTCAGGAGCTCAGCAAACACCCCTTTTGTAATCAACGGACTCGCCGGTTTGTAGACATCCGGCCGCCACTCGACATGCATCTGCTGCACCTGATCCATAATCGCAGAAAATCGGTCATAATCCTGCATTTGCGGGGTACGGATCGTAATTTTCATCTTGTTTTCTCCTTGTTGTATCAAAAATACCCTGTCTGACACGGTTTCGGGTCCAGACAAGGCATTTTGAGTTTCTTTTCAGTTGTCTGCTTCCACCTTGCTGAGCAGGATGCGGTCGTTGTCGAGGGCCTTGCCCGCGTTTTCACGGAACTTTTCGAGCAGGTCGTCCACAGTCATCCGGCTGCGCTCCTCGCCCTTGACGTCGAAGACGACGCGGCCCGCATCCATCATCAGGGTGCGGTTGCCCAGCTCCAGTGCCTGGTGCATGTTGTGGGTGACCATCAGGCAGGTGATCTTCTTTTCCGCTACAATGCTCTGGGTCAGTTCCAGCACCTTTTCGGCGGTGGCGGGGTCCAGCGCGGCGGTGTGCTCGTCGAGCAGGAGCAGCTTCGGGGTAACAAGGGTCGCCATCAGCAGCGTCAGCGCCTGACGCTGTCCGCCGGAGAGCAGGCCCACCGGCTGCTTCATCCGATCTTCCAGCCCCATATCCAGCAGAGCCAGCTTTTCGCGGAACAGGGCCTTATCCTTCCGGGAGATGCGGGAGAAGATGGCGTGGGGGGCCGTGCCAGCGCGGAGGTAGGCCAGCGCCAGATTCTCTTCGATGGTCATGTTCGGGGCGGTGCCCTTGAGCGGGTCCTGGAAGAGGTGTCCGATGACCCGGCTGCGCTCAAATTCCGGGGTGAAGGTGATGTCCTGCCCGCCCAGCGTGATGCTGCCCTCGTCGGCGATGAAGCCGCCCGTAATGGCGTTGAACAGGGTGGATTTGCCTGCACCGTTCGAGCCGACGATGGTGGCGAAGTCGCCTGCTTCCATCCGGAGGCTGACGCCGTTCAGGGCCACCTTTTCATTGACCGTGCCGGGGTTGAAGGTCTTGTGCAGGTCGTTCAGTTCCAGCATTTCCATCTCAGACCGCCTCCTTCTTCTGGGCTGCATGCTTCCGCTTTTCAAAAGCCAGACGGTTCTGGATGGCCGGCATCGAGATGGCAATGGCCACGATGAGGGCCGACACCAGCTTCATGGCGGCCGCCGGGACATTGAAGCGCAGGGCCACCGCCACAATGAAGCGATACAGGCAGCTGCCGAACACGACGCCCAGCACCCGGCGCACCATGGTGCGCTTGCCCACCAGCGTCTCGCCGATGATGAGAGAAGCCAGTGCGATGGTCACCATGCCGGTGCCCACGTTGATATCGCAGCTCTTCTGGTACTGGGCCAGCAGACCGCCGGACAGGGCCGTCAGCGCACCGGAGATGCACAGGCCCACCGTGATGGTAAAGGCCGGGTTGATGCTGGACGCCCGCACCATAGCGGCGTTGTCGCCGGTCGCCCGGATGGACAGACCCAGCCGGGTGCCCAAAAAGCCCACCATCCCGGCACCGGCCAGCGCGATGACCACCACGGCCAGCACCAGCTTATACCAGCCGCCCGTAAAGGCCAGCGCTGTTTTGGCCAGCGAGAAGACCGTGTCCGTCTTGACCAGCGACAGCGTGGACGAAAAGCCCATGACCGCCAGATTGATGGTATAAAGGCCGGTGTTCACGATGATGCCCGCCATGATGCTCTCGACGCCGAGGCGGGTCTGCAAAAAGGCTGTGATGAAACCGGAGCACACACCGGCCGCCATCGCCGCCAGCAGGGCCAGAAAGGGGTGGCCGGTCAATGCGACCTGGCAGGCCACAGCGCAGCCCAGCGTGAAGCAGCCGTCGGTGGACAGGTCCGCAATGTTCAGGATGGAATAGCTCAAGAACAGAGCCAGCGCAACGAGGGCGTAGATGCAGCCCAATTCCAGCGCGGTCTGGATCACGTTGAGCGAAAAGATACTCGCCAGCATGGTGTGTACTCCTTTAGTTAGAATGTATTTATCCTCCCAAAGGGCAGGCTCTCCTTCCTACAACCTCTCCGTCTCACTTCGTTCGACAGCTCCCCTGGTAGGGGAGCCCTTGGCAAAGCGAAAAACGTTCTCTCTTCGCCAGAGCCTCTCCTACAAGGAGAGGTGGCATTGCAAAGCAATGCCGGAGAGGTTGCACAAACGGATAACCTACCCTTTGTGTCCGGCTGTTACCGATTTATCATTTTAGAAGTTCTCCTGCGTGGTCACTTGCACGATCTCGGTGCAGTAGGGCTTGAAGGCTTCCTTGATCATGTCCAAAGTCTTATCATCCATGCCCAATGCTGCGGCCGTCTCTGTATTGATGGTCACAATGCCGTTGTCGAAGGTCTGGTAAGGCAGGTCGGCGGTGGTCTTACCCTCGCAGAGCAGCTCCACCACCATATCGGCGGTGGCCTCGCCCAGCTGGACGTAATCGACGCCGTAGCCCACGAATGCACCGTTCAGCGCGAAGCTGTCGGCACCGGTATAGTGCTGGACGCCTGCCTCGGTGAAGGTCTCGTAGATGGAAAGCTCGGCGGTCATGACGGTGTTGTCGGTGGGGGTGAAGACAGCCTTGACACCGGCGGCGATGAGGGCCTCAGCGGCCATCTGAACTTCGGCGGTGGTGGTGCCGTTCTTTTCAATGTACTGGATGCCCTTGCTGTCGCAGAATGCCTTGGCATCCGCGATGGCCTGAGTGGAAGCATCCTGGCTCAGGTCGTACAGTAGGCCGATGGTGTCAATATCCGGGTTGACGGCCAGGATAAGGTTCATGATGGCGTCGGTGTTCAGGGCATCGGAAGTGCCGGTGATGTTCTCCTCGCCGTCAAAACCGGCAGAGACCGGGTCGGTGACCGCAGAGTAGACAACAGGGATGTCGGTATCCTCGACCGAAGCCAGCATGGTGGCGGCGGTGGGGGTAGCCACGGCCACGATGACGTCCACGTCATCGGCCACAAGGTCGGCACCGATCTGGTTCAGGTTGGTCTGGTCGGCCTGCGCGTTGGCGTAGTAGTCGGCATAATCAAAGGTCACGCCCTTTTCCCTGCCCACCTCATCCAGACGGCTCTCAACGGAGGCGACGATCTGGTTCAGAGAGGCATGGTCCACATAGTTGACGATGCCCACCTTGAAGGTCTGGCCCGCTTCTGCCGAAGCAGCTGCCGACGAGGCGACCGCACTGGATGCGGTGCCGGAGGCAGCGGACGAGGCCGAGCCGCCGCAGCCGGTCAGGCTGAATGCAGAGACAGCGGCAGCGCCCAGAGCGGCCTTGAGGAAATTGCGGCGGGAGATCATGTTCATGGTTTTCATAGCGGTTGCTCCTTCCCTGGAGCGGGCGGCAGTAAAAAAGACCCGCTCCACTTGCGGAACGGGCCGTTTCATGATAACAAAAGATCCCGTCCCTGTGTGTTCATCCACAAGGACAGGATCGAAAATACGATTCTGCGGTGCCACCTTGTTTGCTCTGCCCAAGCCAGCTGCTGGCTGCAGAGCCCCTCACGGAGAGCCAACACTCCCCTGCCCTGTAACGGAGGCTTCCGTCCCAAGCTACTGGAAAGCACTGGCTCTCGTTTGCCCGGCCCTCGGCGGCCCACGAAGTCCTGCCCCGCTCTCGCCCGTTTCCATCCTCCGGGCTCTCTAGCAGATGCGCTGTGCAGGTTCTCTTCCGCCTCATCGGTTTGATTGCATTATACACTTTATTCGTGTAAAGTCAAGAGGGAATTTTTCATCTATGCAATGGTTCAGATGAATCCGGTTTTCGTTTCCTTGACTTCTTTTGTGAAACAACGTACACTGTGTGCATTATAGTTTTCCGAAAGAAGGTGTTCTTCACGAATCCGACCGAAAACACCCTGCTGCATGGGCCGGTGCGTCCGGCGCTGCTGCGGTACGCCCTGCCCATCATCCTGAGCATGGTGGCCACCCAGTTCTATTCGGTGGCCGATACCATGATCATCGGCCTGCGGCTGGATGCCGACGCGCTGGCAGCGGTCTCCAATGCTTCCACCATCCTGATGCTCTTTCTGTTCATCTCCGGCGGCATGGAGCTTGGCGGCGGCCTGCTGGTGGCAGCGGGCCGGCCCACGGCCACCCGGCAGGAGATGGCCGAGCTGCTCTACAACCTGCTGTTCGTCGATCTTGTGCTGGCGCTGGGCCTGACCACACTGGGCTTTTTCACCCTGCCCGCCCTGCTCCGGCTCATCCGGACGCCGGAGCAGATCCTGGCCGAGGCGGTGCTCTATGGGCGGGTGTATCTGGTCGGCCTGCCCTTTCTGATGCTCTATGACCTGACCAAAGAGTGCATCATGGGCTGCGGAGACTCGAAAACACCGCTCCGGGCCGTGGTCGCCACCAGCGTGATGAACATCGTGCTGGACCTAGCGCTCGTCGGCCCCTTCGGGGTCGCCGGTGCGGCCGGTGCTACCGCTGCCGCACAGATCGCCGGAGCGGGGTACATGCTGGCCCACCTGCGCAAGACCGAACTGAGCCTGCCCTTCCGCCGGGAAATGCTCAAGGCAAGCTACGCGAAGGACATCTTCCGCCTTTCCGCCCCCAACTCCCTGCAGCAGGCCAGCGGCACCATCATCACGACGGTCAAACAGGGGCTTCTGGGCGGGCTGGGCGTCGCGGCCATCGCGGGTTTTTCCTGCGCGGGCAAGCTCTCCAGCCTGCTGATGATGCCGGTGTACGGTTTCGTGCAGTCCATCGTCTTTTTCATCGCCCAGAACACCACTGCCCAGCAGCCGGGCCGGGTGCATACCGGCCTGCGGGAGGGGCGGCGCATCCTGTTTTTCTACTCGCTGCTGGTGGCAGCGCTCTGCATCGGGCTGAACGGCCCGCTGCTTCGGCTCTTCACCACCGACGCTTCTGCCGCCGCCTACGGCTCCACCATGCTGGCCTTTGAGGGCATCTCGTATGTGTTCACCGCGCAGAAGCATCTGTGCGAGGCCCGGCTGCGCGGTGCCCAGAAGATGGGGCTGTATCTGGCCTCGAACCTGGGGCAGATCGGGCTGAATCTGGCCGCCTGCGTTCTGCTGGTGCCCCGCATCGGCTTTTCGGGCTTCTGGCTGTCCACCTGGATCAGCGCCCCCGCCGGCCTTGCGCTGGCCGCGCTGCTGGCAAGGATCGGCGCAAAACAACAGAGCTAAAACAAAAAGCACAGTGCTTGTACTGTGCTTTCATTTATGATATACTGTTTTTGCAGCCATCTGGCTGATAGGCGCTGTCTGCAAATGCAGGTGGTCACGCTCCTCTCCCCGGCAAAGCGTTGGGGGGAACGCGTTCTTCTTTGCTTCCCCTGACGCCAATGCGGAAGGGGGGATGTTCTATGACGCTGAGTGAAGTGCTTCAGCTGCTCGCCGTGATTGGCGGTGCAGTTTTTGTGACGTTTCAGATTACATGGACGATTTCCAACAGCAAAAAGAAATGACCGCCTCTGCCCTACCAAAGCAAGCGGTCATTCTTTTTGACACCTGAGCCGAGGAGGAGCTGACCATTTTGCAGCCAGCGTCTTTCTCTATTTGTAGTATAGTAATTTTTTATCGTTTTGTCAAGCAGAAGAGGAACACAATGGAACCTTTGAAGATCCAACACATCACCCTGCCCCACCGGGCCGTGTTCGGCCCCATGGCAGGCTTCACCGATGCGCCCTGCCGCCGCCTGATGGCGCAGCACGGGGCCGGTTTCACAGTCAGTGAGATGGTATCCAGCCGGGCGCTGGTCTACCACGACCACAAAACCGTCAGCCTGCTCAAGGCCGAACCCAACGGCGCCCCCTACGGCGTCCAGATCTTCGGCGAAGTGCCCCAGATCATGGGCGAAGCAGCCGCTGCCATCGAAGAATATGATTTTGATTTTCTGGACATCAACATGGGCTGCCCGGCTCCGAAGATCGTCTCCGGCGGCGCCGGCAGCAAACTGATGCTGGACCCCGACCTCTGCGGCAGGATCGTCGAGCAGGTAGTGGCGCACACCTCCCGGCCCGTCACGGTCAAGATGCGCAAAGGCTGGGACGCCGACCACGTCACCGCAGTCGAGTGCGCCAAGGCATGCGAACAGGCCGGTGCGGCCCTCATCGCAGTACACGCCCGGACGCGGGAGCAGATGTACACCCCCGGCATCGACCCGGAGATCATCGCCCGCGTAAAATCTGCTGTGCATGTGCCGGTGCTGGGCAACGGCGACATCCATTCGGCTGAAGACGCCGTCGCTCTGGTCAAAGAGACCGGCTGCGACGGTGTGATGATCGCCCGCGCAGCCCTGGGCGACCCGTGGCTGTTCGAGCGGGTGAACGCCGCACTGGAGGGCACCCCGGCTCCCAAAGAGCCGAATCTGCAGGCCCGGATGAACGCCCTCCGCCGTCAGGTGGAGGAGATGGTGGAGCAGAAGGGCGAATTCGTCGCCATGCCCCAGGCCCGCGCCCAGACCATGCACTACATGAAAGGGCTGAAGGGGGCGGCCTCCCTGCGGCGGTACTGCTGCGAGCTGACCCATCTGGAAGACATCGACCGCCTCATCGAGGCAGTGTTCGACCAGCAGCGCAAAGCGGGGCTTGACCCTGACGACGAACGCGAGGTCCCGTTCCCCTGATCTTCCCGGACGATCCGGATTTTTTTGAAACAAGAGGTTCTCTGCCATGACTTCATCTCACAGCCCCCGGCTTCTGGGGCAAAAACAGAACAAATTCCTGCTCACGGTCTGCCTGTGTGCGCTGACGGCAGCGCTGATCTTCCTGCCGTTCTACCTTCTGGACGGCGGCTTTTTCCACTACGCCGGTGATTTCAACAGCCAGCAGATCAGTTTTTACCGCTACATGAACGGCTTTCTCAAGGGGCTGGGCTACCCGGACGGCGCAGGCAGTGTCCACAACACCTTCTCCTGGGCCACCGACCTGGGCAGCGGGGCGCTGAACGCCTATTCCTTCTACCTGTACGGCTCGCCGTTCTTCTGGTTCTCGCTGCTCTTCCCCCAGCGGTGGCTCCCCTATCTCATGGTCCCGCTGCTGGTGCTCAAGTTCGCCGTGGCGGGCGGCGGCGCATACCTGTATCTGCGCCGCTACGTAAAAGACCAAAACTATGCCGTGCTGGGCGCGGTGCTCTATGCCTTTTCCGGCTGGGGGCTCTACAACATCTTCTTCAACCACTTCATTGATGTGCTGGCCCTCTTCCCGTGGATGCTCTGGGCGCTGGACGAGGCCGTCTACCATGGGCGGCACGGGCTGTTCGCGTTCTGGGTCGGCGTCAACCTGCTGAACAACTACTTCTTCTTTGTGGGGCAGGTGCTCTTCCTGCTCCTCTACTTCATCTGTAAAGTCAGCGCGGGGGATTTCAAGCTCACGCCCCGGCTGTTCGTCCATCTGGCCTTTGAAAGCCTCCTCGGTGTGGGGCTGGGGGCCGTCATCCTCTGGCCCGCCGTCCTCTCGCTGCTGCAGAACCCCCGCACCATCGACCTGTCCTCCGGCTGGGGCTTTCTGACCTACGCAAAGCCCCAGCAGTACCTTGCCATCCTGCTGAGCTGGATTTTGCCGCCCGACTCACCCTATATGACCTCCATCTGGTCTGAGGGCGTCATCAAGTGGACGAGCATGACCGCCTATCTGCCCCTGTGCAGTCTGGCCGGTGCTCTGGCTTACTGGCGCGCCCGGCAGGGCGACAGCAAAAAGCGGATCGTTGCCACCTGCGCCGTCTTTGCACTGGTGCCGGTGCTGAACAGCGCCTTCTACGCCCTCAATTCCAGCTACTACGCCCGGTGGTTCTATATGCCGGTGCTCATCCTGGCCGCCATGACCATCAACGCACTGGAAGACCCCGCCGTCGAGCTGGACCGCCCGGCCCGGAACATCAGCGGACTCGTCATTGCCACGCTGGCCTTTGCGCTGGTGCCGGTGCAGGATGCCAGCACCAAGGAATGGTCGCTGGGCGTCCTGCAAAATCCCGGCCAGTACGCTGCCGTGTTCGGCTTTGCCCTCATCGGGCTGCTGGTCTACCGCTGGGTCGCACAGCGATGGCGGCAGGACAAGCGCCTGCCCCAGCGGATGCTGGCGGCGGTGCTGGCATTCAGCTGCCTGTTCGGCATCACTCACATCGGCATCGGCAAGTTCGGCCAGTGGAACACCGACAGCGACCTGGTGGAAGAGTACACCAGCGCCCTGGCCCTGAAGGAAGACCTGCCGGAGGGCGACTGGCGCATCGACACTTACAAGACCCACGACAACCTCGGCCTCTGGCTGGACAAGAGCTGCCTGCAATACTTCGGCAGCACCGCCGCCCCCAGCATCCTCAGCTTTTACCCGGCGCTGGGCGTCAAGCGGGACGTCCGCAGCCAGCCGGAGCTTTCCAACTATGCGCTGCGGGGCCTGCTGAGCGTGAAGTACCTTATCACCAAGCCCGACCGGCAGACCGACTTCCTCGAAGAGGCCGATGAGGGCTGGGCCTATTACGACACGCTGGATGGCTACACCCTCTATGAAAACACCAACTACGTCCCCATGGGCTTCACCTACGACTACTACCTCACCGAGGACGATTACGAGTCCACCGTGACGGTCACCCGCTCCAATCTGCTGATGCGGGCGCTGGTGCTCTCCGATGCGGATGCCGCCGCATACAGCCAGTATTTGCAGCCGCTGCCCGCCGCTGAGCTGAACGACCTGACCTATGACCGCTACGTGCAGGATTGTGCCGACCGCCGGGCCTCGGCCTGTTCGGTGTTCCAGATGCCTAATTCCGGCTTCCACGCTGAGATCACGCTGGACGCCCCAAACCTCGTCTTCTTCTCGGTGCCTTACGACGACGGCTTCACGGCCACGGTCAACGGCAAAGAGACCGACATCCTGCGGGTGGACGAGGGCCTGATGGCGGTGCTCTGCCCCGCCGGGGAAAGCACCCTTGATTTTGTCTACCAGCCGGACGGCATCCGGCTGGGCAAGCCTGTCACGCTGCTTTCGCTCGTGGTCTTCGTATCCTACACCAGATATTTTGCCTGGGACGATCGAAAAAAGCGGAAGCACTGAAGAAAAGGAGAGCGTTCTATGGAACAGCGTCATTGGAAGAAAGCCGGCATCACCACCTCCCTGCTGGGCTACGGCTGCATGCGCCTGCCCACCCTGCCGGACGGCCGCATCGACGAAGTGCGGGCCGAAGCCCTGCTGAACACCGCGCGGGACGCGGGCGTCAACTACTTTGACACCGCCTACCCCTACCACGGCGGCGAGAGCGAGCCGTTCGTGGGGCGGGTCATCGCAAAATGGCCCCGCGAGAGCTTTTATCTGGCCACCAAACTGCCCCTGTGGCAGTGCGATTCGCTGGAAAAAGCCCAGCAGATCTACCGCAGTCAGTTCGAGCGGCTGGGTGTGGACACCATTGATTTCTACCTGCTCCACTCCCTGCACCGGGCACGGTACGACAAGGCCAAGGCGCTGGGCATCGTGGACTGGCTCTGGGAAGAGAAGAAGGCTGGGCGCATCCGGAACTTCGGCTTCTCCTGCCACGACAACGCGGACGGGCTGGAACACATCCTGCGGGACCAGCCCTGGGATTTCTGCCAGCTGCAATACAACTACCTTGACACCGACGACCGCGCCGAGGAGATCGCGGGCGACCGCGGCTATGCGCTGACCGAAGAGCTGGGCATCCCGCTCATCATCATGGAGCCCATCAAGGGCGGCACACTGGCCAACCTTCCGCCGGACGCTGCGGCGCCGCTGACCGCCCTCGACCCTGCCGCCAGTGCAGCTTCCTGGGCGCTGCGCTGGGTGGGCAGCCACAAAAACGTCCACCTGATCCTCTCCGGCATGAGCGCCGAGGAGCAGCTGGCCGACAACCTTTCCACCTTTGCACCCTTCCGCCCCCTGAACGCGGCGGAAGATGCCGCTGTGGCCGAGACGGCCCGCATCCTGCACAGCCGCATCAAGATCGGCTGCACGGGCTGCCGGTACTGTATGCCCTGCCCCATGGGCGTGGACATCCCGGACAACTTCAGCATCTGGAACCGGCTGGGGATGTTCGGCCAGCCGGACGCCGTCCGGCACCAGTGGACCGCCCGCTTCCCGGATGCCGAAAAGGCCAGCCACTGCGTCCGCTGTGGCAAGTGCGAGGCCGTCTGCCCCCAGCACCTGCCCATCCGCACTGCGCTGGCCCAGCTGCAAACGGAACTGGATGCACTCTGATCTTCCCGCAAGCAAAAAATACCGTGTCCCCGGCGTGGGGACACGGTATTTTTGCTTTGATGGTTTACCACTTCATGCCGATGGCATCCAGACGGCGGATGCGGTCCTCGGTCAGCTTCGGGTCATTTTCCGCGCGGGCCGTGCGCATCCGGCGGACCCAGTCGCCCAGACCAAAGCCGTCTTCGCTGCGGTAGGTGGCCGACGGCAGCAGGTCGCCGTTGGCCTTGGCATAGGCCGCTGCATGTTCATAGGCCAGGTCCCACTTGGCTATGCGGGCGTCCCACTCCATGCCGATGCCGTCCAGCCGTTTCACATGCTCCGGCGTTACCTGGAAGGAGTCGGGCCGGGTCTTGCGGGCAGCGCGGAGGTTCGACATCCAGACGCCCAGCCGGAACCCACCGGCCGTGACGTAATTGGAGGGCACCAGCAGGTTGCCGTGCTCTTCGGCATAGCGGGCGGCTTCCTCAAAGTTGTGCTCCCAGTTCTTCTCCCGCAGGCTCTCCTTGCCGGAGGGTGCCGCACTCTGCTTGTGGGGCTTTTCGTCCTTGAGCAGCTCGTCCAGTTCGCGGCGGTGCACCTCGCCCAGGCGCGGGTCGCCGGTGCGGCGGTACTGGCGCTGGCGGTAGAGCCAGCTGCCCAGCCAGATGCCATTCTCGGTCTTATAATTCAGCGGGATCTCCAGATCTCCGTGCTCTGTCCGATACTTCTGGGCCAGCTCGAAGCGCTCCCGCCAGGGGTCGTATTTGTCCCAGACCATCCCGATCTCGTCCAGCTGGGCCTTGCGTTCCGGCGTAACGCGGGCGCTGGAGTTGTCCGGGTTCTGCCAGGCGTAGCGCTGGCGGGCGATCCATTTGCCCAGCAGGATGCCGTCCGGTGTGACATAATTGGAGGGCACTTCCAGATCCCCGAACTGCTCGGCGTACCGCTTAGCGGCCTCGAAGTTCTCCTGCCACTTGCGGACATTCCGGTTGACCCAGTTGATGCCGATGGCTTCCAGCCGCTCGACCTGCTCCAGGGTCAGCTCGCCGTTCTTATAGGCGCTGCGCTGGCTGCTGAGCCAGACGCCCAGCGCGAAGCCATCCGGCGTAACGTACTTGATGGGCGCTTCGAGATCTTTGTGTTCGAGATAATAGCGGGCGGCTGCGGCGTAGCTCTGCTCCCACAGGTCGGTGGAAGCGTTCCACACCATGCCGATGCCCTCCAGCCGCTCGATGCGGGCGCGGCTCAGGTTGCCGCTGACGTAGCGCTGGCGGTTATAGACGATCCACTCACCCAGGGCAAAGCCGCTGCGGTCGCGGTAGCGCACCGGCACCAGCAGGTCGCCGTGGTCGTCGCGGTACTTCTGCGCCGAGGCAAAGGCCTTTTCCCAGGCCAGCTCCGAGCGCTGTTTCCAGCCGATGTTCAGCTTGTCCAGCCGGGCGATGCGGTCTGCATCCAGACGGCCCGGCTTCTGCCCGGCCCGGACCTGGCGCTGCGTTTCCAGCCAGCGGCCCAGAGGCAGGCCGTCCTCGGTCAGATAGTTATAGGGCAGTTGTAAATCGCCCTGCTTTGCGGCCACAGCCGCCGCCGCTGCATAAAAAGCCTCCCACCGGGCTTCCAGTTCCTTTTTCAGGCGGCAATACAGGTGGTAGCTCTGGCGCATGGGCTTCTGCTGCTGGAAGCCGGGGTGCTCGCTGCCTGCGCGGAGCATGGCGGTGGTGCATTCCTTTTGCAGCACACGGCCATTGCCCAGACCGTCGAACCGGGCGGTCAGGTCGAACACCGGGATGGGCTTGCGGCCGCAGGCCACCAACGCCCGGCAGAGCATCTGGCGGAACCGGCCTGCCTCGCCGGTCTCGCGGACCAGAATGGCACCCGCCAGCCCCTCAATGGGCTGCTGGACACCCGGCGAGTTGACGCAGAACAGCACCTTCGGCCCCGTTTCGGTGGAGGTGCAGAACTTTTTTACCGCCTCGGCGTCGCGCAGGCAATCACACTCGGCACGGTAGAAATGGGCATTCGAATCCACGGTGCGGAGGAACTCTTCCAGCTGTTCCTGCACCTCGTCGAGGTAGTCCTCCGACTCAAAGATGGCCAGATAGCGGCCCTGGGTGTCGGTCAGGACGCGGGGCATCAGGGCGATGGGGTTCTCGGCCTGCCGCACCGACCAGTTGATCTCATCGTATTGTGCGCTCAGCGCGTTGGTCTGCGCGGGCAGGTGCAGGTTCTTGATCCGGGCGCGGAGCAGGTTCATCTGCCCTTCCTGCGGCCAGAGCATCGCGGCGTAGTTCGACGGCACCGGCAGGGTGCCCAGCGCCATTCCCTCGCCGACCGTCATCCGGGAGACGACCGTCCCCTCGAAGAGTTCCGCGGCCGCCTGGCATTTCTGGTCGGTGCTGTTGGGCACTGTCAGGCCCAGCAGCTTTGCCTCCGGGCACAGGCGGAGTAGCCGCTGGGCCGATTTTGCCCAGCAGGCCGCCGTCACTTCATGGTAGCAGTCGAAGATCAGGTAATCCGGCTTGCGTGAGGCCAGCCGGACCCACTCCTCGGCCGACGCCTCGGCCAGCACACTGCAGTCGCAGAAGATGAGGTTCTCCGGCAGCACACCGTCGTTGTAGCGGCGGACATCCTCCCTGCGCAGGGTCAGCCGCGCCGCACCGTACACCAGCCAGATGAACGACGCCTGCGGATGGTCCGCGATGAGCTGCCATGCAATGCAGCTCTTGCCCGTGCCGGTGGCATGTTCCACTGCTGCTTTTCCGTTTTGTTCCAACGCAGCGGCAACCTTTGCATACGCCTCCGCGTTGACCTTGTTCAAACTGATCGGCATCGTTTTTCTACCTCCAGGATTGATCTTCTTGCAAAGAATTTTTCTTATAAATCTATTATGGCAAAAAGCACTTTCTTGTCAAGCATTCCCGGCAAAAAAGAAGATTTCGGATAAAAAATACGATATTTTTTCCATTATTTTTTGGTCATCCCAACCAACTTCCGGCATAGCTTCGGGCATCCTCAAAACGAAACACCGCACAAACACCGAGC
>ENA-UEQW01002573-UEQW01002573.1-human-gut-metagenome-genome-assembly--contig:-NODE-2573-length-13570-cov-7.353813_pt1 | contig 13570 bp, 13 predicted proteins | sample MGYA00242947_ERZ507947 | MGnify/ENA primary metagenome ERZ507947 (study PRJEB26167, sample SAMN06115421) | human gut metagenome | host: Homo sapiens | place: China:Guizhou | collected 2015-03-17... | reverse complement strand
ATTTCAATGTCTTCTAGAATGTAAAATTCGTCAGGAGCCCTACCGATAGAATTTATTTTTGAGATAAATTTCCCGTGACCATCAAATATCAAAACGGCTTTTTGTCGTCGATCTAAAATATAGATGCAAGACTGGTATTCCATGATTTTATCAATACCTCGTATGATGGATTTCTCTTGCGTTTCTAAAGGAATAACTTCTATTTTAGAAAAAAACTTTTCTGTAGGAATAGAATGTTCGTGGTCTAAATCGGAATAAAGTGTTTTTTTATTGATATTACCTTGTTGAGAATTTGTTTTACATGAAACAAATATCATTAAAAAGATTATAATATGTATTCTCTCAAACATGTTTTAAATTTTATAATAATTTAATTTTCAATAATATGGGATTTGAATTGTCTTCTAATTTTGGCAATTTGTGCATATGTGAAAATGTATTTTTAAATTTGTCGGGAATAAAGGCGGGGTCGATCAGATAATAGAAATAATCGTTTTGATATCCGGAGGGAAAAATAGCCTCTTGGGTTGAAATAGAAAAATGGGGAATTCCAAGAAAATTCTGATAGTGATTTATGATTGTTGTTGTATGACGTTGATAAAGCGAATGTAGGTAATCGTCTTGATATTGAAAGCCGAACATGACTTCTTTGTCCGTGAGGTGTACCGGGGTAATACGGGTCACGTAATCATGATTTTTAATCATTTCGATAAAATCGGAAACATCATTGTACGATTCTTTTAGCACCTTTTGTGGTATTTGGTATTTCCCACACTCAAATCGATAACAAGGGATGAGTTCTTTTTCTGTTAATTGGTAGATTGTATCATTTAGGGAATAGGTAAAAAATAAATTTTTTGCATCCCTGTGTATGAAGTTATTGTTATCTTTAAAATGTCTCCAGTTTAATTCATTGTCTGAAATCTCGATAAATTCATGTATGATTTTTTTCTCTTGTTTAGAAAAATAATTTAAACGACAGTGGGAATCAGGAGATTTTGATGAACCGATATATATAGCCCATAAATCATTGGATACTTTTGTGAATGCGAGACCGAATAGTCCTGTATTTATTTCATTTATAAACTCTCCTTTTGAGGAATATTCTATGATTTTAAAACTGTTATTGTCAAGTATGTAATAATGATTGTCTTCATCTATGTAGAAGTCATCTAGTACAAGATATTCCCCGGGACCTCTTCCTTGATGGGCTATTTTGAATAAAAAATTCCCATTTTGATTAAATGTATATATGCTATTGTTAGAAGAAAAGGAATACACCGTGTCTGTTATTATCACTTTATCTACCAATGATAATAAAGATTGATCTGTTGTTTCAAGAGGAATTACTTGCATAGATGCCGTGTCAAATAATTGTTCCCAGTTTACAGTTTGACGGGATGTCGGATCTAGGTGAATTGTGATGAGATTATCTTGTTCTTTGTTTGACGAGCATGCGGCAATACACAAGAATGTGATTATATTGAAGACAACTTTTTTCATAAGTGATAAATTTGTATAAGATTAATATAGTTTCATCCCGTGTTTCACGTATTCAGGAGTAAAAATAACATGTAGTTACCATACAGATGTTTCACGCTTCTCCCCAAGTGGATAATGCCTCAAATATATACTAAAAAATGGAGAAAAAGCAAAGGAAACATGATAAGATTATGAGAATTTTCAGTGGCGCTTGACGTGGTACTATTTCTTTCATATCCATATAGTCATCGCCCATAAATTCAATTAGTTGTTGTACTTAGGTCGTACTTAGGTCATGCTTGAGACCTGTTGATGGAATTTTCAGATTGTATGGATATGATTCATGAGGTTCCTTGATGGTTGCAGGAGTAATTCTTCAGCTCTAGAGTTTGTGACTCACCGGAACCAATCAAAGCCTTTATGTCGTTTATTGTCATGTTCGTAAAATGTATAAGTGTAACAAAGCTACTTATTGACGCGGAAAAGTAAACCCCGAAAAGTCGATTAAAACTTTTCGGGATCTTCCTTTTAGCGGGTAGCCGCTACAGTACGGGTGTTAACGTTTCATGTGCCAGCGATTTTTCAGCCAGGCGACGATGATGGAACTTAACACTCCGCCCAGCAGGCTCACGCTTCCGGCCAGCAAACTGTCGGATACTTGCGTGAGGAACGTGTTCAGACTCAAGGTGGAAAACATACCGATTAAAAAATAAATGTTCATAGTAATAATTTAGAATTTAGAATTTAAAATTTAGAATGAAAATGACGATTTATGTTTGAAAACGTTGATTAGCGGGTGGAAATCGTCTAATCTGAAATCATAAATCAAGCAATTGCCAAGTGTCGGCTGTCGGAAGCCATGCGCCCGTTTTTTGACGTGGCGAAGCAGTAGACGTGTACTTTGGTCGGATCCCAGTCTTCCGGGAGATCGACGCTCGTGTCCCCGCTTCCCGCTCTTTCCCGGAGTGTCACGAGCCTTGTCTGGTTGAGTGCGGTTTCGTACAGGGCGGCGTACACCTTGTCGTTGGCGCAGGAGAAACCGTCGCCTTCGTCGTCTTGCATCTCTTGGGAAAAGGCATACGTTTTATTCGACTCGTTGTAACTGACACCGACTTTCGGCGTGTACAACGGACCGGACGCGCAGAGCAGGCGTTCAAAATCTACCGTGGTGTTATATTGCTCGTCAACCTCAACCAGACTTATGTTGAGAGAGGTGAAAGCGTTCGAGGTTGTGCCTCGTCCCACGCCGACAAAGCCTTTCCGGATAACGGGGAGCAACTTGCGGGCGATGCTGACGATGGCTTTCATTTTAGCCCTTTGCGCCAGTATTTCCGGGGTTTTCACGTCCTTCCGGGTGAAAATTTTGGCTTTCGCGATGTTCTCTTTGTTGAAAATACACGTGGTGATGTTGCCCACTGATTTTCTGACTTTACCTAAAAGGTAAGAATTGAATTTTGCCATACGGTTTGAAATTTTAAAATGAATAAATAGACCTTGCCTCTCGCCCGCGGGCCCTCGTTCGAGGTGCAGGTCGTTGTTATTGAATTATCGGTTTAGTTCCAGAAGCTCCGGCGGGAAGGCCGGCCCCGGATCGATTTTCCGGGGCGTGATGTCCGAGTGGCGCAGGAGATAACGGATCGGGTAACGGTCCATCAGTAACAGGCACACGAGGACCACCGTTTTAAGCTGTTCGTCCGTGTAGCGGTGCCAATAGGTGGGTTGCCCGTTCGCCTCGTCGACGAACACGTCCGACGGTTGTACATCCTTGCCACATTCGGCGATGAATCTTTCACCTTCCCGGCGAAGTTTGCCGAGATTATCAAGTTCGATGCCGATGGAGTAGCGGTTCAGGTTAATTCTTCCGAGATGAAAACTTTTCCCGGCATGCCACGCTTCCACGTTGAAAGGCACGAGCTGGATAATGTCACCCTTCCGGTCGATGACGAGATGGGCGGATGCCGTCACGTCGGGGCGGGTCAGGTAGTGAGCGGATGCCGTCACGTCGGGGCGGGTCAGGTAGTGAGCGGATGCCAGACCGTTTGAACCTGCCGTGTAGTGCAGGACGATGGTGTCCGGGGGCGCGAGCGGTCGGGTATTTTTAGAGCATGTCAGGTGAACTGCCTCGCAGTCAACCAGACGGTGGTTTAGAATATCCACGGGGTGAATGGGGAATTTAGAATTTAGAGTTTAAAATTTAGAATGAGTACGCGGGTTATTTCTGGGAACGTTTGAAGAGGGAACTGACGAGCTGTTCGCCGCCTCGACCGATGATGTATCCGCCAAGCCCGATTTCCAGTAAATCCCAAAAACGGGAGGTATCGGAGAGTATCGGCAGATTCAGGAACGTTCCGGCAAGAACGATCACGGTGAAGACCAGCATCACGATCGGTCGCCACGACCGTTGCAGCCAGTTGCCCCGGGCTTCTTCACGGATAGCGGCAGCCTGTTCCGAAATGGTTTTTTCCTCGACGGCAATCAGCAGGCGCAGAATGTCTGTTTCCAGTTGTTTCTTCTCCCTTCCGGGGAGTGTCAGGCGGTTGACGATGTCACCTACCGCGCTGACCAGGTTCGTGACCGTTCTCATACTTTTTCGCGTTTTAGGGATTGTTCCACTTCTTCCCAGTAAAAATAGAGCCGGCTGCCGAGTTTGTGAACGGGGATGTTGTAGGTTTTAATGTCCCGGTACAAGGTGCGTTCGGCAATGTTCAACTTTCGACACAGTGCTTCCTTGTCAAGCAATGGCGGGGAGATGTCCCCGGTGGCTTTTTTCATGAACTCCCGGATTTCCGTTAGCTCTTGCGTGAACCCCTGAAGATGTTCCGATAGCCGGTGGAGGATCGTGACGATTTTTTCCGTGATGTCCGTGTTGTTTTCTATTTGTATCATTTTCTTTTACAATCTAGTTGTTCGACATGTTTCTGTAATTCATTCAGCAGTTTTTCAATATAAGCTGTCGGGTGAGGGCGGGCCAGCGTGTGGCTGATCAGCGTGTGGTAATCTTTCTCCGCGGGCAGGTTCCATGCTTGGCAGAAATATAGGATAAATTCCTTGATCCGGTACTTGTTGGCAGGGACGATCGCCAGCGACGTGTGGATATGCAAGGCGATGAGCTCGGCGATGTCCGTGGCGTTGCCCCGTAACGTGCCGGGAAACGGTAAAGGGATCGGGCGGGAATCAAACCATTTCTTTTGTCGTAGAAAGGAGGCTTGTTGCAAACGGAGATACTCTTCGAGCAATTCCAGTTGCGAAGCACCCAGGAGTTTCCGTTCGATGGGTATGCCCTCGCGCGTGATCGTCAAGTAGCGGTGGGTGGACTGTCCGTTCTCTTCCCCGAAAAGGGTTTGCAGCTCCAACAGGGTTACCCGAACGGAAATGGCCAGCGCGTCATCCTTTTCTTCTTCCTGCCGGATGCTTCTTAGGCAGGTAATGATGGGTAGTTCCACGTCAAGCAAGTGGATGCGGTAATCGGTCAGGGAGCGGCTCCCGTTGAAATAAAGAGGTGCCGACGGGTTGTCTGTAACCACGGCTTCAGCCCGGTAGAGAGCGGTTAGGTACTCTTTTAATGTTTCGTGTCGATTCATAATTTAAAGTATTTGTCGTTTGAAAAATGGGTATAGTCTTGCGAGGCGAAAAAGCAATAGATATGTGCTTTGATCCCTTTTTTGCGTTGCAGGGAAAACGTGGCGATCTCGTCTTCCCGCAGGAACGGGAGATGGTCGAGAACAACCGGGGTGAACGATCGGTTGCCGTACAGCACGACCACGATCAGACGGTCGGTAGCCTTGGCGGTGGGGGAACCCGAGTTGTCGTCCCATTGCAGGGTAACCTTATCTTCCGGGCTGACGGAGTACGCCATGTTATTGACATCTTGTCGTCTGCCGATCCCGATTTGCAAGCGGGAGAAGTCGGCGATTTTCCCTTCGGGGGTGAACACGTGGATGTTTCTCTTCATGAAGAGGGCGTACCCGTTTGTTTTCTGGCGATGTCCCTCGTTTTTCCACACCTCTTTGAGCAAGGTCTCTTTGAGTTGCTGGTAGAAGCGCAGGGCCACGGTTAGCCGTTTCCGGTTCTTTTGCTGTTCGGGGGTGTTCGCGTCGTGATATTCCAGCGGGTAGGAGCGGATGCAATCTTGATTGCCGTTTCTGTAGAAAATCGTGTTACCGATCCGGCCGCTCAGGCCTCTTAGTAGCGAGTTGTAATGTTTTGCCATGTTATTAAAATTTTAAAGTTCATTATTTGTTTATCTTGAAATTCGCGAAATCGCGGGGTCAATTCGGCGGGAAAAAGGCTATCCCGCATCTCGTGCTGACGTGGTGCCGGGGGATCATAGTCAGTTGCCAAACGGCTATGAAACGAGGGCGATGCGTCAACCACTCCTTTGTCGTGCCTTATTTCTCCTTGAATTCCCGCTTAACTCTTTTCGGGTTGTCGGGTATCTCGTGATTTTCTGTTGACAAAGGTAAGGCGTACCGGGGCGGGTAGCATGACGGTAACGTGCTGACAATTCGTGCCAAAGTGAGACAATTTTGCTGTTTGAATGAAATAGTTGATATGATATTGTGAAATTTGATGGATGTGGAGGTAAATGGGTGATGAGGAGACGTGGAGGATGGTGTTGCTATGGTACATGTAGTGATCCGGCAGGGGAAGGCAGAATGGGGGTAAGCCCGCCGGGTCACTATATTTGAAAAGGGAGTAATATCGTGTGATTAAAAATGAGTTTTAACGTGATAAAATTCTGTATCCCGTGGCACGATGGTATCGTGGTAGATAAATAGTTGTTTCCCGTCCTTGTACAAAAAGGGATGTTCTTCTCTTCCGGCGGTTAGGTCTCGCAGCCAGTAGATGCGGTCAAGCGGCACGTTGTCAAATTGCAGGAAATTGTAGCGAGCCGATCGGATGCCCGCGTTTTTCCAGCCGTTATCCCAGTACATGAGTTGATAGGTATGACCCGCGACGATGTGGTTTTCCGCGTTTGCCGGGGCGTAGCGTATCTTTTTCACTTTCATGGGGCGTTTTAAGGGCATCAGGTCGATTTTTTCGTGTGAGGAGTATTGCATGCTGGCATAGTAGGCGTAGGTGTATCGTAGGCGACGGTATTTGCTGGTGTCGGCCTGTAATTTGCAATAGCGTATTTCTGTCCGCTCGCGGTCGGTTTCCCCGGGAGAGCGTACGGGGAGTGCCGTGGCCGGTTTCAAGGAATCTTCGGGTGTGTACTCGTCGGTGAGGAATTCCAGGAGTCCCATGTTGCTCCTGGGGAAGGAGTCGGGGGCCACGTACCGGTAGTAGCGGAATGGCCTGCACGTTTCCGGGGTTATTTCCTGCACGTTGAGGATGGGGGTGGTGGTGATCGTGCCGAGTAACACGGAGTCCTTGAAATCTTCCCGGTTGGCTGCTTCGAAACGTCCCCCGATCATCTGGCTTGCCCGGTATTTTAAAGCTTTTTTCTCCGGGTATTTGCGTTGCAAGAGGAGTTGTCCCCTTTTTTCCGGCTGTTCGGGTGAAACGGGTACGAGCGTGGCGGACGTGTAGAGCGTGTCGGGGGAGGTGATGTAGAAGGGGGAGGCAAACGGGATGATGCTGTCGCCTTTCAGGTAGACGGGAAAATAGAGGACGTTATAAACCGCGTTTTTAAACCGGGCTTTCCGGTGTTGATGATCCACGGTTCCCCACGTGGCCGGGATAAGGCCTTGCGAGGCGTTGAACGTGTACAGGTAGACCAGGTTGTTGGATAGTTCTTTCCCTATCGGGAGTTGTACCGGGGTTACCCGGTAGTTCTCGTCGGTCACTTCCCGGATGCAGGGGGTGTCGAAATAGTCCGGCAGGGTTTCTCCTTCCGCTTTTAGCATGAAGGGACTGTCGTCTTGCGCGCCGAACGTGTTTCTGAAGAAGCTGGGAGAAGCGGAGGTTGAAGGTTCGCTGGCCGCGTGGTTCGTGGTTTGGTTGTATTTGGAACGTTTTCCGGTGCTGTCCAGCAGGGTACAGTGGAAATGTCTCCCGCTCTTTTCCCGGTAAGAAAGGTTACAATCGACGGCGGTCGGGATCCCGTAGGCCCTGAACACGTGACAAAAGTTATCCGCCATGGATATGCAGTCGTAGTTTTGTCCGATAAACATGTCATAGGTCCCCACGTGTTGTATTTGCCGGTAGTAGGGGAACATCTGATGGATGCCGTTTTTGTAAAGGTTGTAGCGATTGATGATTTTGGCATAGGTTTTCTCGTCGCTTTGGTCAAGGTGTTTACGGAACATATCGTTTAACCTTTGCCCGTTTTCGTAAAAAGGATACCCGGTTACGGCCCGGTAGGGGAGGATCATTTCCTTGAATTGCTCGAACGTGAGGTAGGAGGCATAAGGGGAGGTGTGCCACGCGCGGAAAGCGTTTTCAATGTGCGAGATCAAAAACGCTGAAGAAATACATCGCGGGTCGGGGAATGTTCCTTTGACGATCGTGGGGGTGTCGGGTGGAAAGACGCTTGCCACTTGCCGGGCCACGTAGGAATGTTGCCAGTATCTCTCCCGGTTACGATCGGTGTGCAAGGAGGAATCCGGGATTCCGAGCATCATGTTCGTGTACAGGCTGTCAAAACGGGTGTGCCATTCGAACAGGGAGGAGTCGGGAAAAACGGCTTGCTCGGTTGATAGGTGCCATTTCATGTTATCAATCAGGAAGCAGGCGGCTTGGTATTTCAAGGAGTCTTCCGGGTGTTCCAGGTAGTGGTTCAGCACTTTTTTCAACTCTCCCCGGTTTCTCCCGGCTTGTGAGAGTGTTTCTTCCACTCCCGCCGGATAGCGGGTACAGGCGAGTATTAGGGTGCAGATGAGGGAAAAGTATAGTATTGATTTTGTCATGGGGATAGATTATATATTGTTATTTATGGTTGGGGGTGTGATTAATAATATTCCAGAATTACCGGGTTGTCATTTTCATTTATCTTGGAGATGATTCTTTGAGAATCACTTCCTCTTTTTATTTGTCGAATGTCTTGGACCGAAGGTTCCAAGATAAGAAGTATGCTATCATCACTTTCTCCCATATTTAGTGATGAGATAAAATTCAAGTTATTGTCAGATGAAAAAATATCATTTATGATTCTGGTGTTAGGTGCAAATTGTATGGTTTGTTGTTTTGAATTAGAGAGGATGTGTAAATAACGTTTTTTGTCTTTGTGGGACACGATATATAGTTTTTTGTTCATGTACCGGAGGGTTTTTATGAAAGTGTAGTTTTTCAGGTATTTAAGGAAACCATATTCGTGCTCTTGGAACAGTGCATCATATTGTAGCTCGCTCAACCAGTTATTTTCCGTGTTGACGATGAATTTTTCCTGAAATTGTTTGTGTTCCGGATCGTAGGATACGCAACTGTTTGTCAGGTCGATTTGGTAGATGAATTTATCTTTGTAAGGGATGAATTGCACGGGTTTGAGCATCGTGTTGGTTACTTTCGTGTTTACGCATGAATCGATGATATTTCCAGACGGGTCGGATAGGGAGATGAGGCTTTTGTTCTGTCCCGTCATAAGTAGTATGTAATTATCCGGTGTTTTCTTGAACTTGTTGACAACAAACGGGTAATAGATGCTTTTCACGTGTTGCATGGTTTCGGCGTTGTATATTTTGATGCAATTCATGTCACATAGCCATATCTCTTTCTGGCCGTTTTTCGAGTAAACATCAAAATCCCCGATGTACGTGTATTCGTCCGGCCCTCGTCCTATTTTTTCCAACGTGGACAAGTGTTTGCCTTCCTGGTTGAATGTTTCTATTTTTCTCTCGTTTGATAATATATAGAATACGCTGTCCCGTTTTATGATCTTGTCGATCTTGCCAACCAGGCATTTTGCTTTTGTTTCGAGAGGGATGACGCGGTAGTGTCGGGTAATTATTTCGGATAGTTTTATTTTAGAGTTTACCCCGTTGTCCGTCAGTAGGTATGGAACAAGCGTGTTGTTTTGATTTTTAGGCGTGACGTTACAAGCGGAAAGAAGGTAACCTAGTAAAATGATGATTTGTATTTTGTTGTTCATAAGGGGTGATTTTATAGGTATTAATAGTTGAATCTTTTAATTTCAACCAATTCACTTTTGGGGGAATCTACTCCGCCTAGGAATTGTCTATTTGCTTCGTCAACAATGATAAAGTTTACAAAAAAGTCAAATTGATAAACTTTTTCCAGCATCCCATTCCAAGTAAATACTAGGAGATAAGGATGGTGGTTATATATTTTATTTGCTGGGAAGCCTGTCCATAGTATGTAACAAAAATGGGGGGTACTATACATTTTATATGACGTGACAAGCATATCCTCTGATAATTGAAATTCGGAGTAGTCAATTTCATCATTTGCGAGGTCAAGGGAAAGGCTTTTTTGTAGAGAGCCGTCAGAGTGATAAAAATTAATCAAATTAATATATTTGAATGCCGCAATGATGCTGTTATGTTGGGCATTTGCTGAAAGTATATGGGCGTAGGCATCACTTTTATTCCCTCTTCTTGATACGTAAAATTGAGGTTCGTAATCAATTTTTTTTATAATCTTGGCGTGTTTGTCGTAAAGGTAAAATAGTACGCTGTCTTCGCCTATGGGAGATAGGACAAAGGTTGAATCTATGATATTTAAATTTTGCGAGCGGGTTAGTTCGGGGGGTAATATCGTGTTATGGATAGAGGTGTCGTTTTTTAAGTAAAACCGGGTTAAACGATTATGTATTAAATCATGGATTAATAGGGACGAGGTGTTTGTATCACTCTTGATGATCAACGGAAATTGAAATTCATTAGGTCCTCTGCCGGTAGCGCCAAATTCGTATAGCATGTTTTTGGAGTTATTGCTGAAGATTTGAAATTGTTTTTCAGAGCAGCTATTTTGTAAACACAGGAATGTATCTTTTATGATTCCTTCCATGTAACATCCTGCCGGGATTTGAGAAATGGTTTCTCCTTTTATTTGAATGATATTATCGATGTGTAATTTTTCAATTTGAGTTGTTGACTGATTTTTGCAAGATAGGATGGAGAAAATGATAAAGGGTAAATAGATTAATTTCATAAGTTGGGTAATTAGGGGTGTTATGTTTTATATATATGGTTTATTTGAGATAATTGCGAATATCGTATTTATAAATTTCTTCGTCATAAGGATTTAATCCATAGATGTATCCGTTATTTTGATCAATGTCAAAAAAGCGGATATAGTTTGGTATGATAATTTTGTATATAGGTTCTCCATTCCAATCGAATACATGTATTTCAACACTTTTGTTTGCCTCTCGAATTTCTTTTGTTGAATGATTTATGTATAGAGCAAAAATGAATTTATCTACGGTTCTAATGTCTGAATAGAATATTTTCCTGTCCATGAAATCCTGTTGTGAAATTTCGTGTGGTGTATTTGATGTATGGTATATTGTTAAGGGGATAATTTCATCACCGTTAGTTGAATGAATAATGATGTGATTCATATTAAACATGGCTAGTGCCATTTTTGTTTTATCCGGCGATATTGTCCCGATTATGTCGTAAATTGAAGCATCAAATTTTATATCTTTAGTGAAGATATTTTTTTGCGTTACAAGTTGTTGTTGTTTTAAATTGTATACGGTATAGTAAAGATTGTCCGTTGACGGGTAGGTGGCGAAAATGGAGTCATTTATATTGAACCAGTATGAATCAGTGATAGAGTCTAAAAAAAATCTTTTTTCAAACACGACTTTTTGTTCTTTTATAGATGATGTTAAATTTATTTCGGACACTTCACGGGTTAGATGGCTCGATATCCATATTTTCGCGTTTGACGAATCGATTGCAAATTGTTTGTTATAGGTTAAGGTTAAAAACTCATCGGCACCTCTTCCTGCAGATATATAATTTCCTAAGAATTTGAAATTAGGTAAAGAATAACACGTGAAGAATCCATCCTCTCCTTTTACTTTGAAACCGAGTAAAATGGTGTCTACGATGTACAAATTATTAATACCTATTATTTCGATATCTATTTTTTCAGCTGATGGGGTGATTGTTTTAGGAAAATGTGATATTTGTATGGGCTCATTCGTAAAAATGGTTCTTTCTTTACATGCTATTATAGAAATAGTGCAAAGAATTATTGTAATTATTTTTTTCATTATAATATGTTTTTCATGTTTTAGATATCAAATTCGACTAAATAGGCATATTCCGGATCGCTGGTGTTAGGATATATAGAAAATAATTTCGTGTTGTCTTCATTGACAACTAAAGGAGTTATAAAGAATGGTATTTGCAATACGTTCTTTAGGTTTCCCTCCCAATCCATAATAAGAATTTGACAAGGATGATCTTGGGTAGCATTAAGTTGTTCGATGGGCATGTTCGCTCTTAATAAATAACAATATTCAGGGGTTGCATACATATCTATGATATAGATGGGATTGTCGTATGATATCCCTGTATGTTGCTTGGATTGGAATGGTTTTTTCAACATGGAAAATTGAATGTTTTTTAATAATGTTCCATTTGTATCATATAATTGGATAAGATCGAGGAATCTATATCCAACATATAAAACTTTTTTTTGAGAATTTGCGCAGGTGATGTTTTTATGGGCTGCAAATCTAATCTCGGGATTTTTAAAATAAAGTCCTGTATTATAATTAACCCAATGTATGGAATCTGTGTCATAGTTGTAAATGAAGAATATGCCATCATTTATTTCTATCGTATTGCCAATGATGGTATTATTATCAATTTGGTTGAGATTTTCTGAAAAATATAACTTTGATGGAAGGTTTCTCCCATTGATGAAATCATAAGCCGTGTTGACAAGTTGTTCATTCAAATATTTTTCATGGAATAGGTTAAGGTCATATATCTGAATGAGCGAATCTTTTTCGTGTAGTTTACAGTTCCTGTAAAAAAAAGGCATGTTGAATTCGTTGAATAACCGACCTTTTTCTCCATAACGGGAAATTTCTTGGAGAGAATCGTTGAACATGTAAATGTAACGATCTTCAGGAGAACATTCTGCAATAAAAAATAAAACAGAATCACGATATATTCCATTTGAGAAACATTTTTCTTGTATTTGAATTTTTCTTGATGGTTGAATATCTCGTGAGATGTTCAATGGTGTGATTGTTTCTTTTCTACCACATGCTAATAGAAAAAATAAAGAAAATGTATATATAGTTTTTTCCATATTTGTTATTTATATGTCATTGTTTTGAAGAAGGGTATCTGTTTTCTTTTTCATACTTGGATTTCCAACTAAAAAAAAGAATTGTAATACAAATAAATAATATAGTGGAACCTAATGTATTCATGGCTATTTTGTATAAATGAATAATAAATGTGGATTATTGTTTTCAAGATTTTCTTGAGAGACTAATGGCGTATATATTAATTTGATATGATTCGTAGTATCTTGATGAAGTTTTAAAAGTGTATGAAGATGATCTTCATCAGCAATCGTAAAAATGAAATAATTGTTTTTTGCATATTTGGGATTGGAATATATAGATGCGAATTTTTCGGGTAAAGTTTCTGCGTTAAATAGATAAGGTCGTTGTTGTTGTTTGTTATAGTATAACTCGTAAAATTTCCCTCCTTTAAAAAAATTGCAGTAAATATATTTATCATTTTCAAGTAAATAGTCTGGTTCAGAAATGTAATTGTCTCGTCGGATATAAGCGATGCTAGTTTCGATTTTTCCATCAAAAGATTCAAATGAAATATTGTATTTTTTAAAATCAAACTGATATTGCGGGATGATGCTATCCGGTGTTATTTGAAACACGTTGTAATCAAATATGGATTTAAACAACACGGATTTTTTATATTTTGTAAATGTTTGATTTAATTCCGACTGGCTGTGTTGGGCGTAATGGGGAATATTTAATAATAATTTTTTTATTTCATGACTTCCGATGTTTAAGATAGAAATGCATGAATTTTTATCTAAATATCCTGTGAATAGGGCGAGATGATCATTATCGATATTTGAAATGTTATCGATATTAATATTTCGATCAATTTTAATTTCTTGAATAAGATCTCCTAAAAGATTGTAGAAGATGATTTTTCCTCCCAGGTTATCTAATATCACGATA
>ENA-UEQW01002568-UEQW01002568.1-human-gut-metagenome-genome-assembly--contig:-NODE-2568-length-13597-cov-391.513979_pt1 | contig 13597 bp, 7 predicted proteins | sample MGYA00242947_ERZ507947 | MGnify/ENA primary metagenome ERZ507947 (study PRJEB26167, sample SAMN06115421) | human gut metagenome | host: Homo sapiens | place: China:Guizhou | collected 2015-03-17... | reverse complement strand
TGGTGCCATAGCTCAGTTGGTAGAGCAAAGGACTGAAAATCCTTGTGTCCCCGGTTCGATTCCTGGTGGTACCACTTCTTTATGAGACTGAATCTTCGTAACAGGATTCAGTCTTTTTTTATGCCTTTTTTATAATACTCCATTTTACACTTATGAAAACGTTTGCGTATGAAAAATGCGCCAGGATGTTTTATAATAGCTATTTTTTCACTACTTTTGCATTGTAAAATTCAAAAACAAACCAAAAAATAAATCTAACAAACATTCATTAAAATGAAAAAAGCTTATTTGTTATTCTTGGCTGGAATGTTGTCTACGGCAGTATTTGCCGGCAGCAAACAGACGGTTAAGATTGATGGTCAAGTCATAGACAAGACTGTCACAGAGATTACCTTCGATGGCGACAATGTCGTTCTTCAGTATTCAGATAATACATCTGATCAGGCAGATATGTCGCTCGTAACCCTTTCTTTCACTTATCAAACTACCGGCATCAGTCAGGTAGAAGGCATTAAGCAGGCATTGCAAGGTAAGGTTTATAACCTTCAGGGCCAGTGTGTAGGTAAATCCCCTAAGGGTTTATCTAAGGGTGTTTATATTATTAATGGTAAGAAAGTAATCATCAAATAAAATAAGGAGGATTGAACAATGAAGAAAATGGTATTTACTTTGGCACTCCTCCTGATGAGCTTGAGTGCAGCTGTGGCTCAGACAGGGACATTTAAGATTACCCATGCCGTGGCTCGTAACAGCAAGGTGAACCAGATGTATGTTACCACCAAGTCGGGTGATGTGAAGTATTATAATACTGCAGACTTGACAAGTGTGAAGTTCGAAGGTGACAAGGCAATCATTGCACCTAAATCAGGTTCAGAGAATGATGAGTATGATGCTTCTGTTCAGAAAATCAGTTTCGCAAAGAAAGTAGAGCAGGGCGAAAGTGGTGATATTGAAAATCCTGCAGGTGTGATTCAGATTACTGAGGCAAAGGGCTGGCAGGAGTCTGCCTACTTGAAGTGGGCTCCATTCGAGGGCGCTTCTTCTTATAATGTATATGTAGATGACAAGAAGATTGATGCTCAGTTGATTCGTCAGTATGCTTCTTACTATCGTGCCGATGTTCTCGGTTTGAAGGAAGGTACTTATTCTGTAAAGGTTGTTCCTGTAAATGCTGACGGTAAAGAGATTACTGGTGCCAATACAGCTTCTAACTTGGTAGTAAAGAGCTACAACCGTGAGGGCTTTGCTCATTTCAAGTATGCTGGTGTAGGTGCTTATAATAATGATGGTACTTTGAAGGCTGGTGCTAAGGTTCTGTATATTACAGCCAAGACGGCCAAGACTGTTTCTACAACAGTTAATACGGGTAAGCTTGAGACGATTACAGGTCTTCAGTCTATTATTGATGCTTATTCAAAAGGTAAGGATAAAACCCCAATCGCCTTCCGTATCATCGGTAAGGTAAATCTTTCTGATTTGGATCACATTTCAAGTTCTGCTGAAGGATTGCAGATTAAGGGAGCTATGATGAATATGACATTCGAAGGTGTCGGTGATGATGCTACCGTATATGGCTTCGGCTTCTTGCTTAGAGAGGCTGAGAGTGTAGAGTTCCGTAACTTTGCTATCATGCGTTGCCTGGATGATGCCATGTCTCTTGATACTAAAAACTCTCATGTATGGATTCACAATATGGATCTCTTCTATGGCAAGAAGGGGAGTGCTGCCGACCAGGCTAAGGGTGACGGTACTGTAGACATCAAGGGCGATTCTAAGTATGTTACTGTAGCTTACAACCGCTTCTGGGATAATGGTAAGGCTTCTATGTGTGGTATGAAGAGTGAAACTGGTGAAAACTGGATTACTTATCATCACAACTGGTTCGACCATTCAGACTCTCGTATGGCTCGCGTTCGTACCATGAGTGTTCACATGTACAACAACTACTATCAGCATTGTGATGTTTATGGTATTGGTGCAACCAGTGGTTCAAGTATATTCATGGAGTCAAACTACTTTGATGCTGTTAAGCGTCCTATCATGAGCTCTTTGCAGGGTACTGATGCCAAGGGTGATGGTACTTTCTCTGGTGAGAAAGGTGGTTTGATTAAGGCATACGGCAATGTATTTACCAACAAGCCTGATAACTTCAGCTATATCCCATACGCAGAAAACAATACAAGCTTTGATGCTTACGAGGTTTCTGATCCAAGTGAGCAGGTTCCTGCAAGCGTAAAGACTTTGGTAGGTGGTACTTCTTACAACAATTTCGATACCAACTCAAGCCTCATGTATGCATACGCTGCAGATAAGGCAGAAGATGTTCCTTCTATCGTAGAAGGCTTCTATGGTGCAGGTCGTTTGAATCATGGCGATATTGATTTCGCTATTCCTGATGAAACAGTCGTAACAAATGGTCACCAGCAGCCATGGCCTGCTTTGGCAAGCATTCTTGACGCTTATACTTCTGGTGTTGTTAAAGTGTTCGGTGAGAGCAATGCAACAGGCGAAGGTGGTTCTACTGAAGGTGGAAGCACTGGTGGTGAGACTGGTGGTTCTGGCGAAGGTGGTAGCACTGGCGGCTCTACTGGTGGTTCAGAAGGTGGCAGCACAGTAACTCCTATCGAGGGTACAGTAACTTGCTCATTTGCTGGAGGTAAGGCTTCTAATAGTAGCTTTACTGTAGCGGGAAACTTTAAAAATAGTACAACTGGGGTAACTGTAGATGGAAATACTTATAATGATTACCTCAAATTAGAATCTTCTGCAGGTACAGTATCTTTTAAGACAACAGCAAAAATGCAGATGACTTGTTATACTGGTGATACAAAGGCAAAATTAAAGATTGATGGTGCTGATGTTACTGGTGATACAACCAAGGGCGTTGTTACTGTAACTCTTGAGGTAGGTGATCATTCTATAGCCAAGGCTGGTTCTGGTTCTAAGTCTTTATATCTCATCAAACTTGTACCTGTAACAGAATAATGAATGTGTTTTGCCCGATGAGGGAAGGATGTATACAATAATTTCAAGGGCTGTCTTTTCTTGAAGAGGACAGCCCTTTTTTAGAAACAAAAACTAATCTTATCTAAAATGAAACAAACAAACTCTACTTTTTCTGCACAGCTTAAGGCTGTTTGTCGTAAAACTCTCTTGGCTTCTGCTTTGCTTTGTAGCTTCTCTATGATGGCAAATGCACAGACCCAGGATGGTCGTGACTTCTCTTTGGATGGCTTCGCTGCCTATGAAGGTACTCCTGGTACCAACTGGTATCGTGTCGGAGGAACTACCGGTGGTGCCGGTGGTAAGGTGGTGAAGGCTGACAACTTCTCTCAATTGCAGGCCTATCTCCAGGCAGCAGACCCATACATTGTTATCGTAGATCATGATATTACTACAGGCATCAAGTGCAATGTGGATGATCTGAGTACCGGTCGTTTGCTTGACGACCAGAGTGGTAAGTCTGGCGTAGAGTCTGTCTATGGCGAGAGCATTATGGTTGCTCCTAACAAGACTTTGATTGGCGTGGTGAACCCAACAACAGGTGAGGCTCCTCTCTTTTCTCATATCACCTTCGTGATGCAGTCGGTTGATAACATTATTATCCGTAACTGCCGTTTCACCATGAAGGGCGTTCCTGTGCTCAGAACAGGTGAGAATAAGATTGTGGCTTGGCGTAATGGAGCACAGGTAGAAGTGGGCGACCCTGACTGCATCGGAATCCAGGCAGATAAGGTGAGTGCCAAGACCGACTGGGGTGGACATATCTGGATAGACCATTGTGAATTCTTCAATGGTGGTGCAGCCAATAAAGACCGCTATGATGGTTTGCTCGACTGCAAGAACAATGTGCAGTGGATGACATTCAGCTATAACTATTTCCACGACCATGACAAGAGCTGCTTGTGGGGTAAGGGTGATTCAGATGTTTATGAGAACTGTCGCACCATCTCTTTCCATCATAATTTCTTTGATCAGATAGAAGGCTCCCGTCTTCCTCTCCAGCGTGGTGGTCATGTACATTATTATAATAACTATATGCGTGGTTGCGAGGATGGTTGGGATATCCGTACAGGAGCTGTGGCATACGAAGAAGGTTGCTATTTCGAAGATACGAAGTCGCCTATCCGCTCAGATAGAGGTGGTAGCTTGAATATCTCTAAGGCTGAAGGCTATGATTGTATCTACAAGGGCTGTAACAACTTGATGGAAGGTTATGCCAATATTGATGGCGCTAAGATTAGCAAGTCTTTTCCTGTAACCAAGACAGATTGGGTTCCTACTCAAACCACATCCTCTTACACCCAGCATTATCTCGACAAGACGGTAGATGTTCCTGCCATCTGCGAGAAGTATTCTGGCGCAGGTAAGGTAGAAATCTGGAAGGCTTATACCTCTGCAATTCCTATGGTGGATGTGTCTGAATTCGATCATGCCATCAAGAATTACAGCACAGCTAAGACCTACGATGCAGAAGGAAAGGAAATGACAGGTGCTACAACCGGTATTTCCCATACCGACATGTTAGCAGAAACCGGCTCCTCTCGCATCGAGTATTATGATTTGGCTGGTTCCCGTCTTTCTGCACCTCAGAAGGGAATCAATATCGTCAGGAAGGTGAGCCTTGATGGACATGTAAGCGTGAAGAAGGTAATTATCAGGTGAGAATCCGATAAAGATTCCTGCCTCTTTAATGAAAAAACGGACAAAAGCTAGATAAAGATTTGCTTTTGTCCGTTTTTTCTTTATTTTTGTCTTAAATCTATCTGCTGTTTTCTTCTTTTTTCTCTACTTTTGCAACTGAAAACAATTTTAAACGCAAACTCATTTAAACGTAAACGCAACCTAAGAGTAAAATAATGAACGCAATCCAGAATTTAGCAAAGAGAAGTTTGCTTCTCGTGGCATTGTTCGTCATCGGATGTCTGCAACTCATGGCGCAGACAAGAACCATCAAAGGTGAGGTGACTGATGCGCAGAATGGTGAGGCTCTGATTGGCGCCACTGTCATGGTGGAAGGCGAAAAGGGCGGTACAGTTACTGATTTTGACGGTAACTTCAGTCTTCAGGTATCTTCTTCAGCCAAGAAGATCAAGGTATCTTATATCGGTTATATTGATAAGGTACTTTCTATCTCAGACAATATGAAGGTGAAACTCGAATCTGACAGCAAGGCGCTGGCTGATGTCGTGGTCATCGGATATGGTACGGCAAGAAAGAGTGACCTGACAGGTTCCGTAGCTACCGTGAAATCGAAGGACTTTAACAAAGGTCTCGTTTCTTCTCCAGAACAGTTGATCAACGGTAAGGTTTCGGGTGTACAGATTATGTCCAACAGTGGTTCTGCCTCTGCCGGTAGTACCATCCGTGTGCGTGGTGGTGCATCTCTTAATGCCAGCAACGACCCTCTTATCGTGCTCGATGGTGTGCCATTGGAGCAGGGTGGTATCTCGGGTAACAGCAGCAACTTCCTCAGCATGATCAATCCTTCTGATATCGAGAGCATGACTGTATTGAAGGATGCTTCTTCTACAGCCATCTATGGTTCCCGTGCATCTAATGGTGTCATCATCATTACCACCAAGAAGGGACAGCAGGGGGCTGTAAAGGTGAACTTCAATACCACCAACAGTTTGCAGACCCGTGCGCAGATGGTAGATATGCTCAGCCGTGATGAATTCGTGAATGTCATCAACCAGTTTGGTACAGATAACCAAAAGTCATTGCTCGGTACAGCCAATACCGATTGGAACGATGAGGTTTACCGTACTGCCTTCGGTACAGATAATAACCTCAGCGTGAGCGGCAGCATCGACAAGTGGTTGCCATTCCGCGTGTCTGTAGGCTATTACAACCAGAGCGGTCTGGTTCGCAAGGACAATGTAGAGCGCTGGACAGGTAACGTGGTATTGACTCCTAGCTTCTTCCAGGATCACCTGAAGTTGACCATCAATGCCAAGGGAACCCTCAATAACAACTCATTCAATAATGGTGGTGCCGTTTGGGCAGCTGCCACATTCAACCCAACCATCCCGGTTTATTCCGGTAACGACAAATATGGTGGCTATAATGAGGCACTCGATGCTGATGGCTATCCAGTGAATGCCGGTGTAAGAAACCCTCGCGGTCTGGTTGATCTGTATGATTCAAAGAGTAAGGTAAGCCGCTTCATCGGTTCGATGGATGTAGATTACAAGGTTCATTTCCTGCCAGACCTCAAGCTCCATGCTACCGTGGGTGCTGACTATGCCAAGGGCGATGGAACCATTCATGTCCCTGTCTATGCAGCACAGAGCTACAACAAGGATGAGTCTTTGGGCGGTAGCGATTATAAGTATGGTCCTCAGAAGAACGAGAACCGCTTGCTTACCCTCTATGCCAACTATGCAAAGTATTTTGAAGATATCAAGAGTAATGTAGATCTGACAGCCGGTTACGACTACCAGTACTGGAAGAGTACTACACCTCTTTATTATACCAAAAGTGCGGCAGGCACAAACCTGTCAACCGTAAAGGCATCAGATTACCGTCATGTAATGTTGTCATATTACGGACGTATCAACTATTCATTCGATGGAAAGTATCTCCTGACGGCAACCGTTCGTCGAGACGCATCTTCCCGTTTCTCTAAGGATACCCGTTGGGGTACTTTCCCATCTGTTGCTTTGGGCTGGACTTTGACAGAAGAGCCTTGGTTGAAGAACCAGAAGGTACTTTCTAACTTGAAACTCCGTGCCAGCTATGGTGTTACCGGTCAGCAGGAAGGCATCGGCAACTACAACTATCTGCCGGTTTATACATCCAGTGTAACAGGTGCCGAGGCACTCATCAACGGACAGTATATCACAACTTATCGTCCAGAGGCATACGTATCAGACTTGAAGTGGGAGACTACTACTTCCTGGAACTTCGGTCTCGACTTTGGATTCCTGAATGGTCGTATCGGTGGTGCCATCGATTTCTATACCCGTAAGACCAAGGACCTGTTGGCATCAGTACCAACAGCAGCAGGTACCAACTTCTCAAAGACCATCCTTACCAACGTAGGTAATGTGGACAGCAAGGGTATTGAGGTTTCTCTGAATGCAACCCCTATCCAGACCAAGGACTGGGAGTGGAACCTGAGCTACAACTTTACCTGGCAGAACATGAAGGTGAAGAACCTTTCATTGATAAAGGGTGGAAGCCAGACCAACGTGAAGGTAGGCCCATCTATCGATGCTTACCAGTTCCAGGTACTCTCAGAGGGATATGAGCCATACATGTTCTACGTATATCATCAGCTCTACGACTCTAAGACAGGCAAGCCTATCGAGGGTGCTTATGCCGATTTGAACAATGATGGCGAAATCAATGATGCCGATCTCTACCGCTATCATTCTCCAGCCCCTAAGTACATTATGGGCTTGAGCACATCTTTGAGATACAAGCAGCTGACACTCGGTATGAGTTTCCGTGCCAACATCGACAACTACGTATATAATGGCATGGGTATGAGTACAGGTGCTTTTGAGACAGTAAGTTACAACAACTCACAGCTCAACAATCTCAATACTAGTTTCCTGAAGACCGGTTTCAAGACCCGTCAGTATCTCTCTGATTACTACGTAGAGAATGCTTCCTTCCTGAAACTCGACAACCTGAGTTTGAGTTACAATGTAGGCAAGATCAACAAGTGGGCTTCGCTCACCGTATCTGCAATGGTACAGAATGTATTCACCATCACCGGTTACTCAGGTACAGATCCTGAGGTGCCAAACGGAATGGACAACTCATTCTATCCACGTCCTCGCACTTACTCAGTAAGCCTCGGACTTCAGTTCTAACAATCAAAACAGATAACAATGAAACTTAAGAATATATTATATAGTATGATGATGGGAACAGCGGTGCTGACAGGCACAACCAGCTGTGTTTCCGATCTCGACCAATATCCTCATACAGAGACAACCTCTAAGGATGTTTATACCTCGCTTGCCAATTATGAGGCTGTGCTGGGTAAGATTTATGCTGCCATGGTGACTAGTGGTCAGGGCAAGGGTGGCGATAATAAGGATATGGAATCCGTATTGAACAATGGTAGTGGTTTCGATTACATGCGTATGTTTATCAATATGCAGGAGTGTGGTACCGATGAATTTGCCTCTACCTGGCTGACTGGTGAGCAGACTACGGGGCTTACCTATCTCTCTTGGGATGCCAACGATGCTTGGGTATCAGATATGTATTATCGCATCTACTACAACATCGCCCTCTGCAATGAGTTCCTCCGCAATGCCAATGGCGCTAGCTTCAGCGGCAATGACGAGGTAAAGATGAAGGAGTATAGGGCTGAAGTTCGCTTCATGCGCGCCTTGTTCTACTTCCATGCTCTCGATCTCTATCGCAACATTCCGATGGTAACAGAGAATGATCCTGTGGGCAGTTTTATCCCTCAACGTTATACTCCTCAGCAGACATTCGATTATATCGAGAGTGAATTGAAGGATTGTGTAGGTGATATGCTTCCTGCTTCTACCTGTCCTTACGGTCAGGCTTCTCAGGGTGCTGCCTATACCTTGCTTGCCAAGCTTTATCTAAACAGCGAGGTTTATACTGGTGTGCCTAAGTATACTGAGTGCAAGGAGGCTTGCGATAAGGTGATGAGTATGGGCTACTCCCTGGAAGATAATTACAGCAAACTCTTCAATGCTGATAACGACAAGCGTACCAACGAGATTATCTTTGCCTTGCCGGTAAGTGCAGAGCATACTGTAAGCTGGGGTTCATCTACTTATCTGGTTTGTGGACAGGTAAGTATGTCGAATGCCAACCAGAATGTAGCCGATTATGGTGTAACTGCCGGCTGGAGTGAGTTCCGCCTTCGTCCTGAGTTCGTGAATAAGTTTACCCAGACCGATATTGACGGCAGTGGCGACAAGCGTTGCAAGTTCTTTACCAATGGCCAGAGCAAGGATATTTCCAGCATGACCGAAGAAACCGCCGGCTATCTTTCTGAGAAATGGAGTAACCTGAAGGATGATAAAACCACTGCATCTAATACAGCTGATGCAGGTGTAGAAACCGATTTCCCTCTCTTCCGTTTGGCTGATGTCTATCTGATGTATGCCGAGTGCGTGGCTCGTACTAAGGGCGCAAGTTGGGATCCATGGCCAGATGGAAAGACGGATGCGAGCGATCCTGAGGTTATTGCCTCTCGTACGAAGGGTGCCATCTATTGGATTAACAAGGTACGTGAGCGTGCTTATGGAAAAGGTAAAGGACAAGTATGGTCAAGCAACTTTGCCAACGATGATGAGTTCCTCCAGTTCATTCTCGATGAGCGTGCCCGTGAACTTTATCATGAAGGTTATCGCCGTACCGACCTGATTCGCTATGGTCAGTTTACTACTAACAAGTACATCTGGCAGTGGAAGGGTGGCACTCACGATGGACAGGCTGTTGACAGCAAGTACAACATCTATCCAATCCCTAACACCGAGCTTACCGCAAATCCAAATCTTCATAACGACAACTATTAATAGGATAAAAGAATGAAAAAGATATTTAGAAACCTGATGATGCTTCTCTGCGCACTCACCGCCCTGGTGAGTTGCGATGAGAGTGGCGACAAGATATACCTGGATGGCTTCAAGGCATCCAATCTGATGGCATCGGCATCCGATGTGGTCCTGTCTGTAGATAAAAGTAAGGACGTTGTCCTCTCGTTGGCTTGGCAGAATCCTACCTTGCTTTCAAGCGATGAGACCAAGCCAGCTGGTAATGGCACACTGCTCACTTACCTCCAGGCGTCTACTTCCGAGGATTTCGCATCAACTAAGGATTATACAGTGACCAATCTTTCCAAGGCATTTACTGGTGGCGATCTCAATACCCTTGCCAAGGATTTGGGTATGACTCCGGGCACAGGTGCTCCTCTCTACTTCCGCATTAAGAGCCAGATGGGAGCTAACCTTGATGCAGCTTATAGCAATGTATGCCAGGTGAACGTTACACCTTATATTATACATATGAATTCGATGGCTATCTTGAGTAGCGATAAGATCAAGACCTTGACCACACTCTATTCTCCAGATGAGGATGGCGTATATACGGGTTATATGAATGCCTCTTCTTGGTTGAACTTCTATGGTAAGGAGAATGATGGAACCATTTGGGGTAACTATGGTGCTGATGGTCATGTCTTCGAGGCTGATAATACGGAGAGTGCATGGAGCTTCTGGTTCCCTGGTCAGGCTGGTATCTACTATACTGTTGTTGATACCAAGGCAAAGGAATGGAAGGCTACTTGGATGAAGAAATTCCTGCTCAATGGCGAGGCGATGACTTACGATGCTCCTAACTATGCTTGGGTAAAGGTAATCACAACCTCTGCTGATAATACATCTATCCAGATTGTAGGAACAGGTGCAGAGTATACTAAGGCAACAGGTACTGATGATGCAGCTGCTGTGGCAAAGACCTTGAACTATACTCTTGCTGATGGTAAGATGACAGATGCTTCTGCCGCTGGCAGCGTGAACATCGAGAAGGCTGGAACCTACACTGTTACCGTGAAGGTGGGTGAGAATAGCGAGCTGACTTACTCTATCGTGGCTGGCGACCAGACCTCTCCAGAGCCAGAGGCAAGCAATACTCTCTGTATGTTTACCAAAGATGGCATTTCGCTTCTCGCTGTAATGACCAAGGTGAGCGATGGTGTATATACTTGCAAATATAAACCTTCTGCTTGGGAAAATTTCTATTTCATTTATGTAGGTGAAAATATAGATGATAAGCAAACCTGGTATGGTTGTGAGCCTGAGGATGGCAAACTGTTTAATCTTGCTACAGAAAATTCATGGAATCTATGGTTTAAGGATGATGTGACAGGAGAGGAAATGACCATCACCGCCGACCTCAATACAATGACATGGAAGTACAAATAGAATAAAACTTGTGCAAACCTTTGCACGATAAAATTTGTGCAAGGTTTGCTTTTTAGGCAATATTCATACAATATACACATTATTATAATATATATACGACAATGAAGAATATTTTAGGTAAAGCCGTACTTTTGGCTTCTGCACTTCTTTTCTCTATCACGGGAACAAGTTGCAGCAATGATGATAACGCTACTCCAGAAAAGGAGAAAACATACGATATGAGTGGTTTCGCCAAGGGAGCCGATGTTAGTTGGCTCACTGAGATGGAAGCCAGTGGCGTGAAGTTTTATAATCAGAATGGCAAGGCTACTGAGTGTATGTCTCTGCTTCGTGACCTTGGTATGAACTCTATCCGCTTGCGTGTATGGGTGAATCCAGATGGAGGATGGAATGGTAAGGACGATGTCGTAGCTAAGGCTTGGCGTGCTCAGCAGCTGGGTATGCGCCTGATGATTGACTTCCACTACTCTGATACATGGGCTGATCCTAGTAAGCAGGGCGTACCAGCAGCCTGGAAGAACTATAGTTTCGATGAGATGAAGCAGGCTGTAGCCAACCATACCAAGGATGTACTCTCTGCCTTGAAGGAGAGAAACATCGATGTAGAGTGGGTGCAGGTGGGCAATGAAACCACCGACGGTATGCTCTGGAATGATGCTGATGGCGACGATGCCCTCAAGGTTACAGGTCGTGCCTCTAAGAATATGGCTAACTTTGCTGCCTATATCAATGCTGGTTATGATGCAGTGAAGGGTGTTTATCCTAATGCCAAGGTCATCGTACACTTGGACAAAGGTAACAATCTCGGTCAGTACACCTGGATGTTTGATGGCTTGAAGCAGAATTGTGCCAAGTGGGATGTTATCGGCATGTCGCTTTATCCGGACTGGATTACAGACCAGACTTGGGAACAGGTATCAGATGCTTGTCTCAATAACATCAAGACCCTCTCCGAGAAGTATGGCTGCGATGTCATCATCTCAGAGATTGGTATGGTGTGGAACTCAGAGAATGCTGCTCCATTCCTCAAGAAGATGGTGGATGGATGCAAGCAGATCTCTACCTGCGAGGGTGTATTCTATTGGGAGCCAGAGTGCAGCAACAACTGGAATGGCTACGATAAGGGCGCCTTCGACAATACGGGAAAGCCTACGGCAGCACTGGATGCATTCAAGTAAACAACTAATTATATATGATGATAGGACAAAAGAAATTGACATTGGCGACTTTCGCCTTGGCTCTCTCTGCGATGACCATGGCGCAGAGCAGAAAAGTCATCACTTTGTCATCGTGGGACTTCTCCCGTGATGGTAAGGCGTGGCAGCAGGTAGCTGTTCCGCACGATTGGGCTATCTCGGGTCCTTTTGATAAGAAATGGGACCTGCAGATGGTGGCCATCGAGCAGAATGGCGAAACCGAAAAGACCGAGAAGTCGGGACGTTCTGGTGCGCTGCCTTGGATTGGTGAGGGTATGTATAAGATGAACTGGACGGCTCCTAAGGGCTATAAGCGTGCCGTCCTCGTTTTTGATGGTGCGATGAGTCAGCCTGTCGTTAAGGTGAATGGCAAGGAGGCTGGCAGATGGGCTTACGGCTACAATGCCTTCCGCATCGACATTACACCTTTCATCCAGTTTGGTAAGAGTAATCTCATCGAGGTACATCTTAATAATGTAGAGGAAAGCAGCCGTTGGTATCCGGGAGGCGGTCTTTACCGTCCGGTTTCCGTAGAACTCTATGGCAACGAGAACTTCTCTACTTGGGATACCTTCGTGCGTACCCTGAAGGCTGATAAGCAGGAGGCTGAAATAGAAGTAAATGCGCTGCTGGAAGGAAAGACTGGTAAGTCGGGCAAGACCGTCATCGCCCTGTTTGATGAGGCTGGCAAGAAGGTTGCCGAGCAGACCGTATCGGGTGCTACCCCTGAAATCAAGACTACCTTGAAGGTGGCAAACCCTCAGCTTTGGTCTCCGGAATCTCCTTACCTCTATCAGGTGAAGTTAACCCGATATGAAGGCAAGAAGGTGGCTGATGTCCAGACCCTGAAGACCGGTATCCGCACCATTGCCGTATCCAAGGATTATGGTTTCCAGCTCAATGGCGTTACCCGCAAATTGAAGGGTGTCTGTCTGCACCACGACCTCGGTCCATTGGGTGCAGCAGAAAACAAGGCAGCTCTCATCCGTCAGATCAAGATGATGAAGCAGATGGGTTGCGACGCCATCCGTACTGCCCACAACATGCCTTCTACCCTGCAGATGGAAATCTGTGATTCCCTCGGTATGATGGTGATGGCAGAGAGCTTCGATATGTGGATTTATCCTAAGTGCAAGAACGGTTACGCCAAGTTCTTCAAGGAGTGGAGCGACAAGGATATCACCAATCTGGTGAAACACCATCGCAACCATCCTAGCATCGTGATGTGGAGCATCGGTAACGAGATTCCTGAGCAGTGGAGCAAGGAGGGTGTGGAGATAGCCAAGCATCTGCAGGATATCTGTCATCAGTATGACCCTTCCCGCCCTGTAACCCAGGGTATGGATAGGGCAGAAGATGCCTTGAAGAGTGGCTTTGCCCAGACCATGGATGTACCGGGCTTCAACTATCGCGTACATAAGTATTATAAGAATATTGAGCAGTTGCCTCAGGGCTTCCTCCTCGGTTCAGAAA
>ENA-UEQW01002558-UEQW01002558.1-human-gut-metagenome-genome-assembly--contig:-NODE-2558-length-13627-cov-3.257491_pt1 | contig 13627 bp, 9 predicted proteins | sample MGYA00242947_ERZ507947 | MGnify/ENA primary metagenome ERZ507947 (study PRJEB26167, sample SAMN06115421) | human gut metagenome | host: Homo sapiens | place: China:Guizhou | collected 2015-03-17... | reverse complement strand
GCTGCGCCTGGGAGAAAGACGGTGTCGCCTGTTCGCTGTCGATGGTCTCAATCAGCATCTTTTGCTCATCGGGTTTGAGATAGGAAATCTCAACCGCAGGGGTCATACCGATTTTGCCCTCATCGACCAAGTGCTGCAGTTCCGGTTGAAGTTCATTTAGGCGAATGTACCTCTGTACTTGAGTACGGCTTTCGCCAGCTTCATCGGCAACTTTCTGTATGCTTTTTGTTCCGTTGGACTTGTGCCCAACCTGGGTACAAGTTAAATCGGTTCGTGCTCCTTGCCGCTTAATAGCCTCCAACTTCATCTTGTACGCCTTGGCTCGTTCGCTCGGCAGGATGTTTTCTCGCTGTAGGTTGCTGTCCACCATAACGATGGTTGCGGTGTTTCGGTCTATGTCTCGAACGATAACCGGCATTGTTTTCAGCCCCGCAATTTCGCAGGCGTGTTTTCGCCTGTGTCCTGTGATTATTTCATAGCCGCCGTTCTCACGAGGTCGGGCGATAGCAGGAACGAGGACACCGTATTCTTTAATGCTCTCGACTGTTTGCGCCATAGCTTCATCGTCCCGCACACTGAATGGATGGTCGGGGAATGGGTGAAGCTCACCCAGCGGGATTTCTTTAATCGTATCTTTCATTTCTACCTCCAAATCCTCAGAAAAGACAAAGGCGCTCATTGCTTGCTCAGAAGTCAATGAACGCCTTTTGCGTTATAATGTTTAATTGCTGCTCCTCCTTTCTCAGCTCAAAATGCTGTTGTGATGGCAGCTTCATCACGGCTTGGGGTATTGATGAAATTGGACAAAAATCAGCGAAAACCCCGTATTTTCAAGGCTTCTGACCTTTGTACCTATAATAACACGATAGTCGATCCGTCTGACAATTCCGGTTGCTTTCATGTTCAGAACATCCTTTCTCGCGGCGGCGGGCGCATCGCGCATTCCGGTCCGCGCCCTCCGCAAGGGTTTTCTGCACTCGCGGAAAGGCGGGTCGCGCCCGCCGTGCCCCCACGACGGACGATTGCCGCATGGTGGGGTACGTGGCTATTATTTGAAAAAGCGACAGGAATTATACCGTGTGCGCATATTCTTTCAGGAATGGTTCCGAATTCTGCTTATCCGGCTGTCTGATGCAGAATTCCTGTACAAAAAAAGATCTCCGCAAAGAGCCCATCAAAGGAGCCCTCTGCGAAGATCTTTTTTCACGGTCGGGGAAAAGCAGTCGCCGGGTCAGCCGTGTCCTGCCAGAGTCATCCGACCTCGCGGATCAATACCACCGCGCTGGAGTATGCAGGCAACCTGACGGAAAATCCCTTCCCCATGAGTTCTGCGCCGGTCACGGTGACATCGATGCGACCGTCCGTATCGGTAAGACGGTATGTTGCAGTAGGACGCAAGCCGTGAAGCCGGACGTTCAGACTCTCATCCCCGGAATTCTTCGGGCGGAATGCCTGGAAGAAGCCCGCGCCCTTGTCGGGATCGAAGAACTCCCACGCGTTCCACTCCTCGTCCGAAACGTTCCATTCGGTCAGCAGGTAGTAATCGGAATAGTAGAATTCCTTGACCTGCTCCCACTCGTTGACGCACTTCTCAATGAGTTTCCAGTCCACATTGGAGGCAACCACGTTGTAATTCAGCACAGGCATGGAGCTGAAGGACGCACGCAAGCCGTACTCATCGCCAATAGCGTACGTGCCGAAATAGGGGAACCACGAAAACAGCGCGGTATTCATGGACATCTTGATCTCCGGATCATGGTAGCCCGAATCGCTCTTGTGGAGCGGCACGGCACGGCGCATGGTCTCCAGGTCATTGCGACCGCCGCCTGCGGCACAGGCATCAATCATCATGTTCGGGAAACGCGCAATGAGGCTGTCAAAAAACCATAGGTAACCCTGCACATACAGGTTCTCGGTGATGCCTGCCTGCCCGCGCGGGTCGTTCGCCTGCCACTCAGACGCGGGATAGGCTACACCGTAGTCCTGGCGGTAGAGGTCGATATTGCCCTCCTTCAACACCGTGCAGACCCGTTCCAGCAGCCACTCACGCGCCTCGGGATTGCCGTAGTTTACAAGTTTCGTACTGCTTTTGGGCAGCAGCCATTCCTTTTTCACGCTCGTCGCGCCCAACTGCCCGACAGGCAGGCGCACAACCTCCGGCTCAAACCACAGAATGGTCTTGGTACCCACACTGTGCGCGTAGTCGGAAACATCCCTGAACTTGCTCGGGAAGCGGGACTCGTCCACATACCAGGTGCCCGTAGGCAGCCAGTTCTGGTCGAGCGACTGCGTCCCGGTCTTGTAATACCAGCCGGCATCCATCCACCAGTACCCCAGTTTCACACCGTTCGCATGATACTTTTTGATAGCGGCAATCTGGTTGGCGTCGGTCGCTCTGAACATTTCCTCGTAGGTCGAGGAGGACGCTGCCGCTGTCGCGGGGCTGAAGTTCCCGCCGTCGATCTTGCGCATATTGCACGCAATGAAGAAGTTGCGCCACAGGTTTGTCTCGCGGTTGCTGTCGTCCCCCTCGTAGAAAACGAAGGTGGACAGCGGCGTGCGGATGGTCTGCCCCGGTTCGAGATATGTATTCAGCTTGACCTGCCCGTCAGTGACCGTCAGCTGATCGCCCGTCGAGGAGAAGCCTGCCCGCCACTGCCCCGGCCAGCCGACGGCAAAGAACGCACCGCCACCGTTCCACTTCAGTTTGAAATAGGGGAAGCGGTTGTAGGTCGCACGCCCCGTCTCATTGTTGATGACAAGCTCCATGCCCGAGATATTCATATCATAGGGCGTGTTGGCTTGATTGTCGTAGCCGCCGTCGCCCAGAATGCCGCTCAGATGCGGATTTGCGGCGGTCAGCGTGTAGTTACACCCATTGATCTCGGAAATCGCGGGAGAATTCTCGTTGCCGATGTTGGTGAAATACACCGTCCACTCGTACGCGGCATGGTAGGGATACAGGGTACAGATGAGCTTGATCTCGATGCTGTCCTTATACAGGAAGCGCACCGTCGTAGTCTCGGAGGTATCGGTGTTTTCCAGCGTGCGTCCCAACTCGGTAAAGTCGCGTCCGAAGCCGTTGTAAGCCGTGTCGCCCACCCGGAAAGAAACGGGGAATTTCGACATACTCTTCATGAGCGTGCGGAACTGCCGTACGGCTTTCTCCTTTTCGGTTCTGGTAGCGGCAACACTGCCCGTCGTATCGGGCAACCCGAACGGCTTGATCGGCGTTTTGTCAAACTGAACCCACAGCTGCATTTCACCGTCGATCGGTTTGCCGTCCTGGTACAGCTGCCCCGCCGTGATGTTGGACTGGAAATTCCAGATGCCGGGACCACCACCGTTCGACTTGCTTCCGGGGTCATGCAAAAGAATCAGGTAGTTCCCTGCTGGCATGGACCGCCCCAGTTCAATCCTTGTGAATGCGCAGTCAACGATGTCCCTGACTTCCACGGACAGGAGGGCTTTCTCCGCGACCGTCGCCGAATAAGTGCCCCTCCACTCATAAATGGACAGTGTGCAGAACGTGTCCGGCACGCCCCATGCGGGAAATCCGATCGTCAACGCGGAGAACGGCGCGTTCAGGTGGAGTTGCAGTCCGGTCTTGTTGATTTTGACTGGCGTGACGGTCGGATCCTGAAATGCCATAACATAGGCGGGATCGTCCGATCTGATATTGTCCGCCAGTTTTTCGGGAGTCCACTCCTGGATCTCCGCGCTGAAATCATACTCCCTGTACACGATGGTCTCGGCGGCGGGTCCGGCTTCCCCGCCCGTTTCCGTAGCAGAGGATTCCTCTTCGGTCGCGGGCGCGGTTGGTTCCCCGTCCGTGCCGGAAGCCGTGACCGATTCTTCCGTCTGCTCACGCGTGCTTTCCATGGGCTTGCTTGCGGTTTCGCCCGAGCCTTGTCCACCAGCGCCGTTGCAGGCTACAAATAAGCCGCACGATGCGAGTATCATCGCAAGCAGGATGTTCTTTTTCATGTGCAGTTCCTCTCATTTCTTTTCATTTTTTGTTGCCAAAAGGTGCTGTTTCACCATTATTAACAATTATACACTTGTCCTGCCGCCTCGTCAAGAGTATAATTTTACATGATTATCTTTGCAGAAAGGTACAGCATTGCTGTAACAAAGGAATTCTCCATGCCAAAGAACAGTCCGGATCTCCCGTTCGGTCAGTATCGGTTTTCACTATCCGATCCGAAGGACACGGAGGACATCATGACCGTTTGCCATGCGCTGTCCTCGCAGGAGCGCTTGACCATCCTCCGTATGCTGTATGCAGAGTCTATGTCCATTACCAAAATTGCCAGGGCGATCGGAATATCCGTATCGACCGCCTGTTTCCACGTCCGCACCCTGCAGGAAGCGGGGCTGGTAAACGTCACAACCATGCAGGGCAAGCACGGCACTCTGCAACTTTGCCAAAGCCGCTTTGTTTCCCTGAATCTGCTGACAGCACCGACCCGGGAAATGGACGCGGGGGTGCATGTGACGCACGAAGTGCCTGTCGGACTTTACACGGGAGCGCATCTGGAGCCGGATGCGGGTTTTTGCACAGCAAATGAACAGATCATGTTCTCGGACGGCAACATTTTTACGCCGCGCCACGCAGACGCACAGATACTGTGGGCGAGTGGCGGCTACGTGGAGTACAGCGTATCCAACACGCGGCGGGACAGCACGCTCCGGCGCTTTACGGTCACGCTCGAAATCTGCTCCGAAACCCTCAATTACTGCATCGGATGGAAAAGCGACATCACGTTCTGGCTGAACGGCGTGGAGCTGTGTACCAAAACCTCCCCGTCGGACTTTGGCGGGCGGCGCGGGAAGTTCACCCCTTCCTGGTGGCCTGATCCATCGACACAGTACGGGGAACTGATTGAGATTTCCGTAACCGAAAACGGCGTATCCATCAACGGTTTTTCAACGCAACCGGAAAGCGGTCCCACGATAGCGGATTTTGACCACGCCGAGACCTTTGTCCTGCGTATCGGTAACAAGGAGGACGCACGGCATCGCGGCGGGTTCAACATCTTCGGGCGCGGGTTCGGCGACTACCCGCAGGACATCAGCGTGGAAACGGTATATGAGGCGTAGCGGCAGCCCGATGAAAAAGGCAACCGGTGCCGGGCGCGGTCAGTCAGTGCCGTATCGGCAGTCCCCGGCGGAAACGGAACGGCAGGCAAATAATCATGAATTTACCCGATAGCAGGAATATGTTTACAGAATAATAATAAAATTGTGGTACAATGAAACGGATGCGGTCGGAAAGCAACGCTGTACCCGCCGCAACGGGAGGAAAAATGGAGAAGTACAAACCAATAAACCGCCGCCGTATGGAGCGCGTCCTGCCCCACATATGGGACGTAACGGATCTGTGCGACATCATTGAACGCCATGGGAACAAGACCCTGTTTCGATACTACGAGGGCAAGGATATCCAGAGCATGACCTATGCCACGTTCGGCACGCAGGTACGGGAAGCGGCTGCCGCTTTTACGGCTATGGGTCTGTGCGGCGAAAAAATCGCTGTCATCGGGGAAACCTCTCCGCAGTGGGTATGCACATATCTGGGCGCACTTGCCGCAGGATGCGTGATCGTACCCATGGACAAGGAGCTGGACACGGAGGAGATCCGCCGCTTTATCGCCATGGTGGATGCACGCGCCATCGTGTACAGCAAGAGCTTCAACGAAAAATTCATCAAATCCATTTCGGACGGCGATACGGGCATCCGGTACTTTATCCCCATCACGCCTGCCTACGACAGCAGCTTCGACAATAAGGTCATTGCCTTTGAACAGTTGCTGACGTGCGGACGCGAGCGTGTCGAGCGCGACGGCTACCACTACCCCATCGTCCGCAACCGCGAAAAGCTGGCGGAAATGCTGTTTACCTCCGGCACCACCGGCACCAGCAAGTGCGTCATGCTGTGCCAGAAGAATATTTTTGCCGCCGTCAATGCGGCAGTGGAGACTGTCTGCTTCTCCGCAGATGACGTGGTTGTCTCCGTCCTGCCCATCCACCACACCTACGAGCTGATGTGCATCCTGGCCGAGATGGTGTACGGCATTGAGATATGCATCAACGACTCCCTGCGCCATGTCATGAAGAATTTCCAGCTCTTCAAGCCGACGGGGCTGGTGCTGGTCCCGCTGTTCATCAATACCATGTACGCCAAGATATGGTCCGAAGCCCAAAAGAGCAAGAAGGAAACCATCCTCAAGGCAGGTCTTGCCACCTCCAAGACGCTGATGGCGGTAGGCATCGACGCACGGCGGAAGATATTCAAATCGGTTCTGGATGCCTTCGGCGGGCGGCTGGATCACATCATCTGCGGCGGCGCCAAGCTCAATCCTGACCTGATCGCGGCTTTTGAGGATTTCGGAATTTCGATCTTTGAAGGTTGCGGCATCACCGAATGCTCCCCGCTGACCTGCGTCACGCCGTACTTTGCACGCAAGTACGGTTCGGTCGGTCCCGCCGTTCCCTGCTGCCGGGTGCGCATCGACGAAAAGACCGGCTCCGGAGAGAACGAGGAAGGATACGTGGAAGGTGAGATACAGATCAAGGGTGACAACGTCATGCTTGGCTACTACAACAATCCCGAAGCAAACGAGGCGGCGTTCACGACGGACGGCTGGTACCGCACGGGCGACATCGGGTACATGGACGGGGACGGGTACGTCTACATTACGGGACGCATGAAATCCGTCATCGTACTGGAAAACGGAAAGAACGTCTTTCCGGAGGAGATTGAGGAGTATCTGGGCAAGATCGACACCATCTGTGAAAGCGTCGTGGTCGGGCGGAAGGCGCCGGACAGCGATGCCATCATCCTGACGGCGGTGGTATTCCCTGCCTACGACAAGTTCCCGACCGGTGCGAGCGAGGAGCTGATCCGGGAATCCATCCGGAACTCCATCAATGCCATGAACCGCCGCCTGCCCGGCTTCAAGCAGGTCAAGGCAGTGGAGTACCGGCAGACGGAATTTGAAAAGACGACATCCAAAAAAATCAAGCGGCATCTTGTAAAATGACGGGCAGAGAAAGAGGCGGAGAGCCGATCGGTCTTTACCTGCATATACCCTTCTGCCGGAGCAAGTGTCCCTTCTGCGATTTCTGCTCCTTCCCGCGCCCGGATGCGGCAATGGTTGAAGCATACGTGGACGAACTGATCCGCCGCATCCGGCTATCCGGGGCGGCGGAGGCGGCAGCGGCGGGCGGCGTGCAGGCACTGGACACGGTGTACATCGGGGGCGGAACGCCGACTCTTCTGACTCCGTCGCAGGCGGCACGCCTCATGGAGGCGGTTCATGCCGCCTTTTTTGTCCTGCCGGATGCGGAAGTAACCGTGGAGGGCAACCCGGCGGCGCTGACGGCGGAGGGGCTGGCGGCATTCCGCGCGGGCGGTGTCAACCGGTTGAGCCTTGGCGTGCAGTCCGCCAACGCGGACGAACTACGGGTGCTGGGGCGCCTGCACAGCTTCCCGGACGCCGTGCGGGCAGTGGCAACTGCGCGTGCGGTCGGTATCGGAAATATCAGTCTGGATTTCATGATCGGCATTCCGGGGCAGACGCCGGACAGTCTGCGGCGGACGCTGGAGGCGGCGTTGGCACTGGAGCCGGAGCACCTGTCGGCATACTGCCTGAGTCTGGAGCCGGGGACGCCGTTCGGGCGGCGCGGACGCGCAGGACTGGGACTGCCTGCCGACGAGGACGAGGCGGCGGAGCAGGCATCGGCGCTGTACGAGCTGTCGGCGCGCCTGCTGTCGGCTGCCGAATACGAGCATTACGAAATCTCCAACTATGCCCGTCCCGGTATGCGCTCCCGTCACAATCTGCATACGTGGCAGGACAAGCCCTATATCGGGCTTGGCGTGGGCGCGTACTCCTACCTGCACGGTGTCCGCTTCGGGCAGTCACGTGACCTTTCCGCTTTCCTTGACGGCAGGGATATCACGGTGGATCGCTACATCCCGGATCGCCGCGAACAAATGGAGGAGTATATCATGCTCGGACTGCGTCTCGCGGAGGGTATTTCCGAAGCAGACTTCCGTACCCGCTTCGGCGTGGACTTTTGGGCAACGCGCGGGGCTGTCTGCGAGCCGCTCCTCCGCGCCGGACTCGCCCGCCGTCCGGACGGACGCTTTGCCCTCACCGAATCCGGTTGGCTTGTCTCCAATGCGATCCTCGCCGATCTGGTGTAGACCGTTATCCGGAGGCGGAGGTCTCGGACGGTCCCGGTTTGCCGGAGAGGCAGCCGCGCCGTCTGCCAAGGCACAGAACTTCCTGTCTGAAAATAATTTTCAGATTCGCGCCCCCGAATAAATCGGCGTTTCCTTTATGCCACGCCTTGACAACCCGCAGGATTTGGTATATAATATGGTATCTTTAGCGTAAAATCGCGCGGCGTACCGCGCAGGCATCGAAAGGTTGAATAATCGTATGGCAAAAGAAAAAATGGTAGAGCAGATCACCTCCATGGATACCGACTTCGCTCAGTGGTATACCGACGTGGTCAAAAAAGCCGAACTGGTTGACTACTCCGGCGTGCGCGGCTGTATGGTCATCCGCCCGTACGGATACGCCATCTGGGAAAACATACAGAAGGATCTCGACGCACGCTTCAAGGCATTGGGACATGAGAATGTGTATATGCCCATGTTCATTCCGGAAAGCCTGCTCCAAAAGGAGAAGGATCATGTAGAGGGCTTCGCGCCGGAATGCGCCATCGTCACCATCGGCGGGCAGAATCAGCTCTCCGAGCGCCTGATCGTCCGCCCCACATCCGAGACGCTGTTCTGCGAGCACTACAAGAATATCATCCAGTCCTACCGCGACCTGCCCAAGCTGTACAACCAGTGGTGCAATGTGGTACGCTGGGAAAAGACCACCCGCCCCTTCCTGCGGACATCCGAGTTCCTGTGGCAGGAGGGACACACCATGCATGAGACCGAGCAGGAGGCACGCGAGGAAACCCTGCGGATGCTGGGCGTCTATGCCGACTTCTACCGGGACACGCTTGCCATTCCCGCTATCACCGGCCGCAAGACCGAAAAGGAAAAGTTCGCGGGCGCCGAGGAGACCTACACCATCGAACCGATGATGCACAACGGCGTAGCACTGCAAGGCGGCACCTCCCACTACTTCGGCACCGGATTTACCAGAGCGTTTGACATCACCTTCACCGGGCGCGACAACCAGATTTACTACCCGCATCAGACATCGTGGGGGCTTTCCACCCGCTCCATCGGCGCCATCATCATGACGCACGGTGACGACAGCGGTCTGATTCTGCCGCCGCGCGTAGCGCCCATTCAGGTAGTCATCATCCCCGCCGCCCAGCACAAGGAAGGCGTCCTGGAAGCCGCCGGCGCGCTCCGCGACCGGCTGACGTCTGCCGGAATCCGCGTCAAGCTGGATGATTCCGAAAACTCTGCCGGCTGGAAGTTCAGCCAGTACGAAATGAAGGGCGTGCCGGTGCGGCTGGAGATCGGTCCCCGCGATATCGCCGCCAATTCCTGCGTGCTGGTCAGCCGCGTGACCCGCGAGAAAAAGTTCGTGTCGCTGGACAATATCACGGACGAGGTCAACGCCATGCTGAATCAAGTACACGACGAGCTGCTTGCCCGTGCACAGAAAAACCTGGAGGAAAAGACCTTCGTGGCGCATTCCTACGAGGAGTTCCTGGACATCGCCGCCAACCATCCCGGCTATATCAAAGCGATGTGGTGCGGCGAAACCGCCTGTGAGGACAAGCTGAAGGATGTGACCGGCGGCGTCAAGTCGCGGTGCATCCCGTTCCATGAGGATACCGTCTCCGACGTGTGCGTCTGCTGTGGCAAACCCGCCAAGCACATGGTGGTCTGGGGAAGACAGTATTAAGGGAACGCCGATTCAGGTTACCCATCGGATACAGTTCCGGGGTCCGGGGGGCTCTTTCGGGAGTCCCCCGGTGCTGCCTCGGTAAGCAAGGAGGTCCACATGACCGGATACACAGCCCGCAGCCGCCGCGGGACCGCCGAGGCGGTCCGCTCCGCCCTGCACGACTTTTTCCGGCGTGTGGACCCCGTTTTGCTTGTCTGCACGCTGGTACTGACCGGTCTCGGACTGCTCACGATATGGGGAGCGGTGGACAATTTCGGGCAGCGCAAGCTGAAAATGCAGTTTGCCATGGCGATGCTGGGCATCATCATGACCTTTGTCGTGGCGAATCTGGATTACCATATCATTCTGGAGCGTCTGTGGCTGCCGTTCCTCGTCTTCTCGGTCGGCATCCTGGCGCTGACGCTGGTTGCGGGCAGCACCGGCGAAGGCATTGAGACCTCAAACAAGAGCTGGCTGACCGTCCCGGTCGTCGGGATCGCCATCCAGCCCTCGGAATTCGTCAAAATAACATTTATCTGCACCTATTCCCGGCATCTCGCCCTGGTGCAGAGCCGTATCCGCTCCCCGCGCGTTCTGCCGTGGCTGGCTGTCCATGCCCTGCTCATCGTGGGGCTGATCCTGCTCTCCGGCGACCTCGGTGTGGCGCTGGTGTACATCGCCATGATTCTCCTGCTCCTGTTCTGCGCGGGACTGCCGCTGTGGTGGTTCGGGGGCGGGGCGCTGGCAGGGGCAGTGGCTCTCCCGTTTCTTTGGAACAGACTGCAACCCTACCAGCAGGAGCGTATTCTGGTGGGATTCAATCCGGAGCTTGACCCGCTGGACAAGGGCTGGCAGGCACTCATGAGCCGCCAGTGCATCGAGAACGGCGGTCTGCTCGGTGTCGGACTGCGCACCGGCGGCAACTATGAGGATCTTGCCGCCTCACACACCGACTTCATCTTCGCCACGGTATGCGAGAAATTCGGCTTTGTCGGCGGACTGCTCGTCATCGCGGTGCTGGCGGTCATGGTTTGGCGAATCCTGTGGATCGGGCGGCAGGCAAGCCACGATGCAGGCTTCTACATCTGCATGGGGGTTGCGGCGGTGCTGATCGCGCAGTCGGCAGAGAACCTCGGTATGTGTCTGGCTCTGCTGCCTGTTGTGGGACTGACTCTGCCCTTTGTATCCTGCGGCGGTTCCTCCGTGCTGGCGTCCTTCATTCTGCTCGGCATGGTGCATTCCGTCGCGGCACACAAGCCGACAAGGCGGGTGGGGGAGTAAGCAATTCTCCGGAAACCCACTGCCCGGAGTACAGGAAGAGGGAGCGGCATTCGCCGCTCCCTCTTCCTGCTTTATTTGGTCAGTTTGTAAACCGTGGTTGTCTGCACATCATTGACTGTGGTTTTCACGGCCAGCCAATTGTTTTTGCCCGATGAAACGAAACGGGCAGAGGTGCCGTTGGGGTAGGTGCCCAGCAGCTCGCCGCGGTAGTTGTACAGGTACACATTGTCGGTATCGCGGGTCAGAATGAGACTGTCCGCGGTACTCAATATCTCCCCCTGCTTATCTTGGTCACACGGGAGGGGCACGGTCTGCCCGCCGTCAAACACATACAGGAAGTACTCCTGCGTTTCAGAATCCTGCAGGACGGCATACATGGCTGCACAAACCGTCACGCGCAACTTGCCGCCCTCCAGGACAACATCTCCGGATTCATCGTAAATGTCAAAATAATCAGAAAAGCGATCCCAACCTATCCTGAACTGATAGGTACCACTGACTTCAACAGCCGACTTGAGCAACTTACCGGATTTGTTGTACAGCTGGAATATATAGTTGCCTCCTGCCCACAGCTGCACAATCCAAAAGTCTTTGCCCAGCGGGTATGGCACCCCAACAGGCGTCACGCTGGACAGCTTTTCCACGGGGTGAACTGTACCATCATTGTCCATGACTGCCCAAACCATTTGGCTGTCAATCCGCCCGTTGCCGTCAAGGGGCGTGTACGCAACGATGTTATCCACCTTATCCGACAGGTCTGCCCTTTTGGCTTCATAGTACCGCCGGCTCTGGTAGTTATAGTACCGCCGGCTTTGGCAATTAACCAAAACACCGTCAAACGAAATCGATCGTACCTCTCCCGTCTTAACTGACAGAATCAGCGTGCACAGGCGGATCAGCTTTCCGTTCTGTTCAAAATCGTACTCATCCTCGGTTATACGGGTGTTGTCCGTTTTACCCACTTCAAGCTGATATTGGATCAGCACGTCGCCGTTGTTGAGCATTCTGCCAAAGCCGGATTCCTCCGCCGCATCGGACGGGAACCGGTACTGTGCGACCGGGTTCATACCAAGATCGTATACCGTCAGCATCCGCCCGTCGGTCGTATTCAACTCCATCATATATCCGTCGGACGACCGTTCCGCATAATCAAGCACCGGGGGGGACGCGAAAGCACGTGCAAGGGGAATGCCGGAGTCTTTTACCTTACCGTTTTTGATGCGGTACACCGAGGATTTTGCGTACAGGAGATCTCTGTCCAAAACAGAGGAGCCCTCGGCACGGAACTGTTGCTTTCCCGCAGCATCATACAGTGTCAAAACCGAGTCGCCGCCATCCTGCGGCGTCTGGACACTGTACAGATCTCCGTCCAACAGGTGAACCATTCGCCGCTCATGGTACGCTTCCGATTCGTACAGTTTCTTCCCGCTTGCGAGATTGCAGACGATTTCCTTGAGGAGGGAGCTGTCCTCATTCCGGGTAATGAACAGTGCGAGGTTTCCGTACACCTCCTCCAACGTGCCCTTCTCACGGAAAACTTCGGTCGCGGTATTCAGCGTAACAGGCTTTCCGGGACGTGCGTCGTCGACATACAGTTTGTCAAGCGGAAGTGTCGCGCCTCCGCAGGCGGTCAGCAGTCCCAGGCATAGCGCGAGCAGGCAGACAAGACTGCCGGCGCGCAGGTACTTCGTGTGTTTCATACGTACAGTGGCTCTCCTTCCCAAAGTCGGATTTTTTTCTGTGCCGCCGGGAGCATCGCAAGCCTATCCGGCAACATCAACTACATTGTAGCATATATATGCCGGTTTGTCAATAGTTTTTAACAAATCGCAGCTGCCATACAAAATTTTGAGACCATACGGCACCGCCGCTTCCCCGCCTCCCCGTTTAAGAATCGCGGGTTTGCGGAATAATTATCCCGGAGTTTCCAATCTGTTTTCATTTTCCTGTTTACAAATCGTCGGGGATGTGCTATAATAGCGATTCGATATACGGAGGGGGGGAATGCGTAGTGTACGGAGACAGGCATCCGGGGAAGATCCGCACAGCCGAGATCCTGTGTGTGGGAACCGAGCTGTTGCTGGGGGATATTGTGAACACCGATGCCGCTTTTCTGTCCCGCCGTCTGGCTGAGCTTGGCATTGCCGTATACCGCCAGAGCGTGGTCGGGGACAGTCCGGAACGGTTGCGCATGGCACTGACCGAAGCGTTCGCAGGTCACGGGGGCGCGCCAGCCGATCTGGTCATCCTGTCCGGCGGGCTGGGTCCCACCTGTGACGACCTGACCTGCCGGACGGTCGCCGCGTTCTTCGGACTGCCGCTGGAGTTGCATGAGCCGTCGCTCCGGCGCATCGAGGCGTACTTTGCCGCCCGCGGCAAGTCCATGACAGCCAACAACCGCAAGCAGGCATTGCTCCCGCGCGGCGCGACCGTATTCCCCAACGATTGGGGAACCGCCCCCGGCATGGCAT
>ENA-UEQW01002556-UEQW01002556.1-human-gut-metagenome-genome-assembly--contig:-NODE-2556-length-13633-cov-3.073842_pt1 | contig 13633 bp, 8 predicted proteins | sample MGYA00242947_ERZ507947 | MGnify/ENA primary metagenome ERZ507947 (study PRJEB26167, sample SAMN06115421) | human gut metagenome | host: Homo sapiens | place: China:Guizhou | collected 2015-03-17... | reverse complement strand
AGGAGACTGAGCTGAACGGCGCAGGCCCTGCCATCCCGGAAAGTGCTTTGCAGCAGCTGGAAGCCCAGCTGGACAAGCTGACCGAGGGCGATATCCTTATTCTGGCGGGCAGCATCCCGGCAAGCCTGCCGCAAAGCGTCTACGAGCGGCTGCTGGCGCGGCTGCAGGGCAGGGGCGTGCGCGCGGTGGTGGATGCCACCCGCGACCTGCTGGTGAACGTGCTGCCCTACCACCCCTTCCTCATCAAGCCCAACAACCATGAGCTGGGCGAGATCGTGGGCAAGGTGCTGACCACTGATGCCGAGATCGTGGCCGCTGCCCGCACTCTGCAGGAAAAGGGCGCCCGCAACGTGCTGGTGAGCATGGCAGGGGACGGTGCGCTGCTGCTGGACGAGCAGGGACAGGTGCACCGCATCGGCTGCCCCAAGGGCAAGGTGGTCAACAGCGTGGGTGCAGGCGACAGCATGGTGGCCGGTTTTGTGGCCGGATATCTGCAAAGCCGCAGCTACGCGCAGGCGCTGCGTCTGGGCACGGCCTGCGGCAGCGCAACGGCTTTCAGCCTTGGGCTTGCCACAAAGGAAAAGATCGACGAGCTGCTGGCGCAGCTTTGATAGGATAAAAGGAACAAAGGAGGAACGTTTATGCGAATTACCGAGTTATTTACCGCACAGTCCATTGCGCTGGACGAAGCGCTGCAGACGCAGGAGCAGATCCTGAGCCGTCTGGTGGAACTGCAGGCTACCCACGGCAACATCACCGATAAGGAGGCCTACAAAAAGGCGCTCTATGCCCGCGAGGCCGAGGGCTCTACCTATGTGGACAACGGCATCACCGTGCCCCACGCCAAGACCAATGTGGTCACCCGCCCCAGTCTGGCCGCTCTGCGGCTGAGCACCCCGGTGCAGTACAACGCCGAGGATGACGGCACCACCGACCTGCTGTTTGCCATTGCTGCCCCGGAAAACGGCAGCCTGCACGTGGATATGCTGGCCCGCATGATGCAGATGCTGATGAACGAGGACTTTGTGGAAAAGCTTAAAGCTGCAAAGAGCCCCAAGGAATTCTTGGAGTGCATCGACGCGCAGGAAGAAGCACAGTTCGGCGCAGAGAGCTTTACCCAGCAGGCCATCCCGCAGGACGGCTACCGCATTCTGGCTGTGACCGCCTGCGTCAACGGCATTGCCCACACCTACATGGCCGCCGAGGCACTGACCAAGGCCGGCGACAAGCTGGGTCTGCCCACCAAGGTGGAGACCAACGGCTCGGACGGCGCAAAGAACATCCTGACCCGCGCCGAGATCGCCGCCTGTGACGGCATCATTGTGGCAGCGGAGAAAAAGGTGGATACCGCCCGCTTCGACGGCAAGCCGGTGCTGTTCACCCGCGTGGATGACGGCATCCACAAGCCGGAGGAACTCATTAAGAAAATCGCCCACGGCGAGGTGCCTGTGTTCCACGCTGAGGGCGGCGCAGCAGCCGAGGATGACGCTTCCGGCAAGGACAGCTTCGGCCGCAGCCTGTACAAGAACCTGATGAACGGCGTTTCCCATATGCTGCCCTTCGTGGTGGGCGGCGGCATCATGATCGCGCTGGCCTTCCTGCTGGATGATTACAGCATCAACCCCGCAAACTTCGGCATGAACACCCCCGTTGCCGCCTTCTTCAAGACGGTGGGCGGCGCAGCCTTCGGCTATATGCTGCCCATTCTGGCAGGTTTCATCGCCATGTCCATCGCCGACCGTCCGGGTCTTGCCGTAGGCTTTGCCGGCGGCGTGCTGGCTATGAACGGCACCAACTTCACCGACCTTGCCGCGGGCAGCACCACCGGCATCTCCGGCGGCTTCCTTGCAGCGCTGCTGGCAGGCTTTGCGGCGGGCTACATCGTGCAGTTCCTCAAAAAGATCACCGAAAAGCTGCCCGCCAGCCTGAACGGTATCCGCCCGATGCTCATCTACCCGCTGGGCGGCATTCTTATCGTAGGTGCGATGATGTGCGCCGTGAACCCGGTGATGGGTATGATCAACACCGCCATGACCGACTGGCTGAACGCACTGGGCGGCAGCTCCAAGGTGCTGCTGGGCGCTATCGTGGCCGGTATGATGAGCGTGGATATGGGCGGCCCGGTCAACAAGGCAGCCTACGTCTTTGGCACTGCAGCCCTTGCTTCCGGCAACTACGAGGTGATGGCGGCCGTCATGGTGGGCGGCATGGTTCCTCCCATCGCCATCGCCCTGTCCACTACCTTCTGCCCCCGCAAGTGGACGCCGGAAGAGCGCCGCAACGGCATCGTGAACTACGTCATGGGTCTGTGCTTCGTGTCTGAGGGTGCCATCCCCTATGCGGCAGCCGACCCGCTGCGCGTTCTGCCCAGCTGTGTTATCGGCTCTGCAGTCGCCGGTGCACTCTCCATGACCTTTGGCTGCGCACTGCGCGCACCCCACGGCGGCATCTTCGTGTTCCCGGTGGTGGATCACGCCGTGCTGTACTGTGTGGCGCTGGCTGTGGGCAGTGTGCTGGGCGCAGTGATCCTGAGCCTTGTCAAAAAGACCCAGTCTGCCGAGGTAAAGTAACAAGCCATTCTCTTCTCCATACGGATAAGTTCTCCATAAACGCAAAAGGGACTGCCGCACACCGCGGCGGCCCCTTTTGCGTTTGCACAAGCGCCATTTTCACAAAAAACCGGACAAGATACCGCCCAAAACGGCCTATCCTGCCGGAATTGCATTCTGCGCGTTGTTTTGCATTGCACCCCATCCCGGGCTGTGGTATACTTATGCTTGTGATTTAACGCCCGGGTATGGTGTGCCGGGCCACCAGAGAGGAAACGAACGATGAAAATAGGATTTGACAACGACAAATATCTTTCCATGCAGTCTGAGCATATCCGCGAGCGCATCAAGAAGTTTGACAATAAACTGTATCTGGAATTCGGCGGCAAGCTGTTCGATGATTACCACGCCTCCCGCGTGCTGCCCGGCTTTCAGCCGGACTCCAAGCTGCAGATGCTGCTGCAGCTCAAGGAGCAGGCCGAGATCGTCATCGTCATCAGCGCCGAGGACATCATCAGCAGCAAGGTGCGCGGCGACTACGGCATCACCTACGATCTGGACGTGCTGCGCCTCATCGACGCCTTCCAGGAGCGGGGGCTGTTCGTGGGCAGCGTCTGCGTGACCATGTACACGGCCGCACCCGAAGTGGAAGCCTTTGAAAAGCGGCTGAACGGTCTGGGCATCCGGACCTTCCGTCATTATAAGATTCCCGGCTACCCCAACGACGTGGCCCGCATCGTGAGCGACGAGGGCTATGGCCGCAACGAGTACATCGAGACCGAGCGCCCGCTGGTGGTCATCACGGCCCCCGGCCCCGGCAGCGGCAAGATGGCCACCTGCCTGTCCCAGCTGTACCACGAGCACAAGCGGGGCATCAAGGCCGGTTATGCCAAGTTTGAGACCTTCCCCATCTGGAACATCCCGCTCAAGCACCCGGTGAACCTGGCCTACGAGGCCGCTACCGCCGACCTGAACGATGTGAACATGATCGACCCGTTCCATCTGGAAGCCTACGGCAAGACCGCCGTCAACTACAACCGCGACATTGAGATCTTCCCGGTGGTCAACGCGATGTTCGAGCTGATCGCAGGCCAGAGCCCCTACCACTCCCCCACCGACATGGGCGTGAACATGGCGGGCAACTGCATCGTGGACGATGCCGCCTGCTGCGAGGCCTCCTGCAACGAGATCGTCCGCCGGTACTTCAAGTCTCTGTGTGCGCTCAAAAACGGTGCACAGGTCCAGAGCGAGGTCTACAAGCTGGAACTTCTGATGAACCAGGCAGGTCTGACGCTGGGCAGCCGCCCCGTGGAGCAGGCCGCTCACGCCGTCTCGGAGAAGACCGGCGGGGCACCGGCCGCCGCCATCGAGCTGCCGGACGGCACCGTCATCACCGGCAAGACCGGCCCGCTGCTGGGTGCAGCTTCTTCGGCGCTGCTCAACGCGCTGAAGAAGCTGGCCGGCATCGACCAGGAAATGGATCTTGTCTCTGCGGCTGCCATCGAGCCGATCCAGACTCTCAAGACCAATTATCTGGGCAGCAAGAACCCCCGCCTGCACACCGATGAGATCCTCATCGCGCTGTCAAGCTCCGCTGCCACCAACCCCACCGCTGCGATGGCCCTGCATCAGCTCTCCAAGCTGAAGGGCTGCGACATGCACTCCACGGTCATCCTGTCCAGCGTGGACGACGACACCGTGAAGAAGCTGGGCATCTACCTGACCTGCGAACCCGCCTACGAGGAAGAGGGCCGCAAGTACCACAAGAAATAAGCGCAGACAAAAAGAGAATCGCCGCGGCGGTTCTCTTTTTGCATTCACAGGCGGGTCTGCACCCAGTATTCGCCCATGCTCTGGCCGGGCTGGTCGGTGACGTCATCGTTCAGGTAGTCCGCCAGACCGCAGGACGCCGGGTCCCACCCGCGCGCCTGTTCGACCGAATCGTACTCCACCTCGGCGTACCAGAACTCGGTGGGCTGGCCTTCGTCCACATGGTTCACTTCCAGCACCAGCCCGTCCGGCAACAGGTAACTGCGGCGAAGTTTCGGGATGAGCGGCCTGCCGATGATCTTCGTCTCTAAATCGTCAAACAATGCTTTGTCGATGGGGCGTTCGATTTCCTCCCGCGCTAGCCCGCCGCCGGATTTGAAGCAGAGGATATAGTCGGTGCTGCCGCCCGTCCGGGCCTCCTCCCGGATGCGGACCGTGGGACGGACGCTGATATACCCCTGCCGCATCGCGAATTCCTCCTGCAGCGGCATCTCCGGGAAACCCGCTCCCTCCGGCCAGCCGTTCACCATCCATTTGCGTTCGATCTCCATTGCTTTACCCTCATTTCTGTTGGATTTTGTATTTATTCTAACACGGTTTTATGATATTATAAAGAGGATCTGAATCAAAAAATACAGCGCTGAAAGCGGGCCGCATCGCCGGGAACATTTTCCTCGTGCGGCGGAGAGCGCACCTCTGCGATACAGCCGCCCCGCTCAGCCTGTCGTATCTCAAACACAAGGAGTTTCTATGAAATCGACCCGCAACTATCCCATCTACAAAGTCAACAAACACGCTGAGGGTCTTCTGGTGGGCGGCCACCCGTGGGTATACGAGAACGACATCCTCGAAGCACCGGAGACCACGCCGGAGAACGGCACGCTGGCCGATGTGGTAAGCCCCAAGGGGGCCTACCTCGGCACCGGCTTTCTCTCCCTCCAGAGCAAGATCCGGGTGCGGCTCATCTCCCGCAACGCCAACGATACCTTTGACGCTGACTTCTGGCGCCGCCGGGTGGAGTATGCCTGGAACTACCGCAAGACCGTTCTGGAACCGGACGACCTCTCGGCCTGCCGGGTCATCTTCGGCGAGGCCGACCAGTTCCCCGGCCTGACGGTGGACCGGTTCCAGAATATCCTCGTCACCCAGACCCTCAGCGTCGGCATGGAAAAACTCAAGCCCCTCCTCTTCCCCCTTCTGGCAGAAGTGCTGCGGGCCGACGGCCAGACCATCGACGGCATCTACGAGCGGAACGATGAGGCTCTGCGCGCCAAGGAAGGGCTGGCGCAGAACAAGGGCTGGTTCGAGCTGCCCGGCGAGACCCACCCCGCTTCCACCCAGACCGAGATCTGCGAAAACGGCGTTTTTTACCACGTTGATTTCGAGAACGGCCAGAAGACCGGCTTCTTCCTCGACCAGAAATACAACCGCCGCGCCGTGGCCCGCATCGCCGCCGGGCACACGGTGCTGGACTGCTTCACCCACACCGGCAGCTTTGCGCTGAACGCGGCCAGGGGCGGGGCCGCCCGCGTCACCGCTGCCGACATCAGCGCCGATGCCATCGTCATGGCCCAGCGGAACGCCGAACGCAACGGCCTCGACAACATGGACTTCCTCTGCGAGGACACCTTCGCACTGCTGCCCCGGCTGGAAAAGGAGGGCCACCCCTACGACTTCATCATTCTCGACCCGCCCGCCTTCACCAAGGCGCGCCGCACCGTTGAGAATGCCATGCGCGGCTACAAGGAGATCAACTACCGCGCCATGAAGCTGCTGCCCCGGGGCGGGTATCTGGCTACTGCCAGCTGCTCCCACTTTGCCACCGAGGAGTTGTTCATCAAGATGCTACGCGCCGCCGCCAAGGACGCTCACCGGCAGCTGCGGCAGATCGAGGTAAAGCAGCAGGCACCGGATCACCCCATTCTGTGGGGCGTGCCGGAGACGAACTACCTCAAGTTTTTCCTGTTTCAGGTCATCTGATGCTTTTACAATAAGAACAATTGCCGCGCGGTGCGCACCTTTTAGCCAGAGAAAGCTGTCCTGAAAGGGGCTTTTCTGGTGCAAAAGTCATACCAATCGCGGTTGTTCCAAAAATCCGAGATCGTGTTTGTGCAGAATCGTCAGTTTTGTCTATTGCCTTTTTTTGCCCTGTAAGCTATAATCATGCCATAGACAGCAACGGCGCTGTGGGTCACCTCCTGACTCGCAGCGTCGTTTTGTTTAAGCAAGCTTTCGCGTGAAAACGCATCGGCGTGGATGGGTTTTTGCGATGTGTGGAAAGAAACAAGATCAAGTAAGGAGTAGGATTTATGGCAGCAAATGTTATGGAGATCTACGGCAGCAAGGTCTTTAATGAGCACGTTATGAAGGAGCGCCTGCCCAGCGCTACTTACAAGAGCCTGAAGAACACCCTGCACAAGGGTGCTCCGCTGGACATCGAGGTGGCCAACGTTGTGGCCAGCGTGATGAAGCGCTGGGCCATGGAGCTGGGCGCTACCCACTACACCCACTGGTTCCAGCCGCTGACCGGCATCACCAGCGAGAAGCACGATGGCTTCGTCTCCCCCGTGGGCGACGGCACCGCCATCATGGAATTCTCCGGCAAGGAGCTGGTGCGCGGCGAACCCGATGCTTCCTCCTTCCCCTCCGGCGGCCTGCGCGCTACCTGCGAGGCCCGCGGCTACACCGCATGGGACCCCACCAGCTACGCCTTCGTCAAGGATGATGTGCTCTGCATCCCCACCGCCTTCGTCAGCTACACCGGCGAGGCGCTGGATAAAAAGACTCCTCTGCTGCGTTCCATGAACGCGCTGTCCAATCAGGCCATCCGCATCCTGAAGCTGTTCGGCAAGGATGTGGACTATGTGTCCACCACGGTCGGCCCGGAGCAGGAGTACTTCCTCGTCAAGAAGGAAGACTACGAGGCACGTCAGGACCTGATCCTGACCGGCCGCACCCTGTTCGGTGCTCCCTCTGCCAAGGGTCAGGAGCTCGAAGAGCATTACTTCGGCGTCATCCGCCCCGAAGTCTCCGCTTTCATGAAGGAACTGGACGTAGAGCTGTGGAAGCTGGGCGTCCCCGCCAAGACCAAGCACAACGAAGTGGCTCCCTGCCAGCATGAACTGGCCCCCATCTTCGACACCACCAACGTTGCCATCGACCACAACCTGCTGACCATGGAGCTGATGAAGAAGATCGCACCTAAGTACGGTCTGGTCTGCCTGCAGCACGAGAAGCCCTTTGAAGGCGTGAACGGCAGCGGCAAGCACAACAACTGGTCTATGAGCACCACCCACGAGAACCTGCTGGACCCCGGCGACACTCCCATGGAAAACCTGCAGTTCCTGGTCTTCCTGGCCGCTGTCATCAAGGCAGTCGATGAGTACGCAGACCTGCTGCGCACCTCCGTCGCCACCCCCGGCAACGATCACCGTCTGGGTGCCAACGAGGCACCTCCGGCCATCATCTCCATCTTTGTGGGCGAGGAGCTGGAAGCCGTCATCGACGCCATCGCATCCGATTCTCCCTACGCCGGCCCCACCAAGATGAAGATGGATCTGGGCGTGGATGTCCTGCCCAAGTTCAGCAAGGACACCACCGACCGCAACCGCACCTCCCCCTTCGCCTTCACCGGCAACAAGTTCGAGTTCCGTATGCCCGGCTCTGCTGAGAACCTGAGCGACTGCAACACCATCCTGAACACCGCCGTTGCCAAGGAGCTGAAGGGCTACGCCGACGAGCTGGAGGGTGCTGAGGACTTCACCTCTGCTGCCATCGCTCTGGTCAAGCGGACCATCCGCGACCACCGCCGCGTCATCTTCAACGGCAATGGCTACACCGCCGAGTGGGAAGAAGAAGCTGCCCGCCGCGGCCTGCCCAACAAGAAGAATACCCCCGCTGCTCTGCCCGCACTGGTCGAGCCCAAGAACATCGCCCTGATGGAAGAGTTCGGCGTGCTGACCAAGGTGGAGATGGAAAGCCGCTACGAGGTGGAGATGGAGCACTACTCCAAGATCATCAACATCGAGGCTCTGACCATGCTGGAGATGGCCCGCAAGCAGCTGCTGCCCGCCATCAACGCCTACATGAGCGAGGTTGCCAACACCGCCGCCTCCAAGCTGGCTGTCAGCGAGCACATCAGCGTGCGCAGCGAGACCAAGACTTTGGAAAAGCTTTCTTCTGACGCCGATGCCATGAGCGATGCCATCGACACCCTGCAGGATGCCGTGAATGCCGCAAAGGCACTGTCCACCGAGAGCGAGAAGGCCGTTGCCTTCCACGATAACGTTCTCCCGGTGATGGACGCCCTGCGCGCCGCTGCCGACGATGCCGAGACTATCTGCGGCGAGGATTACTGGCCTCTGCCCAGCTACAGCAAGATGCTCTACTACGTCTGATCTTCCAGCGCATTTCATAAAGCATCTTAGGCTGTCGAACTTCATTCGCCATTCTCCTTTTCCTATTTCTTACACCAGCCTAAAGACCTGCTCTTTTGCGAGGGCAGGCCTTTAGGCGTTTTTCTTGAGAGGAGATCATCCTTATGAGCTATACGACCCAACAGGATATCCTGGATTTTGTGGAGGACAACAACGTCAAATTCGTGCGGTTCGCCTTCTGCGACATCTTCGGCACACAGAAGAACATCGCCGTGCTGGCCGGGGACCTGCCCAAGGCGCTGGAGGACGGCGTCTGCTTCGACGGCAGCTCCATTGCCGGGTTCATGAAGGTGGAAGAGAGCGACCTGGTGCTCCGGCCCGACCTCTCCACCGTGACCATCCTGCCCTGGCGCCCCACCGAGGGCCGGGTGATGCAGTTCTTCTGCGACGTGGAACGGCCGGACGGCGACCCCTTTGGCGGCAACTGCCGGGGGTTCCTGCGCCAGATGAGCCGCCGCTTCCGCAAGCTGGGGCTGACCTGCAACGTGGGGGCCGAGTGCGAGTTCTATCTGTTCGAGAACGATGACCATGGCCGCCCCACCCGCGTCCCCATCGACTTCGGCGGTTACTTCGACGTGGCCCCGCTGGACGCAGGCGAGAACCTGCGCCGCGACATCTGCCTGACCATGGAGCAGATGGGCATGAGCCCCCAGCACAGCCACCACGAGAGCGGCAACGGCCAGAACGAGATCGACTGCCACTATGCAGGCCCGCTCAAGACCGCCGACAACGTGATGATGTTCAAGCAGATCGTGCGGGCCGTGGCCATGCGCAGCGGCATCCATGCCAGCTTCCTTCCCAAACCTCTGGCCGACCAGGCCGGCAGCGGGCTGCACATCAACCTTTCGCTCTACATGGACGGGCGGAACCTGTTTGAGGGCGACATCGCGCCCGACAGCATCGCGGGCAGCTTTATGGCGGGTGTTCTGGCACACAGCCGCGCGCTGACCGTCTTCACCAATCCCCTGCCCAACAGCTACCTCCGCTTCGGCAGCGACGAGGCCCCCAAATACGTGAGCTGGAGCCGCCAGAACCGCAGCCAGCTCGTGCGCATCCCGCAGGTGCAGGGCGACAACTGCCGCATGGAACTGCGCAGCCCGGACCCCGCCTGCAACCCGTATCTGGCCATCGGCCTCATCCTGGCCGCCGGTCTGGACGGCATCGAGCGCCGGTTGGAGCTGCAGGCCCCCATCAACAAGAATCTGTTCGACCCCGCCGTGGCCGCTGGCCTTGGGCTGGAAAAACTGCCTTCCACGCTGGAAGAAGCCGTGCAGGCCGCGCAGGAGAGTGACTTCCTGCGCGCCGTGCTGCCGGAGGAGCTCTCTCACCGCTACTACGAGGAGGAACTGAAGCGCTGCGCTGCCCTGAAGAATGCCGCCGACCCGGCAGAGTACGAGCGCATCCACTACTTCAACGCCATCTGAGCGGTAAGCTACCGGAAAAGGAAAGGAGCGATTCCGAATGGGACGTGCTCTGATCGTCAGCGCCGGAGCCAGCTCGAACGAGTATATCTCGGCACGGCTGGCGGAGCTGGGATACCCCCGGCCTCTGATCGTGCCAAGCGGAGCCGAGGCCCGGCGCAGGATGTTAGAATCGGATTTTGAGCTCATCGTGGTCAACGCGCCGCTGCCCGATGAGTTTGGCCATGAGCTGTGCGCTGCCGCCGTGGAAAAGACCGACGCGGGCGTGGTGCTTCTGGCCAAGGCCGCAGCGGCCGAACAGCTGCTGGGTTCCATGAGCGACGAGGGCGTGCTGCTTTTGAGCAAGCCGTTCTCGAACACGCTGTTTTTGCAGGCCATCCACATGGCAGCAGCCAGCAACCATCGCCTGCTGCGCCTGCGGCAGGAAAACGCCAGGATGCAGGAAAAGATCGCGCAGGTGCGTCTGGTCAGCCGCGCCAAATGCTGCCTCATCGAGCGGGAAGGCATGACCGAGGCCGATGCCCACCGCCTGATTGAAAAGCGGGCCATGGACACCCGGCGCGACCGTGCCGAGATCGCACAAGAAATCCTTGATTCTTACGAGGATTAGGATTATAATTTTATGTCAGAAAACGAGCTCCCCACAGTCTGCTTCGCAGACAGCCCCCCTCTGGGAGGGCGGCGGCATCGCCTGCGCGGTGCCGAAGGGAGCTTCTGGGAAAAGTATCAGAATCAAACGAGATAGAGGAGGACCATTTTTATGGCAAAATTCATCTTCGTCACCGGCGGCGTCGTCTCCGGTCTGGGCAAAGGCATCACGGCCGCTTCGCTGGGCCGTCTGCTCAAGTGCCGCGGCCTGAAGGTGGCCAGCCAGAAGCTCGACCCCTATGTGAACGTGGACCCCGGCACCATGAGCCCGCTGCAGCACGGCGAGGTCTTTGTGACCGACGACGGCACCGAGACGGACCTCGACCTGGGCCACTACGAGCGCTTCATCGACGAGAACCTGAACAAATACTCCAACCTGACCACCGGCAAGGTCTACTGGAACGTGCTGAACAAGGAGCGCCAGGGCGCATACCTGGGCCAGACCGTCCAGATCATCCCCCACATCACCAACGAGATCAAGAGCTACATCTACAACCTGGCCTCCTCCACCGAGGCCGATGTGGTCATCACCGAGATCGGCGGCACCACCGGCGACATCGAGAGCCAGCCCTTCCTGGAGGCCATCCGTCAGGTGGGCCTGGAGCAGGGCCGCGACAACTGCTGCTACATCCACGTCGTGCTGGTGCCCTACATTTCCGGCTCGGACGAGTACAAATCGAAGCCTGCACAGCACTCCGTCAAGGAGCTGCAGGGCATGGGCATCAACCCCGACATCATCATCCTGCGTGCCGACGGCAGCGTGGGCGGCGACATCCGCCGCAAGATCAGCACCTTCTGCAATGTGCAGCCGGAGTGCGTCATCGAGAACCTGACCATGCCCAGCCTCTACCAGTGCCCGCTGATGCTGCACACCAACGGTCTGGACGATGTGGTGGTCAAGAAGCTGAAGCTGGACGTTCCCCCTGCCGACCTGACCGAGTGGAAGCAGGTGGTCTCCCGCATCGCCACCCGCAGCAAGACCTGCACCATCGCGCTGGTGGGCAAGTATGTCAAGCTGCACGATGCCTACCTCTCCGTCATGGAGAGCCTCTACCACGCCGGTTTTGAGAACGACAGCCAGGTGGAGATCCGCTGGGTCGAAAGCGAAGACCTGACCGACCAGGCCGCCTGCAAGGAAGCCTTTACCGATGTGGATGGCATCATCGTGCCCGGCGGCTTCGGTGACCGCGGCATCGAGGGAATGATCCAGGCCGCACAGTACGCCCGCGAGAACCATGTGCCCTACTTCGGCATCTGCCTGGGTATGCAGATCATGGTCATGGAGTTTGCCCGCAATGTGCTGGGCTACGCCGATGCGAACTCCAGCGAGTTCACCCCGGACGGCCAGCACAATGTCATCGCGCTGATGGCCGACCAGCAGGGCAACATCCCCAAGGGCGGCACCATGCGCCTGGGCAAATACCCCTGCACCGTCAAGCCCGGCACCAAGATGGCCGAGTGCTACGGCGAACCGGAGATCTGGGAGCGCCACCGCCACCGCTACGAGTTCAACAACGACTTCCGCAGCGAGATGGAGGAAAAGGGTCTGGTCATTTCCGGCACCAGCCCCGACGGCCGTCTGGTCGAGACCGTGGAGCTGCCGGGCCGCGCCTTCCATCTGGGTGCCCAGTTCCACCCGGAGTTCAAGAGCCGCCCCAACCGCGCGCATCCCCTGTTCAAGGGCTTCATCGCAGCAGCTCTCCAGTTCCGTGCCGCCGCGCAGCGCAGCATGATGAACGTGTGATACCCTCTCCGTCTGCTGCGCAGACAGCTCCCCCAAAGGGGGAGCCTTTGGCAGGTCGGGCAACCCCTGCTGACTGCTGAAGGTATTCTGATATCGTAAACAAAAGTGCTCCGCTGTCAAGACCAGCGGCATCTGTCCCATGCTCTGACAAAGAGCGATGGGAGCGATGCTGTGGATCAAAGCAGCGGAGCACTTTCGTTTATGGTTTTATTACGCTTTGTTCATCCCGGCACAGCCAAAACCGGCGCGCCAGTGGCTCCCCCTTTGGGGGAGCTGGCATCGCTGCGCGATGCCTGAGAGGGTCACTTCTTTGCAGCAGCCTTCTTGCGGGCGGCGCGGCTGGTCTTCCGGGCAGCAGGCTTCTTGACCGGAGCCTTGACCGCTGCGGGGGCAGCCTTTTCTGCGGGCTTTGCCTCCGTCTTAGCCGGTTCGGCCTTGACTTCCTCGGCCTTGGGTGCCTCAACAGCAGGAGCTGCCTCTGCGGGCTTCTCTTCCGTCTTGACCGGCTCTGCCTTGACTTCTTCCGCCTTGGGGGCCTCGACCGCAGGAGCGGCTTCTACGGGCTTCTCCTCTGCCTTGACTTCGACCTTCTCCTCAACGGGAGCAGCAGCGGGCTCGTCCTTCTTGGCAGCGCGCTTTGCGCTGGCGCGGTCCTTCACCTCGGAGATGGTCCAGAGCTGGTCTTCCCCAGCGGTCTCCTGCCAGATCTGCAGCTGTGCGCCGTCGGAGACGCCCATGCCCACGGTGTCGATGCACTTGCCGCTGGCCCAGGAAGAGCGCAGGCGGACGGTGCCGGCGGGGGTAGGCTCCACGGTCCACATCTGGGACGTACCGCCCACATCCTCCCACAGATGCAGCCAGGTGCCGTTGGCGGTGCCGGTCATCATCAGGTCGAGGAGCTTGCCGGAAGCGCGGTTGCGGATGCGGTAGACACCGTCCCCTACGCGGATGAACGCCCACTCCTGTTCGGGCTTGTGGTCGTATTTGCCCAGACGAACGGTCTCCTCGTTCTTCGTGGAAGCAGCCGCCTCGATGACGCTGCCGGTGCGGGCAGCGATGGTGTAA
>ENA-UEQW01002555-UEQW01002555.1-human-gut-metagenome-genome-assembly--contig:-NODE-2555-length-13634-cov-4.616066_pt1 | contig 13634 bp, 9 predicted proteins | sample MGYA00242947_ERZ507947 | MGnify/ENA primary metagenome ERZ507947 (study PRJEB26167, sample SAMN06115421) | human gut metagenome | host: Homo sapiens | place: China:Guizhou | collected 2015-03-17... | reverse complement strand
ATAATATGTATACAAAAATAATAAAAGTGCAACTACGGAGTTATGAAAAAGATTATTTTATTATACTTCATATGTTCTTTTTCTATATATGCGCAAGGACGGAATTTTCTTGCAAATGAAAAAACGAATGGAACAAGTACTATAGATAGTTTGTTCTCTTCGGTTAACAAACAATTGTCTGGTTATCCTTCAGAGTGTATATATCTGCAAACAAGCAAAGGAATTTATGAAGCCGGTGAAGACCTTTGGTTCAAGACTTACACTCTGGACGCTCAGAGCCTTGCCCTTTCCGACCGAAGCAAGACGCTGTTTGTGGAAATGCTCAATGCCAAGGACAGCATCGTGTGGCAGGAGAAATACCCCATCCTTTCCGGCATTGCTGGAGGGCATATTTATGTGAACAAGGACTTGAAAGAGGGCGATTACCGCATCCATGCCTATACCCGCTTTTCTTTTCTGAATGACACGTTGCGTCCGGTCTATCCCAAGAAGATACGTGTTATAAAGAGCATAGCCTACAAAGGAACGAACACCCCACAGGAAAAAGACCAACCTGTTGCCCGGTTTTCCTTCTTCCCCGAAGGTGGTTATCTGGTTGACGGAATTCCCACCAAGGTGGCTTTTAAAGCACTGGATGCCAAAGGAATGCCGGCAAAAGTGGCAGGCCGGTTGCTGGAGAATGGTAAGGACATTGCTAAATTAGAGTCCGTGCACGACGGTATGGGTTTTGTGTTTATCCTTCCGATAAAAGGAGCTTCATATAAGGCGGTGTTGTCCGATGGAAGGGAGTTCCCATTTGCGGAAGTGGTATCTTCGGGGTTGTCCGTCCATTTGCGTAAACAGACGGATGAGTATCTGGAGTTTCTTCTTTCCCAACCGAAAGGGGCAGCGGCGCAGGCAATCAAGCTTGAAGGCAAAATGCGCGGCGGGCTTTGCTGCACGGCGACAGGCACCTTGAGCGAGAGATTGAAAATCCGAATCCCATTGAAAGAGTTTCCGATGCAGGGCATTGCCGAGTTTACTTTATACAATGCCGACGGTCAGCCAATGGCGGAACGCTTGGTGTATGTCCATCCCGAACGGAAATTGCACATCGAATTGAACACGGACAGTGCGCGCTACTTTACCCGTGGCAAGGGCAAACTGAACGTAAAGGTAACGGATGAGGCGGGCAATCCTGTACAGGCGCATCTGGGGCTGAGCATTTTCGACCGTGCTTATCAGAATGAACTGAATCCTGAGAATATGCTTTCGTATTGCTACCTTTCCACCGAGATAAAGGGTAATATCCATAACCCGGCGTATTACTTTGATAGCAACAACAAAGACCGCCAGGCTGCTCTCGACCTGTTGCTGCTTACCCAAGGGTGGCGCAGGTATGTATGGGAAAAAGCTGATACGGCAATGTTGGCGGACTGTTTCCTTTCGGATGAAATCAGAGGAAGGCAGATTATCGGTAAGAAAAAGAAGCGGAAAGAGTTGGGAAATGGAGAGCAGTTGCTACAAGTTTCCGGTCCGAACACTGAAAACCGTTTTGTGTTTATAGACTCTTTGGGAAAGTTCGTGGTGCCGACGGACTTGATGCTCGGATTGCGAGGCGGATATGTTTATTTGAAGCCGATGCTGGATAAAGATGAATACAAGCCTTCCATTGTGATAGAAGAATCTTTCAGTAAGGTGGATAGCTTGCGGAAGTCTTGTCAGTCTTATTTCCCATATATGAATCCTTCGCAAGTGTTTTCGGAATTGCAGCTTGATTATCCTGTTATTAGTCAGGATAATAGTATCCTTTTATCCGAGATAACAGTTACAGGTAAGAAAGGAAGAGTATTTCGGGATAAGATGATGGGAAGGTTAGATAGCTTGGCACAAATGAAGGTTGGAGCAGCATGGGTATGCTCTGGGTGTATATCGGGGGGAGGTAATATAGAGTACCTTAATGATTATAAAGGTTATTCACATCATCCTATAGGATGTCCGGTACCTCCTCCTGGAAAAATAAGCTCCCCCGTTATCGGTCGGAAATATTATCTCATAAAATATGAGCCAAAAGGAGAGAATAACAAATGGATTCTAACGAAACTAGACGAGATTATTTGGAAAGGTGAGGAATTTACCGAAGAAGAACTTCTCCGCATGAACAACCTGTGGCGTGTGAAAGGCTATTACGGCACGCGTGAGTTCTACCAACCCGATGAGCTGGACGTGCAAAGTCCGCTACCGGATGCGCGGAACGTCTTGCTGTGGAAACCGGACATTGTCACCGATGAGAAAGGAATAGCCGAAGTAGAATTCTTCTGTTCGGACATCAATACAAGCTTTGTGGGCGTGGTAGAAGGAACGGATGGCTTAGGAAACTTAGGCACATCTCAGTGCGAGTTTAGGGTACTAAAACCATAAAAAATGATAGGATGACAAAATTAAAAAATAGATGGCTCTTGTGGATATTGCCTTTGGCTTTCTTCGTTTCCTGCAAATCGAATGAAGGACAATGGGAAAACAAGCAAATTTCCTTTCCTGAAAATATTGTATTTACAAAAGCCGGAAAGGATACGATTTATTTTGATTTTGACAAGTCGAAATGGAAGTTCTTTATTTATGCAGATACAACAGACTGCATGGGGTGTAAATTGTATCTGGACAGATGGAGCGATTTGATTGCTAAAATCAAGGCGGACGAGTCATTAAGCAAATCAGTTTCATTTGCTTTCTTCTTGTTTCCTAATGACGTGGAAGAGATGAAATTTATGCTGGACTGTGATTTACCCGACTATCCGGTCTGTATTGATGCAGATAATCGAATTGGTAGATTGAATGAATTTTCTTCTGATAAATATTTTCTATTGGATGAGCATAACCGGGTTGTTTTAGTCGGCAATCCTGTCTCCAGCCCTCAGATGGAAAAATCTTATTGGGATGAAATTATAGATAAACCTGTCAAATAACTATAACCATGAAGAGGGCTCGAAAATGGATGAATAAGGCAGTTAATGCTATCTTTGGTTTGGCCGCGCTGTTGGTGCTGTATGTTTTGGCGCAAATATTATTGTTCGCTACATTCAAAATTCCCAGTGACTCGATGGAGCCTACATTGATAGAAGGGGATGTCATATCTGTCTGTAAACCGGCTTTAGGCGCACGGATATTTAACATTTGGACTGCTCTGAAAGGCGAAGAGGTTGACGTATACAGATTGTCTGGCTTTTCTAAGGTCAGAAGGGATGATATCTTGGTTTTTAATTTTCCTTATTCGGAGTGGAATCAATGGGATGAGAATATGAAAATGAACATATCAAACTATTATGTAAAGCGTTGTGTGGCTGTCCCCGGAGATACTCTGTTTATCCATGACGGAATCTATATGATTGGTGATGGGAATGTATTGGCCGGCAATATTGAATCTCAAAAGCGAATCATGAAATTTAATCCTGATAATATTCCTGACGACCAATATTACACGCTTCCTTTCGACAGCATTGTCCGATGGAACATCAGAGAGTTCGGTCCTTTTTATATACCGGGAAAGAACGATTCCATTCCAATGAACAGAACAAACTACCTTCTGTACAAAAAAATAATAGTGTGGGAACAGGGTGAGGAAGTGCTGTTTCAGGATGAGAAAGTTTATTTGGGCAATAAAGAATTGGACGGATATCGTTTTAAGAGCAATTATTATTTCATGAGTGGGGACAATAGCATGAATTCCGTAGATTCGCGTTTTTGGGGATTGATACCTGAAGACTTTATTGTGGGAAAGGCCACCCTGGTCATTACTTCGCGCAGCCGTGATACGGGAAAGATACGTTGGAACAGAGTATTTAAAAGAATAGAGTAGTGTGATGAGAATTATAACCTATATAATATTGTCGTGCTTTATAGCTGCTTGTTCGCAAAGCCGTAGCGGTGGTGAACTCGAGCAAGCCTTGAAGCTGTCTGGAGAAAACCGCAATGCGTTAGAGGCAGTTCTTGGCCATTACAAGCACGATTCTTTAAAATACCGGGCATCCTGCTTCCTTATCAAGAATATGCCTTATCATTATTCGCAGGAAGACTATTATTTATCGCCGGAAGGGGAAAAATATAGGCCTGATATATGCAAGTTCAAGAACAAGGAAGAACTGGGAATGCATTGCGACTCATTGACACGGTGTGGGTATCTGGAAAAACATGATATGATATATGATGTCCTCTCTGTTAACAGTTCTTTTCTGATTAAGAATATAGATTTGGCTTTCATGGCATGGGAAAAGCCTTGGGCAAGGGATGTGCCTTTTGAAGTGTTTTGCGCATATATACTTCCTTACAGGGTGCAAACGGAGCAAATATCTTTCTTGCGTGAAGAGATGATGAAGCGGTTCTTGCCTTTGTTGGATTCCGCAGGAGTAAAGACACCGCTGGAAGCTTGCGTGGCATTGAATGAACATTTAAAATCGGTTGTAAGATACCAAGATACCGGCCTGCCTTTCTATCCGACCATCGAAGAGACTTATCAGTCCGGAATTAGCCGCTGTGACGGCATTTGCAATTTGGGTACATTTATAATGCGTGCGATAGGTATACCTGTTGCCGTTGATTTTACCATTTGGCCGAAAATGGATTTGGGGCATAGCTGGTGCGCGGTTTGGAATGACGGACGATTTTATAGCTTTGGTCCCGGAGAAGACCAGCCGGAAGTCCATGCAAGAATGTTTTCTCAAAAACGGCACAGAAGGCCTGCCAAGGTTTACCGTTACCAATTCAATCCTTTGCATTACGGCAAGATTTCTTCGACAGGCGGTTATCAGACATTCCTCAATACTCCTTTATGGCGTGATGTAACCCATGAATATCTTGATAAAACAACCGAATTTGAAGTACCTATCTTGGACAAGGAAAAAAACAATCTTCACGACAAGGCCTATTTGTGCGTACATAATTATTATGAATGGAAACCATTGGCTGTTGGCTCATATTTAGAAAACGGGATGTGTTCTTTTAAAAATGTGGTGGGTGATAATATCTTTATGGTAGCTGACGTAACAGACAATGGTGCTTTACGTTACCTGACCGCTCCTTTTTATGTGAGTTCAAATGGTGAAGTGCATTTGTTTATACCCCAACCAGACCAAAAGTTCAGTTATACATTCGATAAGAAAAAAAGAAGTAGGAATTATACATTGCACTATTGGGATGTTGATAGGGAATCCTTTGTATCCATTCCTTGCAAAAGCTCAACAGATTCTACGCAAACATACGAACAGATACCAGAAAATGCATTATATTGGTTGACTTTGCCCGAACGGATAGTGAACCAAAGAGTGTTTTTTATAGAGCAGGATACCATAAGAAGGTATTAAACAGTTGAGAACCTCAGGAGGTGCAGAGCCTTTCCACCACCCGGCCGAGCGGGTACATACCGCTAAGGGGAATGTGTACCGGGTGGTGGAATGCTAGGCAGGATACTCTTTGAGAATGTTTACAGTTCTCTGAAGATTTCTCCTACTGTGGGGTGAGGGAACACATATCGTTTCCAATCATCCACTTTCTTGCGGTCTTCGATAGCCATGCCCGCCAACACAATCAACTCGGAAGCAGGATTACCCAGCATGTGGGCACCCAATACCGTTCCGTCGTCGGCAGTCAATACTTTGCAAACCCCGTTTACTCCTTCATTTTCCGCCACAAAGCGACCGGAATATGCCATCGGTAGTTTTATGGTATGATAAGTAATGCCGGCAGCCTGCAGAGCTTCTTCACTCATGCCTGCACCCGCTATCTCAGGATTGGTATAGACTACGCCCGGAATGGCACGGTAACTCATCGCATCTTCTTTTCCAAGAATATGATGAACAGCCACTTCCGCTTCGCGCACGGCCGTATGTGCCAACAATGAGACACCGTTCAAGTCTCCGCACACATAGACACCGGGAACCGAGGACTGCATGTGTTCGTCCACCTTGACGCACTTACGTTCCGTCAATTCCAAATTCAGATTCTCCAATCCGAAACCTTTCATTACGGGGCGACGGCCTACACTCATCAGTAACTTTTCGGCTGAAACACTTCCCGCCCCTTCTGCATTTTCGTAAGAGACCGTTACTCCGTTCTCCTCTTTTGCCACTCCTACCACCTTGGTACTCAGCAGGAACTTAATTCCTTTCTTGGCATACTCGGCACGCAGCATTGCCGAAAGCTCCTTATCCATTCCACCGAGGATTTCATCCATCATCTCGACCACAGTAACCTGTACGCCCAAACTATTGAAGAAAGAAGCAAATTCCATTCCGATTACGCCACCTCCGACAATGGCCAGTGAAGCAGGCACTTCCTTATTGTCCAATGCATCACGGTGTGTCCAATAATCCACACCATCCACTCCCGGAATGGGAGGAATAAATGTATCGCTACCGGTACAAAGCAACAGGTTCTCGCATTCGTAAATCTCCTCGCCGCATTTCACCATATTCTTGTCTATGACAGTAGCCTCTCCCGTCACTATATTCACCTGATGGGCAGTCAGTTTCGCCTTGATGCCCAACACCAGCTTACGCACTACCTTTGATTTCCGGGCAACAATCTTTCCCAAGTCAAAAGAAGCTTCGGGCACAGTGACCGCATATTTGGAAGCGTGCTTGGCATAATCATACACTTTGGCGGAATAGAGCAATGTCTTTGTGGGAATGCAACCTTCATTCAGGCACACGCCCCCCAGACTCCTCTTTTCAAACAACACAACACTGAGGCCGGCTTTTCCGGCAACTTCGGCAGCAGTATAGCCGGCAGGCCCTCCACCGATAATCGCAATTTGATATTTCATGGTATTTATTAAAATTAATCAGTTCTTTATCAATTCAAAACCTTCGACCGCCAGGCCGGGACATACCTTCTTCAAAGCTTCCACAAACTCCAAAGGCCTGTCGGGACTTATCATCACAAATCCTTGTGCATGTTCAACTTTTATCTTTTGCATCCCAAGGGCATGAGGCTGGTAAGTAATGTTCCTGATGCCATCCACACAGAATCTTTTGCCCCATACCGATTTAACTTCCAGCACACCGCTATCTTTAATCGTATAAATAGTCTTCGACTGAGAATAAAACAGCATGAGAGGTACAATTAAACCACCCAAAGCCGTCCATTCCTGCAGCCAAAAAAAGATAACAATCACGACCAATATGGCGACCCCCATTCCTACATATTGCCAATCGGGAACCCATTTTGTCTTAAATACTTGTTCCATGTTTTCCGATTTTAAAGGTTGTATGTCCGAAAGATACTAAAATAACCGGTTTCCTGCTACATATTTTCTTCAAAAAGTATCTTCATCCTCTTCTTTATGTTCCAACCGCCTGACCAATGCATTCATAAATTCCTCAGGCTTCTCCGGCAGAAGGTCTATCACCTTATCATTGTCATAATGCACCAATACATATCGGGTGAATCTCAGGTGTTTCAATCCGAAGAGACGTTTCAGTTCTACATCCGTAATCCGTGAAAGCGGAATGTTTTTCTCCTTCTGGAAACGTCCGTTATAAATCACCAAGTTTCCGTCTGCCGTCAGTGTATAGGTGGAATGAATGATACGCTCTATATTGATAATGACAATCATAGCGAAAAACATTCCTATCAGTGCCGCCCCTTTGTACCAAAAGGCAACCAGCATGATCAAAGTAAACAAAATAAGAAACAAATGAGTTGTTCCTGAAATCTTTACATGGAAAGTCCGATTCATCATAATTTTAAATTTTGGCGCAAGTTAATCATTTGTTCTCAATTATTTTAAAAGAGCTGATTGTTTTTCTTCCATCCCCACAATCACGGAACAAGATTCCCACGACCATAAAACAACAAACGAATCCATTTTAAACGAAAAGAAGAACACCAATAAAATACATATCATACCGTATCTTTCAAAAAAAGGCAGCAAATAACAGCATTAAAATGTACAATGAAAAAAGGTTTTCTTTACCTTTGCAACCATAAATCACATTATCATGGTTAGAAAATTCGATTTCCTTGTGATCGGCTCCGGAATTGCCGGAATGAGCTTCGCACTGAAAGTGGCTCACAAAGGCAAGGTTGCCCTCATTTGTAAAGCCGGGCTGGAAGAAGCCAATACCTATTTTGCTCAGGGAGGTATCTCATCTGTTACCAACCTGAAAGTAGACAATTTCGAAAAGCACATTGAAGATACAATGATTGCCGGTGACTGGATTAGTGACCGTGCAGCCGTGGAAAAAGTTGTGCGCGAAGCTCCATCGCAGATTCAAGAATTAATAAAATGGGGAGTAGAGTTTGACAAGAAAGAAAACGGAGAGTTTGACTTACATAAAGAAGGAGGACATTCCGAGTTCCGTATCCTGCACCATAAAGACAATACCGGCGCAGAAATACAGACAAGCCTCATCAAGACTGTAAAAGCCCACCCCAATATTACGGTTTTTACCGATCATTATGCAGTAGAAATCATTACTCAACACCATTTGGGTATCATCGTCACCCGTCATACTCCGGGCATCAAATGTTTTGGCGCGTATGTGCTGAACGAAAGCACCGGAGAAGTAGATACTTTCTTATCCAAAGTGACTATTATGGCCACAGGAGGCTGTGAAGCCGTTTATCGCAATACCACCAATCCGCTGGTAGCAACCGGTGACGGTATTGCCATGGTATATCGTGCCAAAGGCGCAGTGAAAGATATGGAGTTCATTCAGTTCCATCCCACTGCCCTCTTTCATCCGGGCGACCGTCCCAGCTTCCTCATCACTGAAGCCATGCGCGGTTACGGTGCCGTGTTGAAAAACCAGAGTGGTGAGGAGTTTATGCAAAAATACGATCCGCGTCTGTCTCTTGCTCCGCGTGATATCGTGGCACGTGCCATCGACAGTGAAATGAAACAGCGCGGTGAAGACCATGTTTATCTGGATGTCACTCATAAAGACCCGGAAGAAACCAAGAAGCATTTCCCTAATATATATAAGAAATGTCTCAGTCTGGGTATCGATATCACCAAAGATTATATTCCTGTTGCTCCGGCAGCTCACTATCTGTGCGGAGGCATTAAGGTGGATTTGGACGGACAGTCCAGCATCAACCGCCTGTACGCCATCGGCGAGTGTTCCTGCACGGGACTGCACGGCGGCAACCGTCTGGCATCCAACTCACTGATTGAAGCAGTGGTTTACGCTGATGCTGCGGCCAAACATGCTTTGAGTGTGCTCGACCGGTATGATTACAATGAGGACATTCCCGAATGGAACGATGACGGCACCATGAATAATGAAGAACGTGTGCTGATTACACAGAGCATGAAAGAAGTGAACCAAATCATGGAAGCCTATGTGGGTATCGTGCGCAGTAATACGCGCCTGATTCGTGCCTGGAACCGTTTGGACATCCTGTATGAAGAAACCGAACGACTGTTTAAACGCTGCAAGGCATCACGCGAACTGTGTGAATTGCGCAACATGATTAACATCGGATATCTGATTACGCGTCAGGCAATGGAACGCAAAGAAAGCCGCGGCCTGCACTACACGATTGATTATCCGCATGCTAACGCAGAAAATAAATAATAGAATGAAACGAAGCATTTTGACTCTATGCCTGCTGGGACAAGTATTGTTCCTGTGGGCACAGAATCAGTATTATGTGGCTCCCAATGGAAATGACAATCACGACGGAAGTTTTCAGAAACCTTTCCAAACCATTGAACGGGCACAATTGGAAGCTCGAAAAGCTCAGGGAGAAACAACCATCTATTTGCGTAAAGGTATCTATCGGCTGGAACGCCCTTTAATCTTCACCCCCGAAGACGGTGGAAAAGAGAAACCATTATCCATACGTGCCTTCCGCAATGAACAAGTAACGTTATCCGGCGGAAAAGTATTACACCCTGTGTGGAAGCCTTATAAAAAAGGTATCCTGACAGCTGTTCTCCAAGACGACATACGTCACCCGGATATGCTGTTGAGTAACGGAAACATCCGCCACATGGCACGTTATCCCAATTTCGATTCCACAGCAGTGCGTTTCAACGGTACCTCAGCCGATGCCACCGCTCCCCGGAGGGTAAAGAGCTGGAAACATCCCGAAGGAGGATACCTCCATGCCATGCACATAAGCGACTGGGGTGATTTTCACTACCGCATCACCGGTAAAGACAAAGCCGGAAAACTAATGCTGGAAGGCGGATGGCAGAACAACCGCCAATCAGGATTACACGCCAAAAACCGGATGGTGGAAAATATATTCGAAGAATTGGACGCTCCGGGTGAATGGTTCTATCAGGCGGAATCTTCCACCTTATATTATTATCCCATGCCGGACGAAGACGCAGAAACAGCCGTCTTCGAGACTCCCATACTCAAGCATCTGATTGAATTCCGCGGTTCGGAACAACAGCCGGTCACTCACATTACTATACAGGGAATCGAACTGACACAAACATTGCGTACTTTTATGGATAAATACGAACCGTTGCTCCGCTCGGACTGGATGGTCTATCGGGGTGGTGCCGTGGTGTTTGAAGGTACGGAAGATTGCTCGCTGAAAGATTGCTATCTTCATAATTTGGGAGGAAACGCAGTCTTCTTCTCCTGTTATAACCGCCGCTCCACCGTATCGGGTTCTCATTTTACCCGTATCGGAGCCAGTGCTGTTTGCTTTGTGGGCGACCCGAATGCTGTCCGCTCTCCAAGCTTCGAATATAATGAGTTTGTAGCGGCCGGGAAACTGGATCGTACACCTGGTCCTATAGGAAATAACTATCCGGCTCATTGTCTGGTATATGACAATCTGATTCACTCCATCGGTCTGTTCGAGAAACAGATTACGGGAGTGGAACTATCCATGTGCCGACACATCACAGTCAGCCACAATAGCATCTATGATACTCCGCGTGCCGGCATCAACGTCAGCGAAGGAACTTGGGGCGGGCATATCATCGAATTCAACGATGTATTTGACACGGTAAAAGAAACCGGTGACCATGGCTCTTTCAATTCCTGGGGACGTGACCGTTTCTGGCATCCTCACCGACAGGTAATGGATTCGTTGGTAAATGCCGAAGCCTCACTGATTCTGGCAGACGTCACTTCTCCCATCGTATTACGGTATAATCGTTTTCGCTGCGACAGAGGTTGGGACATTGACTTGGACGACGGCTCCGGTAATTACCACATTTATAACAATCTGTGTCTGAACGGAGGCATCAAACTGCGTGAAGGCTTCTATCGGGTAGTAGAAAACAATATCATAGTCAATAACTCTTTCCATCCTCACGTATGGTTTAAGAACAGCGGTGATGTGTTTACCCGTAATATTGTGATGTCTTCTTACCGGCCGATTCAAGTCCGCCATTGGGGTCTGGAAGTGGATTATAACATCTTTACCGACAGCACTGCTTACCAAAAAGCCCGCAAACAGAATACCGATGCACATTCCATTGTATGCACCCCTGCCTTCCTTAACCCGAGCCGGGGAGATTATCGGATTGACAACCATTCGGACGCTGTTTTTCGTTGTGGCTTCCGCAACTTTGACATGGATAGATTCGGAGTTGTCTCACCCCGATTAAAAGCTTTGGCCAAGACGCCCGAATTTCCCAAACCCATTCTCATGGAAGAAGGAAAAGCACATGCCACTATCGAATGGCAAGGACTACAAATTAAAAACTTGGATACCCTGGGCGAACGTTCTGCCACCGGTATGGATACGGAACGCGGCGTTTATGTCATTTCGGTCAATGCACTGGGTAGTGTGTTGCGTGACTATATCCGCCCCAACGATGTGATTTTGGAGCTGGGCGGCAAAACCGTGAATAACCTGGCTGACTTGCAGAAAGCAGTTCAAGAAACAGATTTAAAGCAACCGCAAACCATGGTTATCTTCCGAAGTCAAAAAGAGAATAAACTGACTTTACCGGGAAATTTGCTGAAATGAATATCTACTTCGGATATAAAAAATCATTGTAGTATATCGAGGTATGAAAATGATGGTTTACAAAGAAGTGTAACCCAAAAACGAAGGGAGTGTGTCAAAACGTGGATAATGCTGTCGTTTCGCTCGTAGGGGCGAGGTTCGCTCGCCCGAAAACAGTTGGCTTGTGTCTTCAGGCAGGCAAACCCTGCCCCTACAGCTGACAATTCTATCAGAATAAGGCAACTTGCAATTTCTCACGAGGAGAAACAATCAAGTTCTCCACCTCATATTGAACCTTGCCTGTGTTATTGTCATCTTTAGACAAAACAACTGTTACAGAATGTCTTGCCGGTATCTCTATCCGTTCGGGATATCCTTTCCGAGCTTTATCCACTTTCTTCAATCTGAAAGGTACATCACTACTGTTTTTTATTTCCAGATAATTACGCTTTTCACTGCTATAATAAACCGGACTTACTTGAACTGCTCCCCAAAAGAACTTATCCAAATATTCTTTCTTGCCCATCAAATTATCGTAAAAATAGACCATAGTACGCCGATTAAACAAAGCATCCTTTATTCCCTCCTCTGTCCTTTCTTTAGCCAAAACCAAAGTCATAGGGCGATGAGTGGTTGTTTGAAAATCATACAAACGCTCGATAACATCGTGCACATCTGTATTGCCAAGCAATGTCAGGTTCTTTTCATTGACCCAATCCAAAGCCACCGGATACCACTCGAACTCATTGAACACTTCAATGCCGTTCAACCATCCTTTCTTGTATAATTCCTCGTGCACATCGTGCCACTTGATTTCGTTCACTCCCCATCCCGGATGATTCCACTGGATGAACGCTCCCTGATTGTGCGCTTCCTCGATGGCTTTCATATAGTCTTTTTGGTCGAGCACATTCAGATCTTCCACAAACAAAGCATTCAAATGTCCGGGAGGCATGGAACGGGTAATTTCTCCTCCCTTTATTAAAATGATATTTCTCCGGAAAGCCTCTTCACGAGCAGCATCAAACGAATAATTGTGATTACCTGTCTGCAACCCCCGGCGAGCCGGCTGGCCCTCAATATGATCGGTTATTGCAATGGCGTCCAATCCTTCTTCCCATGCCTCCTGCACACGAAGCGAAGGCCACACAATACCATCGGAAAAAATAGTGTGGATATGAAAATCACACTTCAGCAACTGATAGTCATCGATTTGTGGCAGACATATTTCATGACGCGCCTTTATACGTTCTTTACCTACTTTGACTTCCTTGGGCAATGCTTCCTGAGCCTGCACACCTATCTGACCGCACAACAAAGCTGCCAGTATCCATACATTTCTTGTTTTCATATACATTAGTTATTATTATTTCCTACACTCCATCCATAATCCACATATTCCCAACTGAAACGGTTATTCTCGTCCACACGAACTAGCAAATAACCTTCTTCCGTTTCAAGGAAAGCGCCTCCCCACCAATATGCCGACACTGCTCCGGCGGTGACAAACCAGCGGTTTCTTTCCTGAATTTGCTCGTAAATATGCTGATGTCCTTGAAGGACAAGCTGCACATTATAACCATTCAGCACCTCAAAAACGTCCTTAGTGTTGCATATCATGTCGGCTCCCTTGAAATTACCTTCCACCACCGGATAGTAAAGCGAAAGCATAGGCACATGAATGGATACTACCACCGGAACTTCTTTTCCCACTTTTTGCAAATCGCTTTTCA
>ENA-UEQW01002549-UEQW01002549.1-human-gut-metagenome-genome-assembly--contig:-NODE-2549-length-13653-cov-66.028433_pt1 | contig 13653 bp, 8 predicted proteins | sample MGYA00242947_ERZ507947 | MGnify/ENA primary metagenome ERZ507947 (study PRJEB26167, sample SAMN06115421) | human gut metagenome | host: Homo sapiens | place: China:Guizhou | collected 2015-03-17... | reverse complement strand
TCACAATCTTCGTAGTTGAGTTTTTCATCTTTCGTAGCCTCTTCGAGTTCCAAACGAATTTCGCCCAAACGTTCGTTGATAAGTTTAGCCACCTTCTGAAGTTCAAGAATTGAGAGGTCACCCGTCTTCCACTTTTCAAAGAGTTCCTTTTCTACATGGCTACGTATTTCCTTCGCTATTTCGGGAATAACGCGTTCCTTGGCTGCGAAGTAGTTTTCAACACCCGTCTCACGGAAGAAGTTGACGTAGCTTTCGTTCAGGATATTATCTAACTCATTGAGTGGACAACTTGCTTTCTTAGCATCTTCGGCCCAATTGATAGCCTTGTCGTGCCAATATTCATTAAATGAACCATACTCTTGGTCGTTGGGCAATACCTTCTTTTCGAGCGTTAGGTGACCAAAGTCGAGCATCCAATTTTGCAAATTCTCCTTATTGAGATATTCACTACGGAAGTCGCGATTGCGCTCTTCGTTAGCATAACCTTGATTTTCGCGCCAATTGTTATATTTGAACTGGTAGAGTACACTCTCGCCTACAGTATAAGTAATATGTTTCAAGACGCGGAGTTCGGGATACATCACACGCTTGATACCAAACGAGTTTACCTTCTTTGTACGAGCTATGGGAATAGCACCTGTCTCGGGGTCGGGTTGTCCATTCTCGTCATACTCGTAAGCAAAGTTATCCATGTTTTCGTAGTTGTAAGCACGGATAAAGTCCTCGTTAATTTTGTCATCTTCCTTAATGAAGAACACACGAGCGAACACGTAATCACTGACGATCTTGGGCAACTCCGTAAGCGAATTAACCGTCACCCCATTCTCATTGACATTGCTATAAATGGTTACACCATCAGCAACGCCCTTTACTTTATCATTAAAGTAGTCAGCTTCGCCATAGCCCGTAACGTCCTGTGGCTTCCATCTACCAGATTGAAGAGCATTCAGTTCGTTTACCGCAGCATAACCATTCTGATAATAACGACCTTCATCCATATCTGCCTTTGGCAAGTTTCGCTCTGGAATCATGGCAAAGACGTTAATGATCGCATCGGGGAAGGCCTTTCGGCTTTGTGTAATCACATCAATTACCGAGCCTGAACCCGTTCCACCAGCTAAACCCGCAAATATGTGAATGTGCGTTTTGCTCGCATCACCCGATATAGCCGTTACTCTACTATAGGCATCATTCAAGCTATTCACATAGCCTATAGCATTGGCTGCAAAGAGCAAACGCCCCGCACGACGCTTTTGTCCAGCAGCCTTGCCTAATGCGCCAATAGCTGAACGCACAGCACTTACGTTATTGACAATGCCTTTAACCGAAGGATAATTGTCTATATGATCGAGTATGGCTGGTACGTCGATAGCCTTGATATTGAGAAATTCATTGTTGGTGAAAGACGCATCTTGACCCAAAACGCGGAAGTCAGCTCTGGCACGTCCTCCTTGTGGCATCATCTCGTCGGTTGAATCGACGTAAAGCAATGCTACAGGCTGCTTTTTGCGTTGTTCGGCATCAGGAAACTCCTCAAACATACGCATTTTAAACTCGCGTAATATCTTACCACCTGTACCGCCCAATCCAACAAGAATGTGATTGCTATTGCAATAGGTTTCGTTCATATAGTTTGTATTTTTAGATTTATGATTACTCTGTTCTCTTTTCCTCTCCACTACTGTCTGTATCTATTGCGACGCATATTGGGTCGTGAAAGACTTCGGTCGCGCTGGCGACTGTAGTCCTGCCCTCGTCTGCCTATCTCTCGATGTCTGTTCGTTCCATTTCCTTTCGAAATGGTATAATTGGCGATAACAGCGGCCACTACGACAAAGGCTAATGCCCACAACAAACGTCTGATGATATACTTCGTTAAATAATTATTTAGTTCCGCAGTCATTGCCTTCGGGAGTTCTACCAACGAGTGTCCCGAAAAGTCAGCACCATTACAATAATTGCCGAGTATAGGGTGATTACGTACAATTTCGTTCATCACTTCTTGCGTTTCTGCATGATCTACAATCTCGTTGAGTGTAGCTTTCCCACTCGTTACCATTTGCTCAACAGCCTCAGTGGCCAAGGCTTCAAACTGATTGGCTTTGTGCATAATAGCGAGTGAGCCACATATCAAAGTACACTGAAACATCAAGAGTATGCCCAAGATGCCTCCTACAATGTAGGTTGACAATGACATCACAGCATCTTTCCACCAACCTTTAATAAGCAAGAAGAAGAGTGCCATACAAATAGCACCGATTACTACCCCCCATAACAAACTTCCTATGGAGTAGTATATAATATTTAGAAAGGTTGATAGCATATTTTCAAGTATTATTAGAACTATCTTGCAAAAATATACTCTAATTTTAAGGAATATATCATTAAAAATAATGATTTTTATATCATTTTCCTATTAATTTGATAAAACGAGCTATCATTTTCATCAGTATTAATTCATGTTAGACTTTCAAATTGCAATTTAATGGGGCCTCTCTCCCCACCCCCTCCCCAGTCGGGGAAGGGGTTGGGGAGAGAGGCCCCATTATATTAAGTCAAAAAAAGCCACGCTTACCTTTTGAGTAAGCATGGCTAATATTAAGATGTGTATAATGAATGTTAGGAAGTGATATTACTTCACACCATCCTTTTCGGTCATGTCAGTAGGACGCATAGAGACGGTGATGCAGTTGTTTTGCTTGAGCACTACGTTGTTAACAAAGTCTTGAATATCCTTTGAAGTAATGCTCTTGAGTGTAGCCTCGTAGTTAGTGCGGAAGTCTTTGTTCCAAACTACCTTCTCAGTGATAAGGTTCATCCAATAACCATTCTTCTTTTGGTTGTCGGCATAATCCTTCAACTCAAAGGCGAGTACCTTCTCAAGTTCATCAGCCGTTACACCATTCTTTGCAATATCTTCAATGCCTTGCTTCATAAGCAAGAGTGCAGAGTCAAGCTGAGCAGGCTTTACAGGACATTGAGTTACGAGTGAATAACGATCGCTCACACCGTAAGAGGCAGAACCGTCAGTACCCACACTGTAAGCAATACCAGCGTCCTCACGAATGCTCTTGAGATAACGTTGCGTAAGTACGGCACCGAGAGCGTTAACCACAGCAGCTTCCTTCATTGTATAAGGATTCTTACCTGAATAAATCTGAACAACTATGGCCTGAGGTGTTTCCATTTGACGGAAGAAGTGGTTGTTAACCACACCTTGTACGGGTTCAACTTTGAGGTCAATGTAATGTTCGCGCTTCTTTACGCCCTTGAGCGGAGCAATGTATTGTTCAGTAAACTCACGGAGAGAGTCAACATTGAGTGCACCAGTGAAGAAGAAGTCAAAGTCACCAGCCGCATTGAAGCGTTCGCTGTACAACTTCTTAATTGTTTCGAAGTTTGCCTTGTTGAGGTCAGCCAACTTGAGCGAAGCGCGCAAGGGGTTATGACCATAAAGCGTAGCCTGCAAAGAGTCAGAGTAAGCCTTCATAGGTTGCTTTTCAGCATTTTCAAGGCTTGTGCGCAACATAGTGATTGTATTGTTATAACCGTCAACATCGTTGCAAGGAGCTTGGAAACGGAGGTAGATAAGCTCAAAGAGTGTACGCAAGTCCTTAGGAGTTGAAGTACCAGAGAGGTTCTCTGTTACATTATCCAAGCCAACGCCACAGCCTACTTGCTTACCAGCCAATTTCTTCTGCAACTCAGTGCTATTAAAGTTGCCCACACCGATAGAGTTCATTACTTGAGGCATCAACTTTGTATTGACAATATCCTTTGTAATGATTGCATTCTGACCGCCGAAGCTACTTGCAATAAATTGCACCTCAGAGTCGTTGTAGTCAGTCTTCTTAAAGAATACGCGAGCGCCATTTGATAAAGTCCAGCAAGTGTAACCAAACTCTGCAGGTGTTTCCTTTACGATTTTACCCTTTTTGGGGAGAGTAGGAACGAGTGGTTCGTTCTTTACATTGTCAACGTAAGCCTCTACCTTAGCAGCCTTAGCAGCAGCAATAGCTTGCTTGAATTGGTCGACCGTAGGAATGGTTACACCCTCCTTTTCAGGATACATAGCCATGCACACGAAGTTTGTATCGGTGCGTGCAGTGAGTTCCTTAAAGAGTTCTGAAGAAGCAGGAGCCAACATTTGCATTTGGTTCATCTGCTGCGTCATCATCTTATAAGTGTTATACTCGTCCTCAATTGAGGGGATAGGATCATTCTCAAGGAAGTGGCGAACGTACTGGAGAACATAGAAGCTATTCTTCTGCTTGTCGCGATTGTTGTAGATCGTTTCGATGCCACTCATAAACTCTTCGCTGGCACGATTGATTTCAGTACCTGTGAAGCCGAACTCATCGACGCGCTTGATCTCCTTCATAACAGCCTCAAGTGCTTCCTTATCTTGACCAGGTTTGGGCACGATGATTACGTTATAAGCATCTTTCGTCTTTGAGATGATGTAGTTACCGTCTTCTGCTCCAGCATAAACAAAGGGGCAGTCAGGCTTCTGTGCAGCCTCGCTCAAGCGTGCGTTGAAAGCACTGCTGGCTACAGTCTTCATCAATTGTACGGTGAGGTAGGCTGTCGTATTCTTGTACTCTTCGGGCACAAGGGGATCGTGCTTAAACATTACTTGAATGTAAGCTTGGCTCTGCTCCTTATCCTTATCGATAACGTAGATAGGCTCTACATTGTCGGGCACAGGATAGTGTTCGTACTTCGCAGCATTCTCAGGCATTACAATGGGTGAGAAGAATTCCTTAATCTTAGCCTCTACCTTATCAACGTCAATGTCGCCTACGATAATAATGCCTTGCAAGTCGGGACGATACCACTTCTCATAGTAGTCGCGCAACTCTTTTGGCTTAAAGTTGTCAACTACGCTCATCAAGCCGATAGGGAAACGGTGGCCATAGCGAGAGTTGGGATAAAGTGTAGCCAAATTGCGCTCGAAGATGCGCTGTGAGGCACTTGAGCGCATACGCCACTCTTCGTGGATTACGCCACGCTCCTTGTCAATCTCTTTGGGGTCAAGCGTCAAGCCATCGGCCCAGTCGTGGAGAATGAGCAAGCAAGAGTCAACGTTGCTTTCGGTTACAGGCACATCGTCAATGTTGTATACCGTCTCGTCCGTAGAGGTATAAGCATTGAGGTTTTGGCCAAACTTTACACCAATGCGCTCACAAAACTTAGTAAGAGCATCGCCAGGGAAGTTGTTTGTACCATTAAAACACATGTGTTCCAAGAAGTGAGCCAAGCCGCGTTGGCTTTCCTCTTCCTGCACGGCACCAACCTTTTGTGCGATGTAAAAGTTGGCACGATTTTCGGGCAAGTTGTTATGACGGATATAATAGGTCAATCCGTTGGGCAACTTACCAATGCGCACGTCCTTATCAACAGGCAACGTGGGCAACTGCTGTGCTAAGGTAGGCAATGCGATGAATGCCACCAGCAACAGTAAAAGTGCTTTGATTTTGTTCATTGTATAATGATTGAGTTATTATTTCTTTTAGATTTGACGCTGAATGGGGGTGATTTACTACAAAAATAAGCAAGACATCAAGTTTACTTGAACGTTTTGTTGAGCCGCAGCCTATTTTTTACAAAGAAAAATTTGACTTTATTATCTCGTTTAGTTCTTTATCAGAGATGCTTTCACGCTCCGATTTGTCATACATAAATGTAGTGCAGACCTACTTCAAATCTGCATAATCCTTCTTAAGAGACTTATAGCGTTTTGCCAAACGCTTAAGTTCTTTATCAAATTTCCTATAAGTAATTATATTATAATTCATTGAGTAATTCTCTTGCGGGTCGTCCTTTTAATTTACCTTGTCTTGCCAACTTCATTTCTCTACAAGCCTCAGCAAGTCCAGCAAGGATATACTCCTTGCTATCTCCGTCCTCTTCCTGAACTTTAGTAGTAGATGCAGACAAAGCCTTCTTAGCCTGTTTGTAAAGTTTTTCGAGTGCACCCATATCGGTAGCACTATTTATTAGGTTGATGAAGTCCGTTTTTATCGCCTCATTGCGATCGAGAGTAAGCGTAGCCATAACTAACAAAACGTTTGAATTATATGCAAATATACGCATTTCCATTTAGTTGCCTTTTATTTTCAATGAACATTTTGTAATTTCGCGGCAAATTAGCGAACATACCGATGATACGCAAATTCGACTTTTTAGTAATTGGTTCTGGCGTTGCTGGAATGAGTTACGCCCTCCAGGTGGCCGCCTCGGGCAAAGGTAAGGTGGCCCTCGTCTGCAAAACTTCAATCGAAGAGGCTAACACGGCCAAAGCTCAAGGCGGTGTAGCTTCTGTGACGAACTTGAAGATTGACAACTTTGAGAAGCACATCAAAGATACGATGATAGCAGGCGACTACATATCCGATCCTCGTGCTGTTGAACAAGTAGTAAAAAATGCACCCGCAGGCATTGAGCGCATGGTTAAGTGGGGTGTAAACTTTGATAAGAAGGAAGACGGCACTTTCGACCTTCACCGCGAAGGTGGCCACTCTGAGTTCCGCATCTTACATCATGCCGACGATACAGGCTTCGAAATTCAGCGCGGACTGATTGAAGCCGTGCGTCGCGACCCCAACATCACGGTACTTGAAAATCACTTCGCCGTTGAGATCATAACGCAACACCACTTGGGCATTGAGGTAACACGCCGCACGCCCGACATTGAATGCTATGGTGCTTACGTACTCGACCCCGACACACAGAAAATTGATACCTTCCTATCACGTGTCACCGTACTCTGCACAGGCGGTTGTGGTGCCGTATATGCCACGACAACGAACCCCGAGATTGCAACAGGCGACGGCATCGCTATGGCCTACCGTGCTAAAGCTACCGTTGAAGGCATGGAGTTCATACAATTCCACCCCACGGCCCTTTACAATCCACGCGAGAAGCACCCTGCTTACCTCATCACCGAGGCCATGCGCGGTTATGGCGGTATTCTCCGTTTACCCAATGGCGAGGAGTTTATGCAGAAGTACGACAAACGTCTTTCACTCGCGCCACGCGACATCGTAGCACGTGCCATTGATAAGGAAATGAAAATTCATGGTCTTGACCACGTTTGCTTGGACGTAACACACAAAGACCCTGAGGAGACGAAGCACCACTTCCCCAACATCTACCAGAAGTGTCTTTCTATTGGCATCGACATTACAAAGCAATACATTCCCGTTGTACCTTGTGCCCACTACCTTTGTGGGGGTATCAAGGTCGACTTAAACGCTTGTTCGTCTATCAACCGCTTGTATGCCGTGGGTGAATGTTCATGCACCGGACTGCACGGTGGCAACCGTTTGGCGAGCAACTCTCTCATCGAGGCTGTGGTCTATGCCGACGCTGCCGCTAAGCACTCTATCGAGAATATTGACAAGTACACATTCAATGACAAGGTGCCTGAATGGAACGATAAGGGTACGCTTACGAACGAAGAGAAGGTGCTCATCGCTCAAGATGTCAAAGAAGTAGAACAGGTGATGTCAGCTTACGTAGGCATTGTACGTTCTGACCTTCGTCTGAAACGTGCTTGGACGCGTCTCGACCTCTTGTACGAGGAGACGGAAGAGCTCTACAAGAAGGTGAAGGCGACACGCGACATTTGCGAACTTCGCAACATGATCAACGTGGGCTATCTCATCACGCGTCAAGCGCTTGAACGCAAAGAGAGCCGCGGTCTTCACTACACCGTTGACTATCCTAAGCACGCTTACGACCAAAATTAAAAACAAAAAGACAGAGAATGCATTATCAACTATTGATAATGCATTCTCTGTCTTTGTAAACGATAAATTGCAGTTTAGCGTTTTACCTTCCGTCGTTCTTCCGTATGTTTGATATCGGTCATAGGACCGTCAAACTGCGTATGAACTGGGTGATCCGTTTGCTTAGCATAACGACTCACACTGAGTATCATGCCAATATAAGCACAGTTAATAAGCGTTGACGTACCACCACGGCTTATGAGGGGTAAAGGCTGCCCCGTCACAGGGAACAAACCTACGGCCACCATCATATTGAGTATCGCCTGCGAAACGAGTAGTAAGGTTAAGCCCATAATTAAGAAGGCAGGGAAATTACGTTCACATCGACTCGCGATGCGCCCCGCTCGGAAGAGGAGTATTATGTATAGGAAGACCACAATGGCCGCGCCCCATAACCCCATCTCCTCTATTATCACCGCAAAGATGAAGTCGGAGAAGGCTTGACTCAAGAAGTCACGTTGCACAGAGTTGCCTGGCATACGACCTATACCATTGCTCGATGCTATAGCTATATTGGCATGCGCCACTTGTGCTCCTTTGTCTATATCGTAGGTGGCAGGGTCGTCATCACGACTATTTTCATCGCCTGATATGTGCGTTTCGACACGATGCTTCCACGTTTCTAAACGGTGCAAACCTGGCACGTCGGTCGAAAAGAAGGTGAGCACGCCTACGACTGTGCCGATAAGCGCTATTACACCCAAAAGTTTACCCAATTGCGTAAGCGGCACACGACCTATAAACATCATAATAAACACTACGCCAAAGAGCAAGCCTGCCGTTGAAAGATTTTCAGTTACAATAAGTGCCAAAGGAAAACCGAGTACAATCATGATAATTTTGAAAGCTCTACGGTCTGCCCCTCCCTCACGTTGCAAACGCGAAAGTATAAGTGCAACGGACAACACTACCGAACCCTTAGCTATCTCTGAGGGCTGAAACTGTACAAACCCCCAATCTATCCAACGGGAAGCGCCGTTGGTGCTACCTCCCATTAATGTGATACTCAATAGCAACAACGAAAGCGGCCAACACAATATGGGGAGTGCCTTAAACATTCGGCAGGGTATGCGGTGGATAACCAAGGCCACCAATGTGCCTGCTGCTAAGAATAGGGCTTGCTTGACCAAAGGGTCCCAAAAGCGACCACTTTTATAGGCCAACGTACTGGCTGCACTATACACTTCAATAAGTGATATAATGCACAAAAAGAAGTACACCACCCATATTACTCTATCGCCCATGAAAAGGGCACCGATTGAGCGATGGGGGCGCTTCTCGGCTTGAGCACTCACCTCGCCAGCCGATGATGAAGAAGCCACCTCAGGGGCAGTTACCTCTGGGCTTGCCTCATCAACCATTGGCTCTGCTGTAGGCTCTACCTTATTTTTTTTCGAAAAAAATCCCATGGGAGATATCTTTTAGTTTAATGAGTTTAATGAGTTTAGTAAGTTTAATAAGTTTACCTGACACGTACTTTTAGCACGCAAAGAGATGATTACCATTCAAACTTATTAAACTCAATAAACTTATTAAACTCAATAAACTTATTAAACTCAATAAACTTATTAAACTCAATAAACTTATTAAACTCATAAACGTATTAAACTCAATAAACTTATTAAACTCATAAACTTATTAAACTCATAAACTTATTAAACTCATAAACTTATTAAACTCATAAACTTATTAAACTCAATAAACTTATTAAACTCAATAAACTCAGAACTGCTTTACCCACGCCTTGAATTGTTCGCCACGGTCTTCCATGTTTTTGAACAAGTCGAAACTGGCACAACAAGGACTGAGCAATACGGTGTCACCTGGTTGGGCTAACTTTACAGCCTCCTGCATACACTCACTCATCGAATGCGTGTCGGCTATGGGTAGGCCCAAATTGTCAAAGTTAGCGTGCAACTTGCTATTATCAACGCCCATAAATACCAAAGCACGGCACTTTTCTCTAACGAATGGAATGATTTGTGAGTAATCATTGCCCTTATCTTTGCCGCCCAAGATGAGTACCACGGGAGTTTTCATGCTTTCAAGTGCACAATAGCAAGCATCAACGTTAGTTGCTTTTGAGTCGTTAACGAAGTGAATGCCTTTCACTGTGCCTGCCTTCTCTAAGCGATGTTCTACTCCGGGAAAGTCTGACAACCCTTCGCGCACGACTTCGGGGTGAATGCCATAAGCCAAACAAGCAATGGCAGCAGCCAAAGAGTTGCGCAAATTATGACGACCAGGCAAAGAGAGTTCAGCCAAAGGCATCTCGAAATGTACGGGAGCATTTACCACAAACTTTCCCTCATGGGCATAACCTGCTGCATCGGGCTGCAACTCGTCAGTGAAGCCACATTTACGGCTTTCTACCGCATACTTCGTCAATTCGTGTGGCACGTGTTCGTCTTCACGCCAATAAACGAAAGTATCATCAGCCGTTTGATTTTGTAAGATGCGCATTTTCGAGTCTACGTAGTTTTGCATCTTAAAGTCATAGCGGTCAAGGTGGTCGGGGGTAATGTTCAACAACACAGCTATGTTAGCACGGAAGTCGTACATATTGTCAAGTTGGAACGATGATAGTTCTATCACGTAAGTGCTATGCGGAGCCTCAGCCACTTGAAGGGCTAAGCTATGACCAATATTTCCTGCTAAACCTACATCAGCACCCGCCTTCTTGAGTATATGGTAGATAAGAGACGTAGTAGTCGTCTTGCCATTGCTACCCGTAATGCAAATCATACGTGCATCGATGTAACGACCTGCAAACTCTATTTCGCTCAGTATGGGCGTACCTCGTGCGATGAGACGTGACACCATAGGAGCCGTTTCGGGAATACCCGGACTCTTCACAACTTCATCAGCCGAGAGGATTTCGGTCTCTGTGTGATGCCCCTCTTCCCAACGAATGTGGTGGGCATCGAGCATTTCTTTATAATGAGGCTTAATGCTGCCCATGTCCGAAACGAACACTTCATATCCCTTTTGCTGTGCTAAGATAGCAGCACCCACACCGCTCTCTGCAGCACCTAAAACAACTAATTTCATTTTTTATAATAGTTGAGTGTTTATCTAATCTTCAAAGTAATAATCGTAAGGGCTGCCAACAAAATAGTGGTAATCCAGAAGCGCACCGTAATCTTTGACTCATGCCATGCGCCACGCGGCCACTTGCAAAGATACTTGCAGTCGGGGTCGAGCTGTGAGGGCAATACGCGGAAATTGTCGTGAATGGGAGTGCGCTTAAAGATACGCTGCTTGCGCCCCTTGCGCTTGCCAAGTTTGAACCATTCTACTTGGAGTATAACGCTCAAGCTCTCAAGCAAGAACACACCGCACAAAATAGGAATGAGCAACTCTTTGTGAATGATAATGGCCAATACGGCTATAATGCCACCAATGGCCAACGACCCTGTGTCGCCCATAAATATCTGAGCGGGATAAGCATTGTACCATAGGAAACCTATCAAAGCACCCACCATGGCACAAGTAAAGATAACCAACTCTTGCGACCCTGGCACATACATGATGTTCAAGTAAGAGGCAAACTCTATGTGACTTGACACATAAGCCAGTATGCCCAGAGCGATGAATATGATAGCGGAATTACCAGCCGCCATACCGTCCATGCCGTCGTTGAGGTTGGCACCATTCGATACAGCTGTGATTACAAATATCGTTACCAACACGAACAATATCCAACTAGCTTGTCTCTTGTATTTTCCACAGAAGCTTACCAACGTAGCATAGTCGAAGTTATTTTCCTTGACAAAAGGTATCGTCGTTTTGGTGCTCTTAACAGGCTGACTCTTGTGTACAATTTCAACGTGATTGCCTTGTCGTTGTGTCTCAATGTTTTCGCGTATCGTTGCATCAGGACTCAGATAAAGCGTCAACCCCACAAAGAGGCCCAACAACACCTGTCCCACTATTTTATAACGACCTGCTAAACCGTCCTTATTGTGTTTGAATATTTTGATGTAGTCGTCAAGAAATCCCAACATACCCAGCCACACGGTAGTGACCATCATGAGTATAAGGTAAATATTGCGCAGTCGGCCCAACAACAGACAAGGCACCAATATGGACACTATAATGATAATGCCACCCATTGAGGGCACATTAATTTTCTTTACGCCAAAGGGGTCGATCGAAGCGTCACGCTGCGTTTCGCTAATATTGTGACGTTTCATCCATTTAATAAAGTATTCGCCAAACCATGCCGAGATAATCAAGGCGAATATGAGTGCCAACAAGGCACGAAACGAGATGTAGGACCACATGCCCGAACCCGACACACCAAACTGCTCTAAAAAGCGGAATAAGTAGTATAGCATATTTCTTCTGTATTCTAATGGTTACTTACAATATTCCGAAAGCCTTCTTTATCTCTTCGTGATCGTCGAAGTGGTGTTTCACGCCCTTTATGTCTTGATAGGGTTCGTGGCCTTTACCTGCTACAAGAATGACGTCGCCCGGTTGTGCCATCATGGCAGCCGTGCGAATGGCTTCGCGGCGGTCGCAGATACTAATCGTCTTCTGACGCTGTTCGTCGTTGAGTCCAGCTAACATATCGTTGATAATGTCTTGCGGTTCTTCAAAACGAGGGTTATCACTGGTGATGATTACACGATCGGAACGATTGGCAGCCTCTTGCGCCATGAGCGGACGCTTGCCTTTATCACGATTGCCACCTGCTCCGCATACGGTGATGACTTGTCCCTTACCCTTTACTATCTCGTTGATAGCAGTCAGTACATTGACCAAGGCATCGGGCGTATGGGCATAGTCTACTACAGCACTAAAGCCCTTGGGCGAACGAATGGCTTCAAAGCGACCATTGACGGGGTGTAAACCTGAAAGCACACGCAAGGTTTCGTCCTGTGTCTTGCCCAACATTAAGGCAGCACCATATACGGCTAAAAGGTTAGACACATTGAAGCGGCCTACAAAGCGCACACTCACCTCGCGTCCGTCGATGTCGAGCAACATGCCTTCAATGCTCTCCTCTAAGATGCGACCTTTATAGTCAGCTGCTGTACGCGTTGAGTAGGTGCGAATGGTAGCTTGTGTGTTTTGCACCATTACCATTCCATTCTTATCGTCGGCATTAGTGATAGCGAAAGCTTCCTTGGGAAGTCCGTCGAAGAAGGCCTTCTTTGCGTCGCGATAGTTTTCGAAAGTTTTATGATAGTCTAAGTGGTCGCGCGTAAGGTTGGTAAAGATACCCCCTACAAAGTGCAGACCACCAATGCGCTTTTGGTGAATGGCATGTGACGAACATTCCATAAAGGCATATTCGCAGCCCTCGTCGACCATTTGTGCCAAGAGGCGATTAAGTGTAACGGGGTCGGGCGTAGTGTGGTCAGCAGGAATAGCACGACCGTCAATGTAGTTGCAGACGGTTGAACAAAGTCCACACTTGTGGCCAAAGGCACGAAACATTTCATAAAGTACGGTGGCTATGGTTGTCTTGCCATTCGTTCCCGTCACGCCTACCAACTTGAGTTTAGTCGTTGGGTCGCCATAAAATTGGGTCGCAACTTTTCCCACCGCATCTTCCGTGTCGGCCACTTGTACGTAAGTGACACCCTCTATGGGGTCGCCTTTTAGCGGTTCGCTCATCAAGATAGCCACCGCGCCCAATTCTATGGCCTTGGGGATATAGACATGTCCATCGGCCTGCGTACCTTTCACTGCAATGAAAAGGTCACCTGCCTTTACTTGTCGTGAGTCGATGTTTACTCCAGTAATGTCTCGCTGCAAGTCGCCCGTGGCGGCTACAACAGTTACCTTCTTGAGTGTATCGGATAGTTTCATTGTCTATGTTTTAATTTCAGTTTTTCTTCTTCGCCTT
>ENA-UEQW01002546-UEQW01002546.1-human-gut-metagenome-genome-assembly--contig:-NODE-2546-length-13659-cov-3.881534_pt1 | contig 13659 bp, 26 predicted proteins | sample MGYA00242947_ERZ507947 | MGnify/ENA primary metagenome ERZ507947 (study PRJEB26167, sample SAMN06115421) | human gut metagenome | host: Homo sapiens | place: China:Guizhou | collected 2015-03-17... | reverse complement strand
CCTCCCACACTCTCATCGTCGTCGAACACGACCTTGCGACATGTTGGATACACCGCCTTCCCCGCCAACAGCCACGGGTCGATGCAGCTCGAGTGGAACACGTGACCGCAGGGCAGACACTTCACCGGCTCGCCCTCCCGAATGGCGTCCAGACACACCACGCACTCCACCGGGTTCCCACCGGGTTCTCGGCGTCTCTTCCTCTCGCACCCACCACACACAACCCACTTCGCGCCATCTCCAACAACGCACTCCTACTCTCGTACGACACGAATACACTTGGAATCGTAATCTATCCATCACACACACCTCCATTTCCCACATTGAACGTATTCTTCACATCCTCCTCCCATCGCAACGGCTTCTCATTCATGATCACCACACCAATCGCTCCGCTCTCCTGCAACTAACCATTCCCACTCTCCACGTTGAACACCTTCATCGCGAAACTGAAGTTCGTCTGAGATTTGTCTCGTACAGCTAATGCGATTCTCCCACTCCTATCCGCCCTCTCCTCACCACACGCGTTGAATGGCTCTGCCAACGCCAACTCACCCGAATACACTACCCATTCACCCTCCTCTACTCAAATTCCCATAATCCACACCAAATCGCGACTTCAAGTGACTCAACTCGTACTCTCTGTCTCCGTGCACCACAAGCGATTGCGAGACGGATAGCAATCCAAGAAGCAACAACCACATGATGAAAGGGATTGTCTGTCAAACCTCCCTCTTCCCATTCCAGTCGCATCTATATCGCATCCTCCACCCATCCCCCACCCCATCACTCTTTCTCTTTGAATGCCCCCGAAAGGCGATCGTGTGGGGAATGAAGAGATCCATCTGTCCGCATCCCTCTCGGAGATGCAAATCGTGAACAAGAGTGACTGTATGCTAGTTTACGAGGGGTTGCCCGCGAGACGATACAATGTACTTCCACGACTATCTTACATAACCCAGTTAGATTGACGGAAGCGTGGGCGAGATTCCATTCCACTTGGAGTTGTTCGTGATAGAGAGCACCAACTCTCATCCTTACATATCGAAAGCAAATGTATCCTTTCATAGTGCATGGAAGTGTGAACTCAATCCTCTCAAACGACTCGTAGGGTTCATTCGTCCCACACAACGTAGATTGAAGAGATTCGTGAACCCACACTCTTACTGATCGGATTACGATCCTATGGGAATGAAATGGAGTATCGTCGAAGTGTGTTTCGTTGGCTGAAAGAGAAGTGGAGTGCAAACGTGATCATTCCGTATGGAGAGTATTCCAGCTTCGTTTACGTGTGCAGCGATGGTCTCCTCAGCCCCTCGTAGTCGTGTTCCCTCTTGTTGATCACTAGAGACAAGCCCAAACTGATGCTCTCCTGGACTATTGACTTCTCGGAGGATGGAGTGGTTGTATCGCGTCTCCATCCCGATTTCCGTGTGGAGTGTGCTGGTGCGTCCTCTCTTCATCCAGTGATGACTAGACAATCAAGACGTGTACTGTGAACTCCACGACGACATCATCGACTCCTTCAATGCGTTGTTGGAAGTGGAGGGAGTGGAATCAGCGCTCTCGTTTCTAATGAATTGTATCCTATAACCCTCTTGCGATAACAAACACGACAATCGCTGTATTTGCTCTTTGAAACGCTGATGGTGTTCGGAAAGGAATACGGGTTGGCGTACTGCAGCCAGTCTCCGTACAGGATCAGCTTCTCTACACATTACTCTCCCCACAAGCACTCACCCTCCAGTCCCACAATCGCAAACACGTGTCCCTTCTTCACCACCCTCCTCACCCGATTATCTCGCAGCAACAGCATAAAGACGTTCTCCAACTCCAGCAACACAATGCCCTCCATTCCAACATCAAACGGAATCTTCGACGAAACGACTATCCGTAATGCCTTCTATCTACTCCAAACCGCGAAGAATGCATCCTTCTCGCAGCAGCATTCCCTGCTCAATCCGCCTCACTTCACACGATCTCCTCCCACGCAAGTTCTGTTGTTGCCAGTTCATGTTCAGCGGCTACTGCGCATATCCGATCATTCCAGGTCGAATGATGGGTTGTGGATTCCCATTGCCATTCATTGCAACGCTTTGATTCACAGTCCCCATTCATGGAATGTTGACCCATCGACAAGCAATTCCTTGTACATATATAACCGATCAGAAGGAATGCAATCAACAAAGGAGAAGAACCACTTCCCTCAGTGACCATAAACCCACTCTTCAATTACAATACGCATACTACATTCAGATATCCCATCCCATCTGACAAATGATCAGTCTCAACAATTGTCCAAAGGACAGCGTTTCGTGCGTGCGGTTCGCACCGTCCACGAACATACTCGCCGCTGCCTCTTGGGACTCAGTCATCGTCTATATCAACCCTCAACACTAGACGCTCTATTTGTACACACTAGACACAAATGACTGCATCCAAACGTATCCATCACGAGGACCCGTCCTCTGCTGCGATTTCGTCTCGGACACAATGGCTTGCAGTTCGGGCCTGGACAAGGAGATGAAGCTGTGCTGTATAACAGATTCGTATCAGAATTAGATATGATTTGATGGAAATGAAGGACTTCGTGCTAGGGGAACAATCCGGAGTGGTTAGCTGTTTGCGCTATTCAAAAACACATCGTAGCACTCACTCGAATGACTAAATCGTAGATTCGATTGTCTCGTCGGGTTGGGATGGTGCCGTTTGCTTGTGGGACGTGCGAAACAAGAACAGTGCACATCCAATTCAACAGACCCATCTTCAGGGATCGAGTCCGAGCAAGATCAAGGCGTTTTCGATGGATTTGCTTGGTGACGAGTATCCTTGTCGTCCTCTACTCACAACGTAGCAAGGTCCTCATTGCCACCAATACCCTTGAAGTAGTCTTGTACGATCTGCGCCAAATGGAGCAGCCCGTCAAGACATATAACAGCAACCTCTCCTACAACCTCCGCTGCGTTCGCAGTCTCACCAGCGAGGAGGGCTTTGCAACAAGTTGCATCGAGGGACGCGTGAGCATCGCGTACTTCAATGCGGATGATGTATCCCTGATCTATGCAATTCACTGCTAGACACAAAAGTCGTACTGCTTCAAGTGTCATCGACAAACGGTGAATGGCGTCGACACCGTGTTTTCCGTGGATGCTCTGGCTGTTCACCCACAGTAGGATCAGAAAACGATAACCACCCATAGAAGGAACTGTCTGGTGACGGGAGGTGGGAATCGAGTGGTGTCCTTCTGGGACTACAAGTCAAAGAAGCGAGTGTCTCAACTCACTGGATTTCCGAACGCGATTGCGTCGATGGATTTCAACGCGGATGGGTCGAAGTTGGCGATTGCGTCTTCCTACATGTATGAAAACGGGCAGCAAGCGTATTCACGATCACTATCGATAATCCTCGTAGAAGCAGCACGAACACCATTTCGATAAAGACGATCACAGATAAAGACATCATCAAGTGAATGGCGTGTTTGAAAGAAACAGCAGTATTCAAAACGATTCATGCTCTCCATCCTTACTCGTTCCTGGCATCGCTTGAACGAGTCGAAGAAGATCTGGCACTCGGAAATGCCCTTGTCCGCATTCTAACGCCTCATAGCACATGCATCAACCCTACCACTTGCAAACAGTTGTTGAAGTCCATGCGCTGCAACGAGCAAGGATCATTCTCGTTCATCACCTGCTCCTCCGTGGTGGGCGCCTCTTCCACGGGAACGGGAGCGTTGGAGTTGTTGTCCTTGCCTCGTCCCGTGACAGCATTCACCACTCCATTCACAGCACTAGGAGTAATGGAAGAACGATAGTCCCACTTATGAGCCACTGCACTTCCCGCACCGAAGGCAAATCCTTCCGCCATCGTTCCCAAGAATCCGCTTCTCTGATCTAAGCCCATGACTCGTCACGACAATTGCAACATGGCTGAGAATACTGGGGAGGTGGAGGAACCGGGGTCGACGCGTGGGTTGGCTGGGGGGCTGGTTTGGGGGTGGATGAGTGGGAAGAGGCGGAAGCCGCTGGTTTTGACGAGCTGGTGGTTGTTGCAGGCTTTCTGTGGGTCTGCGGCGCTCTGGCCGAGTTGCGAGCAGAGCTATTGATCACGAAAGAAGAAAGAACGCACGGTCTTGCCGCCGTTCTCGAGCCCGTCGAATAAGAACGAGATCGCGAGGGTCCGCTTCCTACTTGTTAGAATGAAGTGTGGGCGAAACGAGGTGCACTTCTACTTCTACTCTTCACACAACGCAAAAGCAATTACCTAGGCATGTCTGGATTTGTTTCTACGAAGGAATAAGTGGCATCGAAGAGTCCGTACTCGAATAGTTGGGGTCACTCAAGTAAGAATGCCTTGTTGCTGTGATGTGCGCTTTTGAGAGTATATCGTTACAGCATCGCATACGACGAATCGAAAGCACTTCTCTGTCACATCCTCCTGGTAACCCATCCCTTCCTCTATTGCATTTCTTTCATCCTCACCATGCACCACACGTCTTCCCTCAGCGATTCTCCCACCCTCACTCAATTCCCAACCGAACCCGAACAACCGATGTCAGCAAGAGCAGTGCAGAGAGTGGCAAGAAGTGCGATCCACAACAGCCGTTTCCTCCAGGAGTCCTTGTGTGCGCGATGTGTACCCATAACGCGTAGTACGCAACCCCGACCACAGCGTGTGTGCATCAATGCACTGAAAATGAAGGGTGTTCGTCCCTGTGCTGGTTTTGGCAATGAGGCATCCCTTCGCTCGTTCATGAATATCAATCGCATGGCGTTCATGACAAAGGTGGAAGTACGCGCTTGCCGTATGCATTGAGTGTAGATGAGCCGTCTCCAAGTGGTTCTCATTTCGTCGTTGGTGTCAAAGTCTGCAGCTGCCGTGCGAATGGTCGAGGACGTGCTGAAGGCCGTTTCTCTTGCTGATGAAGAGGAGGAGGGCAGTGGCTCGTACGTGTTATCCGTTGTGCTAACCATGTAGAAGGTTGTTCGTCTTCGACGATGTATAGTACACTGTTTTGTTGCAACACACAGGTCATTCGTGAACGTCTCGTAGTAAGAACGGCTGTTTCTTTGATATCGCCTTTTCTATTTGAGCATGAATGCTCTTCACAAACTCTTCCTTCTTCTCGTCCTTTGGTGTCCTCTGCGTAATGACCTTCACCTCGTGTCGCACGATGGCTGTCATCATTTCTGGAGAGAAGAACGGAGCCAGACTTAAACGGCACTTCGACATGAGCAGCAGGTTCTTCACCTTCGCATCGCCATCAATACTGAAGAGCGGTAAGAACGGCGGAAGACGACCTTCCTTTATGCACTCCATCAGTGTGGAATATATCTCTGTATACTTTGCCTTGTATTTCTTGAGGACGGGCGACACACATGTCGATTCCTTCTTCTTCCCAAACAGACTCCGGATATCTTGCTGCTTTTCTTTCACGTCACACAGAGGCTGGATGATTGCGTGTTCCTGTAATCGAGCTTGTTGAAGCGCCACGCAATGCACCCATCGTTGGGGAATGTACCCCTTCAAACTCGCTTCATATTTGGCGGCCAGTGCGTTGATGCATTTCACACGCTGTTTCCCCGAAACGTCCTCACGTGAGGGTAATGCAGCGATGTCCTGCTGGACCTTCTCCACAAGCACTTTTACGATTCTATGTGTAAAATCAGTGAATAGAGTGGACTGTGTGTCGTTTTCTGTAGCTGGAATGACTTCTTCGCTCATGGATGGGCGTTTCCGTGATGGCGGCGTTTCATTCTTGTCTTTCGGTTCAGTGTTAACTCTTTCTGTCTCTTTCCGTTCAGCTATAGCTCCCGCCTTCTCTCTCGATTCAACTTTAACCCTTTCTGTCTCTTTCTGTTCAGCTATAGCTCCCGCCTTCTCTCTCAGGATCGTTTTAGTCCCCTCTTTCTCTCTCGACTCAACCATAACTCCCTCCCTCCTGCAAAACGCCGTTATCGGCGTCTCGCTCTCTTTCTTACTCCCCTGCGCCCACCTCTTCGCCGACACGAACTTCGCCGACGATGACTCCTCCCTCCCACTCTGAACTCCATCTCGAACACGCTGCACTCGAGCCTGCTCCTGCATCGCCCCACGAAGAATCGCCGCTCGCAAGTCCTCCTCCTCCGGCTCCTGCGCGCGCTCCACCAGCCTCCCACTCCCATCCATCGCGTACAAACCACCGGATAACCGCGGTTTGCGCTCCACCTCCTCGTCGAGAATCGACGTCGGCGCGCGCTGCTCGAGCTCGCGCTGGTTCTGAAGCAGGATGGCGCGCGCGGTGGTGAAGGAGGTGACGCCAGGACGCCCACACGACAATGGAAGCTGTCGCACCACGGCGTTGGAGACACGCACCTTATCGGGGTTCTAGAGGTCAGTGAGGGGTGAGAGAGACACTCGACAGTAGTCGCAACAGTGACGCGGATCGTTCTTCTTCTTCTGCCCATCACTCCATGTCATCACACTAACCTCCTCCTGGAAGTACAGCAACAGCCTCTTCCGCCGACACGCGTACTCGGAACAGAACTGCATCACCGACTGCAGCTCGTCCAGCTGCTTCTCTGCGCCTCACACCCCCTCACAACACCTCACCCACACGCTTCTCGTCGTCGTCGCGGCGGATCGTGAACGCCAAACTCCTCCTACGCCTCACGCCCCCTCGCTTCGCTCACGCGTCGTCGTTGCAGTAGTACACGACGCTCTCGGAGGGCTTGCCGTCGCGTCCCGCACGCCCGCTCTCCTGGTAGTAGTTGTAGAGGGATTGAGGCATGTTCCAGTGAACCACTACACGCACATCGTTCTATGATTATCATGAATCACTGCACGTACCTTGTTGATCCCCATCCCGAAGGCGATGGTGGCGACGATAATCCGGCACTTGTTGGAGGTCCAGTCGATCAGCGCCTCGTTCTTCGTCTGGTTCTACTCATCAACCGCCGCGAAGAACCCAACCGAAAGCGAAGCGTGGTAGAGAGTGGTTTTGAATCCCGCTTGGCACAGCACCTCCTTCACCGTCTCCGCTTCGTCCTTCTTGCGCACTAGACGTGACGCATCGGCGAAGCACGCACCGTAGATAATGACGGATTGATTGGCATGCTCCTCGAGGAGGCGCTTCAGGTTGTCAAACTTGTCCAGGTTGTCCGTGTTGATCACCTCGGATGAGGAGGGCGAGCGAGGCTTACTTGGTAGAATATGTTGGGACGGTCGAAGGACTCGGACACCGTGATGGCGTTCGGGATGTTCAATTGCGACTTGATGTCCTTCACAATCGTCTACACTGAAGGGATTGTTGTGAACCTACGGATGTGGCCGTGGCAGACAGCGCCATAATCGGGATTCCAGGAAGCAGCTCGCGAATTGTCGACAGCCCGCGATAGGCGGAGCGGAAGTCGTGTCCCCACCTTCAACTGAAACAGACAATGCAGACAAAACGTGCTAATGCAATGCGCCTCGTCGATGGCAATCAACACAATTCGGTCTCTCTTGTGGAGATCCTGCACGATGTGAAGAAACTCGGCCACCTGAAAACGCTCCGGCGTCACGAAGAGCGCGTTGCAGGGAGTCTTCGCGTTCCGCAGCCCAGCCATCACAGAACGATACTCCGAGGTGGTTTGGGAACTCGAAAGGTAGCAGCAGGGAATACGTCTGTCTCTGAGTTCTCTCACTATGCGTCAACGGAGAGAGACGCACGAACGCTGATCCTGCATCAACGCAATCAGCGGCGAAACCACGATGCACATTCCGTTTCGCACGAGAGGAGGAATCTGGTAGCACAGTGACTTTCCACCTACACAACAATCCACGAACACGACGCAAACCTCCCGTGGGCATGAGCACAACGACATCGCTTCCGTCAAGGACGGCACGAATTGCTTCTACAAGTGAAACAGACGCCACGGAGAACAACCATACTGCCTTCCCCGAAAATCCTTATATCCAAACCTATATTATCACTCCAACTACCCGTTGAAAATACCACTTGTGCAGCGCACCGTAGATGCTGCTTTTCAACGCATCTTCAGAGTTATCGCTCATTCTCTCTAGCACGGAAAGAGCCAGGGATGTGCAATGAAAGGGAGAAGAGAGGATGCCGAAAAGCGGGAGGAAGATGGAGAAAACAAATCACTCCGTTTTGGCGGGAAACGCGTAGAGCAACAAACAAGCCGAATCCGTCCTTACAACTTCATGTACACGTAGTCAAAATCGAAAACATCGGGGTGGCCCAAATGCTGAACCGCCTCATGCGTCTTCATCCACTCACTCCACCTACGCATAAGGACTCGCACCCACGGCTACGAGAAAGGAGGGCAGCCATCCGTAGAAGGACCGCTGGCAGCCCACACGCCCATGTCCTTCTTGTGCAAGGACGTGGAAGTGATCTTGCTATCAATGGAGCCGAAGTGACGAGGATTCTCCTCAAACAGATCGTAACGAGAGGCGATCGTGTGCTTGGGGTTGCCCTCGGCCAGCGGGTCCGTCTTGTAGTGGTTCTGGCGCAGAATCTTCTTGAAGTCCTCCATGTTCTTCACCTGCGGCTACGCCTCACTGACACGCTCTAGACTTACAGCGTCTCTCTTGAAGATGTTGTGGCGACTGCAGTTGTAGTAGTCCAGATCGGGGATGTGGGGCTGCTTCGTGTAGCCGCTCTTCTCGTAGATCTCGGGAATGTACGGAATGTTGTAGGAAGCCCAGTAGCCCTAATCATGATGCGATCGTCCATCTCGAACATCCTCGTACAGGAACGACGTCACGTCCTTCTTGATGGTCAGTCCGGGGATCTGCTCCACAATCCACATCACGTTCTCCTTCTTGCCATATCCATTCAAATCAATAGCCATCCACTAACCACTAAACGCGCATCACCACCCCTCACCTGATTGTTGTAGGTACCGCTGTTGTGCATCGAGAAGACGTTCACCCACGTCTTCGGGTCTCTCGCCAGCATGTTGCTCACCTGACTTCTCTACCCCTCACACTCCTCAATCACGCCCACGATGAACGAGGGAACTGTCTCGGGCACGCACTCCTTGTACAGCTCGTCGTCGTAGATCGCGTTCGTCGTCTCCATCGCGCCCAGACCGAAGTTGTTCACGTAGAAGTCGTCCTTCGAGTTGATGAAGCCTACGGTGAACGCGCAAGAGAGGCTGCTACCGGGAGAGGAGGAGAAGGACAGAACGATCTCCGCGTTGTCGTAATGGAACGTGTAGTACTTGTAGCGACGGAGCATGGCGGCGAAGTTTCTCCACGTGGCGTGACCCATGGTGATTTCTCCGTCTTCGTACATGCGCACGAGGGCAGAGCACTCGAGGTACTCGGCATACTAATCATCACACTCTTCCCACCAAACGGACCTTGTGACCGTCGGGTCTGTAGATGTCCAGCAGAGTCTCCATATCGCCGTCGGCATTGTGCATGTACATGCTGTGGAAGGACACCTTCTGATCAGCGCCCGCCGCCTTGTTGTATCTTCGGCTCAACCCCGTCCGTATCGCTTACCCCTGCGTCAAGCCCTCCAGCTGCGTCATCATAAGGTCCACGTACTTCCAGTACTGCTCCTCTCCGGCAGGCGGATTCTCTATGACTCACTCGCATGTCCCAATGCAGACGAATCATCTCGTGGATGTACGCAATCTGACTGTCGATGTACGTGTCAATTCCCTCCGGCACGGGCTTTCCCTTGAAGTTGATCGCTCTGATGTTGCTGATGTGCTGCCAGATGCGCTCCGCGTCCAGATATCCCTCCAAATAGCTAGGATGTGAATGGAACACGACGCGCCAAACCCAGCGCTCAGAGCCTGCTGCTTGTTGCTGCACGTCTTGCTCGTCTCGATATTCACCTCACCCCAACCGTTTGTCTCGATCATGTCGACGACACTACCGCACGCGCAAGCACCGCTCACATGGCCCTTCGCCACGCGGATCCTACGGATAACGAGAGGAACCCGGTTTGTACTCGCCATTAGTCTCATCGAAGTAGGCGCAGTACTGCTCAGCCAGAACGGCGCAAATCAGAAAAGCATACAAAAGAGAAGAGAAGCGCATTCCTTCCAATCGTTTTCTATCCGAACAGCCCAGAACACAGTTCCCGAGGAAACGCAAGGGCTGTGATCAAGCGCGACGAGCCACTGCACGCGCAATCCGCGCATTGTCACAACAAACAGCACACAAAACGGTAAGTATTACATGAAACCAAATGGAATAAAGATTACAGCATAGTAGTACAAGAGAGGAAACCATTATTCCATTACTCGGAAGTACTCTTTTCAGAGCTACTCTCCGATTTTACATCTCTTAGCTCCATTTGGGATAGGTTGTACTTTGCAAGACTGCCAATCAGCGACAGATAATCACAAGAATTCTTCACACTCGGCGTAGGCCCTCGCGACGTGTTGATCTTCTCGTAGCGAATCAGGTCGCAACAGCGTCGCTTCAGCTTACGCATACACTTCTTCCAGTCAAGCCCGCGGCGATCGATGGTGTCCAGGAACAGCTCCATCCGCTTTACGAACTCCGGGTCGGACGCCTTGCCACGAAAACGGTGCTGACTGTCGTAATTCTTCTTCTCGAGATAGTGGTGGAAGAAGGACGCGTTCTCCAGGGACGTCCGCTTCTCCTTCCACTCAGGGAATATGTCATACACAACAGACTACGGCTTACATCCAAACTACGGAAATACCCAAAACAAATCATTCTCAATCCGCTCCTGGTCCTCTGACACTGTCTGTGACCACTCCACACCACTCCTACCTAAGTTCCCCTTCAGGACTGTCGTTGGGGCAAAAGGAGCCGGACTCGCCTGAGGGACACAGTGCGCCTCGTAGCAGTCCCTCTGAAAAACGGGTGTTGCTACAAATGGAGGGCCACACGAGGACGCCAAAACAAAGGAGTTGGATAGAAAGCAGTACAAAGACTCGTAACTCCTCCTCAGGGATGAATCCATCGCTGGATTCGTATGATACAGTTCGGACAACAGACGTCCGAGATCGCAAATGCCGTTGTGAATGTCGCGAATTTTCCTATCAATTTGATAAGGAATGCTATCCGGACGCGGAGAACCTTGAAGTGATACAGAATGCCCCGGATTGACTGCATTCACACCTACTCGTAAGAAGCACCGAGGCAACGCTACAAGCAATGTCTGTGTACAAGTCCCTGTCAGCATTCATCGCCCCAGCCACCAATTCGTTTTCAATAGTTGACGCTGAACGATGACGAACGAAGGATCGCCGTTTCTGTGGTTCCACGTTTCCCTATTGTGTTCAACACGCGTTTCTTCCCAGAAAACAACGCAAAGCGGCTAGTGTGACGACGCATCGGAACGGTCCTCGGACTCGGAAGACGAGGAGTAGCGGCGACGTCTCTTCTCTCTCGGCTTCTCAGCTGAACGGGAGCGTTTCCTTTCTCTCTCCGGAGCTTTAGGATCGTCCTTCTCCTCCTCCGAATATGAATAGGAGTCCGAATACGAATAGCTGGACGATCGAGAGCGACTCGGCACCACCCTCCGTACCAGCTTGATAGGCGCTTTGACACCCTCCTTCTTTTCATCCTCACTTGAACTATAACTGTAGCTGTAACTCGAGTAGCTCCCGCCGTCGGAGCCCTCGTCCGAACTATATGAATAGGAATAGGAGTAGCTGTCACTCTCCTCCTCCTTCGCCGTTGACTGCAACAACGCCTCCGACTCCTTTAGCACGGCTTCCTTTTCCCTTTGGCGCTTCTCGAGCAAGTCAGGAGGCGTCTCCAACGTCAGTTTTGGCACCAGCTTGGGGTGTTTCAGCTACACTTCAACCATGACATGTCACACTCCACCATTTGCGTTTCCGAAGGCCTCGCTTGGTATACGCGCTCGTTCTTGCACTGATATGTGAAATGGTCTGTAGCTCCGCAGCGTTGGCACACCTTGTACGCTACCCATCACCAACTGCCGTGCAATCTCGTTACATGTCTGTCTCTTCTCCCTCTCGCTCTTCATGTTGGTGAACCACGAATGGCCGCGATTCTCTCGCGTTCGCCAATCCGGCTCCTCCGGTTTATTCCTCCTGTATCCGCGACCCTCGGGCATCGAAGAAATGGGAATGCGCAACAGAATACTGCCATTTCAAACAAACACCCACTAATTGCACGCTTTAATACACGACTCCAGCATCAACGCCTCCTCTGACATGCAGGTGAACTGCTTTGAAAACTCCTACAGATGATAACGCACCCAAAGCGATACGGTCAGACTGATCGTCTGATTCTCCAAGTGGCCCTTCAGCTCCTCCATTTGCTTCTTCAGCAGGGCGATCCGATTCTTCACGGCGTCCATCAACTCCTCAGGCTTGTACAGCTACAACTCACGGGCAGAAAGCACGCGCACCTTCACACAATTGTACAGATCTCTCTGCTTTTGCAGAATGCTCTGCTCCATGCCCTTCACCTCCCTTACGAGGGAATCGTGCTTCTGCGCCATGTCCAAATACTACACCCTCATTTCACTCTCCGACGCACACCTCCTTCTTGGTGCTCTCGTACGCATTGAGAACACTCATATACTGGCTCTGATGACTCTTCATGCTCAGAATACACGCGCTCTGGCTCAGCAGCTGAGAACGGATCTCCGGACTCGCTTTCAGATCCATCAACTCCTTTTCACTACAGAACACAATCCACACAATAGAAACCTCTTCTTCTCCAACTGCAGGGCCGGCACCTATGCAATGACGAAATGCGCAAACCAATACAATCGAGGGCCACCACTCTTCCGCAGTCGATCCACCAATCGAGGTCGCTGCACTCGAAGGCGTAGCTGCCTGGTACCGGGGAGCGTAGGGATCGTAGTAGCGTGGCTCGTTCAGTCCAACAGTGGGAACGGAAGGAACAACGGGCGTCGATACGGCAGCACTGTACGGACTCGGTGCCATCGCGCCTCCCATGGCCGGTATTCCGGACTGGAACGCAGAACTCGACGCTCTGCTGTGGACGCCGCTTCGCTCCAATTCTTGAAGAAGATTGAGAACTACGCCTCATTTCCGATTCCAACCCGCACTCACATCACTGAGCCACATGGATCCACTGAAACTCGACAACTGAGGACTGAGCACGCTCATACCGTCCGTAGCCACCATAGGCGACATTACGGGAACACTGAATTCAACGCTGATGGGGCCTGAAGGAAAAGAGGGAGGAAGAGTAATCTCTACCCCTGAGTCTTATCCACACTCGAATTACTCAGCATCTCCTTTTCCCCAGAGAGGACTGTCTCCAGGTAGTATGTCTTCCCATTTAGAGTCGCATTGGGGAAAGTCGCTCGAAAGCGCTGATGTTGCTGTTGCGCATCGTAGGACATGATCAGTTGTTAATGTGTTGAATTGATTAACCGGATTTCTCCAAAACGGTTTGTGAAGAATGACGGAGAGAGAGTTGATAGTGAGTGTGTTTGTTGTGTGGGTGTGGAGCTTTTGTTCTGAAAGGTCTTTTGTGATGCGTTTTAATGAATACATGCACAACTCCTCTTCTCAACACACACAACTCCCTTTCTCACCACATACAACTCCTCTTCTCAACACGCACAACTCACCCCAACCCATCAAACACAAACAACAAACACCCCCAATCTACAGGCATCTCTCTAAATAACCGTCCAACACTACCGCCGCCCCCAGAATCAGTCCCTCAAAAGGA
>ENA-UEQW01002542-UEQW01002542.1-human-gut-metagenome-genome-assembly--contig:-NODE-2542-length-13673-cov-5.365549_pt1 | contig 13673 bp, 9 predicted proteins | sample MGYA00242947_ERZ507947 | MGnify/ENA primary metagenome ERZ507947 (study PRJEB26167, sample SAMN06115421) | human gut metagenome | host: Homo sapiens | place: China:Guizhou | collected 2015-03-17... | reverse complement strand
GAATGGTACACATACACGACATATTGCGTGAAGGAGTGGTTTAATGTATGATTTGTGATTGATGATTTATGATGGGGATTATCTTCATTTTGAATGGTTGTTCCTAACTCGAAATTGTGAATCTAAAATCGTAAATTTTTTTGTAATGAAATATCTGAAATTGTGTTTTGTCTTGTTGTTGTTGGCGTGGGTGTCTGTAATAGAGGCGCAAACGACGAAGGTTAGAGGAAAAGTAGTGGATGCTGAAACGGGGGAACCGATGCCATTAGTAAGTATTGTATTTGTAGGTACAACGATTGGTGTTACGACCGATTTTGACGGAAATTATGATATTGAAACAAGAGAGGATGTTAGCGAAATTATGGCATCCTTTGTTTCTTATGAGCGTCAAACCGTGGAGGTTAAGAAAGGAGCTTTCAATACGATTGATTTTAAATTAGTGCCAATCGTGACCAATTTGGACGAGGTAAAGGTGATACCGGGAGAGAATCCTGCACATGCTATCTTGCGGAATATTTCAAAGAATAAGAAGAGAAACAATCCGGCAGAAAAGGATTCCTATAGTTATGCTACCTATACGAAGATGGAATTGGATATTGCGAATATGAAGCCGGAGTTTAAGAATAAAAAATTGCAGAAAAATTTCGGTTTTATTTTTCAGTACATGGACACTTCGAGTATTACAGGGAAGGCTTATCTACCGGTGATGATTTCTGAGGCTTCGGCAGATTACTATTATCGGCGCTCTCCGAAATTGTCAAGGGAAATCGTGAAAGCCAGCCGAATTTCGGGTATCGAGGAGGATTACAGTTTAGCTCAGTTTACGGGACATCTACATGTGAATGTGAACTTGTATGATAATTACATTAATATTTTTGAGGTGAATTTTGCTAGCCCGTTGAGTGAACACGGGTTGATGTATTACAAGTATTTTCTGGTAGATAGCGTACAGAAGGAGGGACGAAAGATATATAAGATTCGTTTTCATCCTAGGGGAAAGTCTACCCCGGTGTTTGATGGGGAGGTAAATATAGATTCCACTACATGGGCGTTGGAGTCCGCTCGTTTACGTATGGCTAAAGGATTGAATGTAAACTGGATAAAGGATTTGGCTATCGAGAATACGAATGAATTAATTAATGATTCTACTTGGTTTTTAAAGCAGGATAAAATATTGGCTGATTTTACCGTACAGATGAAGGATTCCTCCAAGTTAATCTCGTTTATGGGACATCGTCAGATTGACTATTCAAATGTGAAGGTGAATGAAGATATCCCTACCGAGATTCTGAAACTGGATAATGACGTGATCATTAATAAGGATGTCCTTCAGAGTGATGAAAGTTACTGGCAAACAGTACGTCCTTACGAGTTAAGTGAAAAGGAACAGAATATATATAATATGGTGGACTCAATAAAGAATGTCCCGTTGTATAAAAATATATACGACATCATTCAGACCGCCTTACTTGGCTACTATAACACGAAATATATCGGTTTTGGACCTTATTATAAATTGATGAGTTTTAATAAGTTGGAGGGATGTCGTTTCCAGTTGGGAGTCAAAACTACGAGTGATTTTAGCAAGCATGTGCGGCTTACCGGGTACGGGGCTTATAGCACGAAAGATGGTGAATTTAAAGGAGGCGGAACTGTTGAATATATCTTTAATAATCAACCGACATCGAAGTTCACGATTGGAGGACGGCATGATGTATTACAGTTGGGAGCCAGCGAGAACGCCTTTACCACAGGTAATATATTGAGTTCGATATTTTCTAGGGGGAATAATGATAAGTTGACTTTAATTAATTCATTTGATGTACGTTACGAAAAGGAATGGTGGCAAGGTTTTTCGAATTCCTTTGCATTGGAATATCGTCAGATGTTTCCCACGAAATATGTCGATTTTGTTCGCCCGAATGGAGAAGTCGTGGATCAGATTCATACAACCCAGTTGCGTTTGGGAACACGTTTGTCGAGGAACGAGATTGTCGTGCGACAGACGTTTGATAAAGTTTCCATGGGATCGGATTTTCCGATCGTGGGAATTGACGTGGTGGCCGGGTTAAAGAATATATTGAATGGGGATTACGAGTATTACCGTTTGGAATTATCTGTGAAACATGATTTTGATATTGCCCCGTTAGGATATAGTGATATAATGTTATCTGGGGGAAAGATATTTAATAAGGTACCTTACCCGTTGTTGAAATTACACGAGGGGAATGCTACTTATTTTTATGATCCTTATGCATTCTCTTGCATGAATTTTTACGAGTTCGCATCCGATTTATGGGGAGCAGTGTTTTGGGAACATCACTTTAGAGGATTTTTCTTAAGTAAGATTCCATTAATGAAACGGTTGAAATGGCGTGAGGTGGCGACAGTGAAAGCCTTGTGGGGCACATTGTCGAATAAGAATAATGGTAGTCTGCTTAACACGGATGCTATTTTCCGGTTTCCGGAGGGTATGTCTTCTGTGTCGAAGCCTTATGTTGAAGCCGGAGTCGGGATTGAAAATATTTTCCGGTTTATTCGCGTGGATGCTATCTGGCGGTTAACGCATCGTGGTGATCGTTCGGGACAGGACGTGGATAATTTTGCGATTAATTTCTCGTTACATCTAAATTTCTGATATTTTTCAATTTTCAATTTTCAATTTTCAATTGTAAAAGACTATCTTAGCGCGGTAAAATAGTAAGATATGAAATTAAGAGCTGAGGACTTAGTAAAAAAATACAAGAGCCGTACGGTAGTGAAAGGAGTTTCCGTGAACGTGGAACAAGGGGAGATCGTCGGGCTATTAGGACCGAATGGGGCAGGAAAGACCACGTCATTTTATATGATTGTGGGATTGATTAAACCGAATGGGGGACGTATTTTCTTGGACGACACGGAGATTACGACAGAACCTGTGTATCGTCGTGCTCAGCTTGGAGTGGGGTATCTTGCTCAGGAAGCTTCCGTGTTTCGGCAGTTGAGTGTGGAGGATAATATCAAAGCTGTTCTGGAGATGAGTAATTTGCCGAAAGATTACCAGCGTCACCGACTGGAGGAAATGTTGGATGAGTTCGGTTTGCAGCATATTCGCAAGAGTAAGGGAATTCAATTGTCGGGAGGAGAGCGTCGACGCACGGAAATTGCGCGAGCGTTGTCGATTGCTCCGAAATTTATCTTATTGGACGAACCTTTTGCTGGAGTGGATCCGATTGCCGTGGAGGATATTCAGAGCATCGTGATCAAGTTAAAAGAGAAAAATATTGGGATTTTGATCACGGACCACAACGTGCAGGAGACTTTGTGTATTACAGACCGGGCTTATCTGTTGTATGACGGGAGAATTTTACAATCCGGTTCAGCAGAGGATTTGGCTAATGATCCGGAAGTTCGAAGGGTTTACTTGGGAAAAAATTTCGAATTACGTGGGAAAAAATAAAAAAACGGTAAAATCGTTTTGTTTTTCACGGAAAAGCAATATATTTGCACCGTCAAAATAGCAAGCGGGCGTGGCGAAACTGGTAGACGCACTAGACTTAGGATCTAGTGCCGCAAGGCGTGGGGGTTCGAGTCCCTTCGCCCGCACTTGAAGAGATGGCCGCCTTACAAAGAGGTGGCCTTTTTGTTTGTTTTATCAATTATAGTATTATCATAGAGAAGTATGAATGTAACAAAGAACCAAATCGATGATCTTAATGCAACCATTAAGATCCAATTGGATAAGGAGGATTACGCAACTCGCGTGAGCGACGCGTTGAAAGATTACCAGAAGAAAGCGGTGATTGATGGTTTCCGGAAAGGGAAAACTCCTTTCGGTATTATCAAGAAAATGTATGGTAAAGCCGTTTTGATTGAGGAGATCAACAAGTTGATCGGAGAGAGTTTGTCTAATTATATCCAGGAGAACGATTTGAATATCTTGGGTGAACCACTTCCGAGCGAGACGGAGCAGAAGGAGTTGAATCTAGACGAGGAAAACTTCGAATTTGTTTATGATATTGCTTTGGCTCCCGTGATGAATGTGAAATTAAGCAAAAGAGAGAAAGTTCCTTATTACATCATCAAAGTGGATGATGAAATGATTGACAAACAGATTGAAAGCATCTGCAAGAGTAATGGTGAATTGATTTCGGTTGACACGATTGAGGGGTCAGAGTATGTGAAAGGAGAGTTGATAGAGTTGGGAGAAGACGGAAAACCTAAAGAAGGCGGAATTCATGTTGAGGATGCCTCTTTGTCTGTTGAGCATATGAAGGATGAAGAGCAAGTGAAAATCTTCGTTGGTAAACAGGTTGGGAATGAGGTGATTTTCAACCCGTCAAAAGCTTATCCCAATAAAACGGATTATGCCGCTCTGTTACAAATAAGCAAGGAAGAAGCTGAGCATGTTACATCTGATTTTTGTTTTATCATCAGCGAGATTAAACGTTACGTTGAGGCAGAAGTGAATCAAGCTTTATTTGATAAAATTTACGGAGAAGGTAACGTGAAGAGCGTTGAGGAATTTCGGGCTCGAGTGAAAGAAGACTTGGCTAAACAGTTCAGAGCTCATAGCGAGTACCGTTTAACAGTAGATGCTCGAGACAAGATGTTGAAGAAAAACGAGGATGTGGTCCTTCCTGAAGCATTCTTGAAACGTTGGATGTTGGCTACCAATAAGGAATTAACCCAAGAGGCTGTTGATAAAGATTTCAATTCTTACCGTGATGAATTTAAGTGGCAGTTGATTAAGGGCGATATGATCAAGGAAAATAACATCAAAGTTGAGGATGAGGATATGAAGGCCGTGGGACGTGAAGTCGCTGCTGCACAATTACAACAATATGGATTATATGGTTTGTCTGACGAGCAATTGGATGGTTTTGCTGTTCGTTTGCTTGAAAATGAGAAACAGCGTGCCAGTCTTTACGATCGTGCATTGGAAAATAAAATTTTCAGTGTTATTAAAGAGGGAGTGAAACTTGAAGAGCAAGAGATTTCCATGGAGGATTTCGGAAAGTTGTTCGAGAAGTAATCAATCAAGATTATATAAGGTAATCCCGTCTCGTTGAGGCGGGATTATTTTTTGCTTAAAGTTTGCTGTTACACCCGGAATTAATCGAGTTCATTGTGATTGCAGATAATTAACGAGATGCTGGTGAGATTTCCTGATTGGAGTGCCGAGATCAGTTGGGGAATGAAAATTGGAAATAAAAAAAGCTATCCTATGAAGGATAGCTTATATAAGTAATTCTGAATTCTTATTTCATATGTAGTTTTGCACGAGTGATGTATTTTTCGATGTCACGAGCTTCATAAGAAGCGGGGAATTCTTTTTCTAGTCTTTCATACATGCTCAATGCACTTTTATAATCGTTTGCTTTCTCGAAAGCAAGTCCGGCTTTCATCATGATAACTGGAGTTGTAACCATGTTGGTCATTCCGGTTGTCGCTTTTTGATAATAGTTAGAAGCTTTTTTGAAATCGCCCAACTGCATGTAAGCATCACCCAAGTTTGCCATTGCCATGCTGGAGAAAATTACGTCGTTGGAAGAAAATTTTTCCAAGTGTTTGATAGCATTTTTGTTGTCCCCCAAGTGTAAATAGCAAATTCCGGCATAATAATTAGCCAAATTTCCACTGGGAGTAGAGCTGTATTTGTCAATGATTTCCAAGAAGCCAGGAGCGTTTCCATCACCATTAAGAGCCATATTAAAAGAATCTTTTTCAAAAAGGTTTTCGGCAACAAACATTTGTTTCAATGCTTCTTCTTTCATTGGGGTCTTGTAAAATCTATAGTATCCCAAGATTGCACCTACTACGATGATGATAACGAGGACTCCTCTTACCAATAACTTTTGATTTTTCTCGATAAATTGTTCGGTCGAAATCGTGGCTTCTTCAATTTGTTCAAAGCCATCCGCACGTTTCTGTTTCTCTTTTGACATGGTTATATGTTTTTGTTATTTACTTTTCTTATTTCTAGACGTATTACTCATCAACGTGCAAAATTAATTTTTTTTTTGATATCAAAAGGGGCTCCATGAAATTTTGTGCAAAAAATTATCTGCTCGATGGATGATATCCTTCTTTTCCTTACTTTTGGTCATCAGTTTCACGTTCGTGTTGGAACTTGTTGCTTGTAACCACTAACAGTTGAAATGAATGATTTTAAGGAATTTGAATATTGTGAATTATAAAAATATCGCCGAGGTGAGTGTCACGTGTTGTCCCCGGTTTAATTGTTTTATCGGGAATAACGGTGTGGGGAAGACCAATATTCTGGATGCCGTGTATCAGTTGTCGATGTGTAAAAGCTATTTCAATCTGCCCGATGCGCAAAATATTCGCCACGGGGAGGCTTTTTTCATGATTGAGGGTCAATATGTGCACGGGAACGAGGAGATTGACGTGTACTGCGGGGTAAAACGAGGTCAGAAGAAAATTTTTAAAAAGAATAAAAAGGCTTATATGCGGCTTTCTGATCACATCGGGTTGTTGCCGTTAGTTATTATTTCGCCTGCGGATGTGGTGTTGATTGATGGTGCTAGTGAGGAGAGAAGACGTTTTATTGACGGGGTGATCAGCCAGTGTGATAAAGAATACTTGCAATTATTAATTCGCTACAATCGGGTGTTAGTACAGCGAAATAGTTTTTTGAAGGAATACGCGGGACGATCCATTGATGCGGACATGTTGTCCGTGTGGGATGAACAACTCGCGGATTGTGGGTGTGTCATTCTTGAACGACGTAGGGCTTTCGTGTATGAGTTGGAGGAAATGTTTCAAGTGTATTATGACCGGGTTGCATTGGGAAGGGAAAAAGTTATGCTGGAATATTCGACGACTATAAAGAATGATGATTTCTTGGCTTCATTGCGTGATAGTTTCGATCGAGACAGAATATTGACTTACACGACAGTGGGAGTACATCGGGATGATTTGAACTTGAGTCTGGAAGGGTATCCCGTGAAGAAACTGGGGTCTCAGGGACAGAAAAAGAGTTTTCTGACAGCGTTGAAATTGGCACAGTTTGCTTACTTGGTGAAGCAGAAGGGGGTGAAGCCGTTGTTATTGTTGGATGATATTTTTGATAAGTTGGATGCTGATCGGGTAAGTCAAATCATTCAAATAGTTTCAAGTACGGACTTTGGTCAAGTTTTTGTTACGGATACCAATCGTGAACATATTGACGAAATTTTGCAGCAACATGCCATGGAGTATAAGATATTTCATGTTGTGGGAGGGAATGTCGCAGATTTAAAATATTGAATAGAAAGAATCTAAAATTTAAGGTACTTGTATACCACCTTTACAACGAAATATGAAGTAAACTTTTCCTAGTTAATACACGCATATCTTTCGTGGCATATTCGATGTTCTTAGGGATTAAAGACGCATCAAAGACGTATCAAAGACGTTACAAAGACGTTCGTGGACGTCCCTGACACGTTCCCGTGGCGAAATGAATTGGCGCTTGTTTTAGAAATAGATCCCTTATCCATTTGATTATGAATGGTAAATATACCTTCTTGCCTGCAGGAGTTAATATCTCACAACAAAATCGTGTATAACTACCAAATTTAAAATCTAAAATTCATTTGGGTTATTCAGAAAATCGTATTTTTGTAGAATAAATTTAATTGTAAAATTATTATAAACTAGGAATATTTTGAAGCAGGGTAAGACGTTGACAATGGATGAATTGGTAAATCTTTACTTGGAGCAGATGGGGTTATCCCGTCAGTTTAAAGAGAGGGAGGTGTGCCAGGTTTGGCCGGATGTCGTGGGGGGAATGATTGCTTCTCGGACAAAGAGTTTACGGATTTCAGAGGGAAAAGTGTTTGTGAGTTTCACTTCTTCCGTGGTAAAAAACGAGATCTTGATGGTGAAAGAGGGATTAATAAAAGCTCTGAATGATCGGGTCGGAGATAATGTAGTGAAAGATATTGTAGTGTTCTAGTCGTAGAACATTTAAATAAGAATATAGATGAAATTAATTGATACGAACGATTTTTTACTTGGCTCTCATGGGTTGAACCGGTTTCGGGAAAGTTTGGTTTCCAAGTTGGTGATGTATATTTTACGGTTGCATAAACTGGATAAGTTGAATGTGAAGGTGAGTGATGATGATCCTGAAGTTCTTTTGGATAGTTTGATTGAAGCTTTGGGGGTGACGATCGAGGTGAGTGAGGAAGATTTGGAGAAGATTCCCAAGAATGGTACTTTCATCACAGTTTCCAATCACCCGTTTGGGGGACTGGACGGTATCGTGCTGGTGCGTTTGCTGTGCAAGTTGCGTCCTGATTACAAAATCATGTCGAATTTTCTGTTGAAGAAAATAGTTCCGCTGCAGGATTATATCTTGGGGTTGGATCCGGAGGAAAGCAAGAAGGGTTCGAATATGCGGGTGATTAAAGAGGCGATACGTCATGTCATTGATGGGAAACCCTTGGGAATATTCCCTGCTGGAGAGGTCTCTTCTTACCAAGCTGACTCGAATCACGTGGAGGATAAAGAGTGGGATTCTTCCGTGTTGAAGTTGGTGAAGATGGCGAAAGTACCGGTTATTCCGATTTATTTTAAAGGGTCTAATAGTTTGTTGTTTTATTTGTTAGGAATGATTCACCCGGTATTGAAAACGATCAAGCTACCTTCCGAGTTGTTGAACAAGAAAAATCGAGTGGTGAAGTTAAGGATCGGGAGCCCGATTAGCGTGGAGACTCAGAATTCATTTCATGATATTGCCCAGTATGGTAAGTTCTTGCGGGCAAAAACTTATTTGTTGGGATCCGCGTTAGAAGTAAAGAAGTTTTTCATCAAATCACAGAAAGCAATGCCTAAAGCCGAATCGATTGCAGCAGAGACCGAGAGTGTAGTGTTGAAGAAAGAAATCGAGGGAATTGCCGAGGACTATCTGCTGTTTAACATGAAAAATTACGATATATATTGTTCCCCTTCCGTGAAGATTCCAAACGTGTTGAACGAGATTGGTCGTTTGCGGGAAATTACTTTCCGCGCGGTGGGAGAAGGAACGAATCGTAGTATCGATTTGGACGAATATGATCTTTATTACTATCACCTGTTTATTTGGGATCGAGAGGAAGAGAAAATTGTGGGGGCTTATCGTGTGGGGAAAGGAAAAGAGATCATTGATCGTTACGGCATGAAGGGATTTTATATCAACTCGTTGTTTAAGATGCGGAAGGAGATGTTACCTGTGTTGTACGAGTCGATAGAGTTGGGACGTTCTTTTATCACGGAGGAGTATCAGCGTAAACCGCTTCCCTTGTTCATGTTGTGGAAAGGTATTCTTTATTTTTTGTTGAAAAATCCAGAGTATCGTTATCTGATCGGTCCGGTGACTATCAGCGGGAAGTATACGGAGGTATCGAAAGAATTGATCATGCGTTTTATTCAAGAAAATCATTATAACCGTGAATTGGCCAAATACGTGATCCCGCGCTCCAAGTATCAGGTACATTCGGAAGAGCCTGGAGTACAAGTGATGCTGGATGCTGCCCAAAAGGATATATCCGTGCTGGACAAGATGATCGGGGATATTGAGCCATCGAGTGATAAGCTGCCGGTTTTATTGAAGAAATATATTTCGTTGAATGCCAAAATTATCGGTTTTAATATCGATCCTAAGTTTAATATGTGTTTGGATGGTTTACTTATTTTAGATATTTTTGACGTGCCGATGAAGACGATCGAGTCGTTGTCAAAAGAGATAAATGATGACACGATATTGAGTCGATTCTCCTCGGATAGTGTGGAACTGTAAATTTCCGATAGAATAGCATGTACGATATATTGTATCTTTTCAAGGGGATGTTGGTTGGTTTAATGGTGTCGATTCCATTAGGGCCAATGGGTGTATTAATTATCCAGAAAACCTTGCATAAGGGTGCGTTATCAGGTTTTATTGCCGGCATGGGTGCTGCTTCCGCGGATTTCTTTTATGCTTCGGTGGCGGCGTTCGGGCTGGGGTACGTGATAAATACCGTGCAGACTCACGAGTTGTTGTTACAAATTATCGGTGGTATATTTCTTTTGTGTATCGGGTTAAAAATTTATTTTGATAACCCGATTCGCCAAATTCGTCAACGACGCCAAGGTCGGGTGAGCAAGACGGGGTTGTTGGGTGATTATCTTTCATTGTTTTTCTTGACGGTTTCCAATCCGATCACGGTGGTCGTTTTTATGGCTGTTTTTGCCGGGATGTCTGTTTTCGGAGAATCTTCTTCTTTACTTGGAGAGTTGCTGGTGGTGATCGGGGTGCTGTTGGGTGGTGGCGTGTGGTGGTACACGCTTTCGACGTTGGTAAATATCTTCCGTAAGAAATTCCGGTTGCGCGTGTTAATCACAATTAACCGGGTTTCCGGGTTAGTCATCACAATTTTAGGAGCATTGGTTATTTTAGCTGCTTTTGCTCCTTTTAAGAATTTAGTAATTCATTAATTACCCGGTTCGGAGTCTTGGATGTGATTTTCAATTCTTGATTGAAAATGTTGTGAGTCTCCCCAAGTCCCGTAGGCTACTTTACAACCGCTTTTTAAAATGCTTTCTTCCAGTTTTCGCATAGATTCTGCGGCTCCTTCATGGGTGCCCGGTTTGTTCTCGTAGAGTTTGTAAAGGGTACGGTTCGTTGTGGGAGTAATGTTTGGCATCACTACGTTTGCCCCGATTTCCAGTGCTTTTTCTCTTCCGGTGGGGTCAATGGCTTGAAGGGCTGTGGTGGCGGCGATGTTAATGTCCGGCATGAGAAGTCGAAGTGCAGCCACCATATGGATGGACAAGTGCAATCTTTCCTGGAGGGGAAGGAGTAAATGGCGGTACTCGTAGAGGGGGGTGGCATGGTGTTCCAGGTAAGGCCCCATGCCTACCATGTCAATGTCCATGGATTGCAGGAACAGCAAATCATTTGCCAGATCAGTAATGGTTTGAAACGGTAGTCCGATCATCACGCCAGTACCCGTTTGATACCCGCAGTGTTGCAGGCTTTCCAGGCATTTCAAACGTGTTGAATGGGAATGATGCGGGTTGTTCGGGTGAATCTTGGCGTATAATTCGGGATTGGAGGATTCGATACGTAACAAATAGCGATGTGCTCCAGCATCTTTCCAACGTTTATAAGTGTCTTCCGTTTGTTCTCCCAGTGAGAGTGTGATACCTAACTCGTTGTTACTGTTCTTTTTGATTTCTTGCAACAAACGGGTGATACGATCCACGAATTCTTTATCGGAACGTTCTCCTCCCTGCAATACGATGGAACCGAAATGATGCTTGTAGGCAAAGTCCGCTGCTTCAATGATTTCTTTGTCTGAAAGCGTATATCGGGCTGTTTCTGTGTTAGATTTTCGGATACCACAGTAATAACAGTCTTTGGTACAAATGTTGGAAATTTCAATTAATCCCCTGAGGTAGACATTTTCACCAACGGTTGCGTTCTTTGTATTTTTTGCTTCCAAGTAAAGCCGATTTTCTTCTTCTCCCCGACAAGTCAGCATATTTTCCACTTCCGGCAGTGTATATATTTTTTTCATACGATTTTCCTTTTTACAAAAGTAGGAAAAAGGCTTGATTTTATTAAATTTGTTCCTGTGAAAAAAACTTATCAATTTTAGAATGGATGATTTTAGATTTCAACCGACAAGGCGAACATTTCTTTTCATCGAATGATCTTTAATCCTCAATCTAAAATTTAAAATCTAATATTAGAACGTGGTGAAAAAAATTGCATTAATCGTTTTTGGGATTGTTCTTCTCGGAGGAATAGGATTTGCGCTATGGTGGGTGAGCGAGCGGGAGCGGACGGTTGATGTCCCGAAGGAATCGTTTATTCCCTATAATTCTGCTGTCGTGATTAATGTGAATGCAAATGCGAATTTATCTCCGAAGATTGCAACCGCTTTTGACCGGGAAATTAAAGCATTTCGGAAGAGTATGTTATTTCGGGTAGTAGATACGTTGAAACAGATGTCTCAAGTAGATACTTCCTCTTATGTGATGGCGATTCGGGTGGAGGGAAAACAATCGATTCGTTTTTTGTATGTGTTAAACCGGAGCGGATTGTTTTCTAGGGGGGATGCGCATGCTTTTTTACAAAAGATGTTTGCCGGAGAGCCGGTGAAAGAGCGAAAATATAATAACCAGAAAATATATTTGGTAAGTCGGGGAAAAGATGAAATGTGTTATGCTGCCGTTGGTGGTATGGTGTTGGTCTCTAATTCTGAACTATATGTGGAAGATGCCGTAAACCAATTAGGCAATTCCGGTGAGAACGAAAAAGACGGGGTCCCCCGTTTTAAAAATGTGAATCGTTATTTCTCCGCGGGAGCCGGTTTGAACGTGTTTTTGAACACGACTTGTTTTTCCGATTTACTTCCGTTATTATTACAAAAAGATTTTATTGCTAAACAGACGAATATAGCCAAATGGTTTAAGTGGGGGGCGTTAGATGGTGATATAAAGTCGAATGGGATCAGTTTTAATGGTTTTGTACATTGTGACGGGTTGAAAGCTGCGTTTCCTATCGCGTTTAAGGGACAAGTTCCCCAGGATTCCAAACTGGACGCGGTGATGCCTGCCGACGTGAAGTGTGTTAGTATTCTGGCCCTGAGTGATGTGAAAAATTACTTGTCTTCTCTTGAGAGTTATCGTTACGGGGCAGGACAGATTGAGAATGTCCGGAAACGGAAACAGGAGTTTGCTCGTCTTTTTGGGGATAAGCTAGATGAGGAGTGGCAGGCTTTGTTGAAAGGAGAATGGGGAAAAGGAACACTTTTTTATGATGCGGAGCGGAAACAAGAAGAGGGTATCGTGGTGGTTCACGTGAAAGCCGGAAGTTTGGCTAAAGGTTTGTTAGAAAAAATGTTGAAGTCGTATGCCTCGAAATCAGGGATTTCTGAAGCTTCGTTATATCGTTCATTTGCCTTGGATAAAGATAAGAAAGTGTGTTACTTTAAGATGCCCATTCCCGATTTCGTCGGGGTGATGTGGGGATATGTGTTGGGAGGGATAGCGACGAATTACGTGTTGGTAGAAGACAATTACGTGGTGTTCGCTTCTTCTGAAAAAGGAATTCACTCCTTTGCGAGTCATTATATGCATCGTCTGAGTGTGAGGGATCAGGAATGGTACCAGAAAGTAAGAACAAAATTGTCTTCGAAGTTTAATTGGATGTATTTGTCTGAAATGGTTTCCATGTTACCTTATTATGAACAGGTGACTAAAGGAGGGTTACGTGAATTGTTAATGAGAAATGAAGAAGAGATGGAGGTATTTTCTTCTCTCGGGTTACAATGGGGGTGTGAGAGCAATATGCTATATCACACGTTATTTTTAAGTACGGAAGAGGTGGAGCAGAAACAAGCTCAGATCATGTGGCAGACACGGCTGGACGCTAGAATGAGCATGAAACCGGCGATTGTGGTGAATCATAATACGGGAGAACGTGAACTTTTCGTGCAGGATGAGGGTAACACGATTTACTTGATTAATGATGTGGGACGGATCTTGTGGAAATTGCCGATCGAAGGGAAGATCAATAGCGAGGTTTATCAAGTGGATATCTTTAAGAACGGTAAATTGCAATATTTATTTTCTACACCTAGTCATCTTTATTTGATTGACCGGAATGGTAATTATTTACCTCGGTTCCCGCTGGCATTTAACTCTCCCTGCGAACG